>Ga0066415_1000258_pt1 | contig 9479 bp, 5 predicted proteins | sample LakWasMet21_HOW5_2_FD_59542 | JGI IMG/M metagenome (GOLD analysis project Ga0066415, IMG submission 59542) | Freshwater sediment methanotrophic microbial communities from Lake Washington under simulated oxygen tension - Sediment Metagenome 21_HOW5 | ecosystem: Environmental > Aquatic > Freshwater... | reverse complement strand
CATGTCATAAACTACTTTTCGTAAATGATCCTTTTTACTATTGTCTTCAAACAAATTATACTGAACCATGGTGTTATCAATAAAGTGCGATACAAATAAGCTAATGCTAATAATGCCCGTGTGAATAATGCGCTCATTTTGATTTGATTTCTCAAACACTTCAATGCGCTCCATGATACCCTGATAAATTTCAGCGCCATCTTGTATAGGGTTGCTGAGGTGGATGTAATCATCCCACTTATCGCCATTGGCATAACGAATATTACAGCCTAAGGTGTTGGCAAAAATATGGCGTTTCATCATACGTCGTTCCAGTGTTAAACACAACGCTACCAGTAGTTCGTTGATCGATTCATAAGATACACGTTGCTCTTTAGACAGGTGACGCATAGCTTGCATGCTTTTATAATCCTGATGATTATTGAGATCGATCTCGATAAAATTTAAACGGCAATGCCAGTAAAAACCTAAGACACTTTTAAAAATGGCTTTTAAATTTTCGGGCGATGTATGGCGCATTTGTAAGGGAGAAGTGATACCACCTTTTTTTAAACGTTCTTCGGTACTATAGGAAATGCCCGCCATAGCGGTTAACTTCAGTTTGGATAATACGCTATCAATATTTTGAGGATTAATGATCGTTAAGCCATCCGGTTTTTGAACATCTGAAGCAAGCTTTGCCAGAAATGAAGTAGGAGCAATGCCTATAGAACATTTTAACCAATCGCCCACTTTTTCACAAATATCACGTTTGATGTTTTTAGCAACTTCAACTATGTCTTTATGAATTAACTCATAATTAGTCAGATCAACAACTGCTTCGTCAATGCTCTTCGGAAATACATCTTCGCTGTATGATTTTAAGATGTGCATGATCTTAACGTGATAGTTACGATACCTATCGGGATGTGTTTCAACGGGTACGAGATCTTTGCATAATAAAATGGCCTCATTTAATCGCATGCCGGTTTTTACACCAAATCTTTTTGCTTCTATAGAAGGGGCAATCACGCATCCAAAACGCCCGGTATACACACAAACAGCCACAGGGCGACCACGCAGGTAATAATTATCCTGTTGTTCGCAGCTTGCAAAAAAACTATTCATATCAATGAATAAGATACGTGCTTTTGAACGAGGTGTTAATTTATGTTTATCGGGTTCCATTTGATAAACACAAAATTACTACGTTTTGTAATGCTGTTATGCTATGAATTATAGCATTATGAAATTAGTTAATAAGTTTGATTGTCGGCTTAGAAGATCTCCTTTTTAGCTGCCTTTAAGGTGTTTTGTAACAGGGAAGCAATGGTCATTGGACCAACACCACCCGGTACAGGAGTAATGTGAGATGCTTTTTTACACACCTCGTCAAATTTTACATCACCTACTAATTTAAAACCTTTAGGCGATGTATCATCATCCACACGATTAATCCCCACATCAATTACTACAGCGCCTTCTTTAACCATATCAGCTGTAACAAAGTTAGGTTTACCAATTGCAGCAATAATGATATCAGCTTGTAACGTATGTTCTTTTAAATTTTCTGTGCGGCTGTGACAAAGTGTAACCGTACTATTAGCAATGTTCGTATTCTTAGCCATTAAAATACTCATAGGAGATCCTACAATATGACTACGACCAATAACTACACAGTGTTTACCTTTAGTTTCAATGTTATAACGTTGTAATAAATGCACAATGCCATAAGGCGTTGCACTTACATAGGTTGGTAAATTTAACACCAAACGACCAACGTTTACCGGATGAAAACCATCAACGTCTTTACTTGGTCTAATGGATTCAATAATTTTTTGTTCGTTGATATGACGAGGCAATGGTAATTGAACAATGTAACCATCAATATCATCGTCGTTATTTAATTCATCAATTTTAGCTAATAATTTTTGTTCAGATACATAAGCTTCAAACTGAACCAGTGTAGATTTGAAACCTACATTATGGCAAGCTTTTACTTTATTGTTTACATAAGTTTGAGAAGCCGGATCATCGCCTACTAAGATTGCCGCTAAATGAGGTTGTTTTTTTCCTTTAGCAATAAGCTCTTTCACTTCTGCAGCAATTTCTGCCTGAAGCTCGAGTGATGTTTTTTTTCCGTCTATTAGTATCATGGTAAAGATTTAAGATTTAGGATTTAAGAATTTCAGTTTTTAAATCTGACTTCTAAAATCAAACTTACATTTTAGGCATTCCAGGCATGTTTGGCATATTCTTCATCAATTTTGCCATTTGGTTTTTATCGCCCATCATACGCATCATTTTGCGAGTGTCTTCAAACTGTTTCAATAATTTGTTCACCTCCTGAATGGTTTGCCCGCTACCTTTTGCAATACGCTGGCGACGAGATCCATTTAAAATTTCAGGTTGCGAGCGTTCTTTTGGAGTCATAGAGCCAATAATAGCTTCAATACCTTTAAAAGCATCATCATTAATTTCAGCATCTTTCATGGCTTTACCAACACCAGGAATCATTCCAACCAGATCTTTAATGTTACCCATTTTTTTGATCTGTTGTAATTGACCTAAGAAGTCATTAAAGTCAAACTGATTTTTAGCAATTTTTTTAGATAGCTTTCTGGCTTCTTCTTCGTTAAATTGTTCCTGAGCTCTTTCAACTAAGGAAACAACGTCACCCATCCCTAAGATACGATCGGCCATACGCTCCGGATAGAAAACATCCAAAGCTTCCATTTTTTCGCCGGTACCAATAAACTTAATTGGTTTATTTACAACCGATTTAATGGATAAAGCGGCGCCACCACGGGTATCACCATCTAATTTGGTTAAGATAACGCCGTCAAAATCTAAACGATCATTAAAGGCTTTTGCTGTGTTTACAGCATCTTGCCCTGTCATCGAATCAACTACAAATAAAATTTCAGTTGGTTTGATTGCTTTTTTTAATTCAGCAATCTCCGTCATCATGGCTTCATCAACCGCTAAACGACCGGCAGTATCTATTAAAATAACAGAGTTACCGTTTTCTTTTGCTTGTTGTATAGCTGCTTCGGCAATTTTGATCGGATCTTTTTCGTCGCGGTTAGAATATACATCAACTCCAACTTGTTCTCCTAATACATGTAATTGGTCAATAGCAGCAGGACGATAAACGTCGCAAGCTACCAATAAAGGTTTTTTACCTTTTTTAGTTTTTAAGTAATTGGCTAATTTTCCCGTAAATGTTGTTTTTCCTGAGCCTTGTAAACCACTCATTAAAATAATGGTTGGATTTCCGCCAAGGAAGATCTCTTCCATTTGTCCACCCATTAATTGGGTTAACTCATCATGAGTGATTTTTACTAATAGTTGGCTTGGAGAAACAGCTGTTAAAACGTTTTGTCCCAGAGCTTTTTCTTTGATAGTATCTGTAAACGTTTTAGCGACTTTGTAGTTAACATCGGCATCTAATAAGGCTTTACGTACTTCTTTCAACGTTTCGGCAACGTTAATTTCAGTGATCTTACCTTGCCCTTTTAGTGTTTTAAGGGCTCTTTCTAGCTTATCGGATAAATTATCAAACATATTATTTTGTTATTTTGAGGGTGCAAAGATAAGAAAAATAGGGGCTTACATCCCAATTTTCTCATTCACAATTTTTAAAATTTCTGTTTCTAAGGCAATGGTTTTATTCTCAATTTCCTGACCTTTTGCAATAATATCGTTCACAAAGATCTTATCATCATAACCACTCGCGTTAATGCGAACATTCATAAACGCTCCCATTATGGCACTACGAGCACATAAAGCTCCTACACCGGCATCACTTACTGAATTTGGATTTCCAATTTCAGCCATGGCTTTGATTAATGTCATGCTTTCGTAAGACAATTGCATTACTTTGAAAGGAACTTCTATTGCAAATTTAGTAGCGTTTTGTATGGCTTGTTTACGAGCGGCTTTTTCTTCATCCGAACCTTTGGGTAAGCTAAAGGCCGTCATGATTTTGTTAAAAGCAGCAGTATCCAGATCAACCAGTTTGATTAATTGATCTTTATAATTTTGTCCTTTTTCTGCCCAATTACTAAACTCTTCCCAACGATCATCCCAACCTTTTTTATGTGATGATAAATTGGCTACCATTGTTGCTAAAGAAACGCCTAAAGAACCAATATAAGCAGAAATGGAACCACCACCCGGTGCAGGACTTTCGCTGGCTGTTTCATCAGCAAAATCAACCAGGCTCATGCTTACTAATTTACTATCAGTTTTATCTTTTAATAAATATTCAATAATGCGTTCTTCGGGTTTAAATGGCCCAAGCTCATCTAATCCCATTGTTTTTACAGCAATCTTGATCAATTCTTTTTCAGATACACCAATAGAACGTTGTTGTTTTTGTAAGAAAAACTTACCTGCATCCAACAATGATTTTAACGGTACTAAACCAACTAATTCAGAGCCTGTTACTCTAATACCGCGTTCAGTGGCTTTTTTGCAAACTTCGTCAAAGGCAATGTGTAATGGAGTAATATTGATATTGGTTAAGTTCATAGAAATTTGCGCTACGCCATATTCTTCAATAAACCAACCAATGGCTTTTACTGATTTTAAAGTTCCCGGAATTGAAACAGGATTGCCTTTTGTATCCATCACAATTTTTCCATTGATGGGATCACCCTCACGTTTTACACGTCCGGCTTCACGTACATCAAAAGCAATAGAGTTAGCACGACGAGTTGAGGTAGTATTTAAATTCACATTGTAGGCCACTAAAAAGTCGCGAGCACCAATTACTGTAGCACCGCGCTTGGCGTCAAATTCTTGTGGACCAAAATCAGGTTTCCACTCCGGTAAATGTATCTTTTTGAAAAAGCCTTCGTATTCACCTGCTCTGATCACTGATAAGTTGCTGCGTTCCTTATTTGGCTGCGCTGCTTCGTATAAATACACAGGAATAGCTAATTCTTTACCAACACGTTCTCCTAATTTTTTTGCCCAATTAGCAGTTTCTTCCATACTAATGTTGGCAATAGGAATTAAAGGACAAACATCTGTAGCGCCCATACGAGGGTGTTCGCCTTTATGTTTGCTCATTTCAATTAATTCTCCGGCTTTTTTAATAGCTAAAAAAGCAGCGTCGATCACCGCTTGTGGCGTACCCACAAAAGTAACTACTGTACGATTGGTAGCTTTACCGGGATCCACATTGAGCAAACGAACTCCATCTACTGATTCAATTTCGTTAGTGATTTCTTTAATGATAGATAAATTAACGCCTTCAGAGAAATTAGGCACACATTCAATTAACTGTTGCATACGATATTTAAGATTTTAGAATTAAATTTTATGAGCTCTAAAAATAGAAAAATTCGAAGTAAGACGTATGATTTAGCGAAAATCGATATGAATTTTAATTAACAATTGCTTATAAATAACAATTTTTGCAGGAAAGCACCGTTTTGAACTATTGAATTATATTTGTTTTAAGACTAAACAAGCTTGAACCCAAACTCACATATTTTTATTTACGTTCACAAAATTACCCCAAGGGTAAAATATATTTTTAATTTGATCTTTAAAGATAGTTTGGGCTTAGCGTTTGACTTAACAAATAGCATCGAAGATTTTAGATTGTACGAAGGGAATAAACTATCCTATTCTAATCAGGAAATCGATTCTGAGTTTCATATATCAGCTCATCATTTATTGTTTGAATCGGGAATTAAAGAGCAAACCATACAAATGCAAAATCATGAAGCGTATGGAAAGTACTTTTTTAAAACCTATAATAACGCTTTACCCTTTGATCTGTTTGCTGCGTCGTTTTATTTAGTAAGCCGCTACGAAGAATATTTGCCATTTATACCGGATAATTTTAATCGTTTTGAAGCAGAAAACAGTTTATCCTATCAATATGATTTTTTGAGAATCCCATTGGTTAACGTTTGGATAACAGAATTTGAAAAAGTACTTCTAAAAAAGTATAATAATTTAATTATTACAAACAAGAGTTATTCTTACGTTTCTACTATTGATATTGATAATGCTTATAAATACAAGCAAAAAGGGGTAATGCGTACTTTGGGTGGCTATCTCAAATCGTTGGTACGTTTTGATAAACATGATTTGATAGACCGTACTTCTGTATTATTGAAAAAAGAAAAAGACCCATTTGATTCATACGATTATCAGTTAGAGATACAGAAAAAGTATAAGCTTAAAGTGATCTACTTTTATTTATTGGGAGATTATGGAATGAATGATAAAAACCATCCTTCTAATAATTATAATTTTCAAAAACTGATCAAACATTTATCAGATTACGCCGGACTTGGTATCCATCCTTCTTTTCGATCGAATGATAAACCAATGCAGGTTAAAATTGAAATGAATCGTTTGGCAAATATTACACATCGCGAAATTTTTAATTCGCGCCAGCATTTTTCAATGTTAAAATTTCCTGATACGTATTATACATTATTGGAATTAGGCATCACTAATGATTATTCAATGGGTTATTCTTTACATAATGGTTTTAGAGCAAGTATTTGTTATCCTTTTTATTGGTATGATCTGGACGATGAGTTGGAAACTGGCTTGAAAATTCATCCATATTGTTTAAGCGAAACATCGTTGAGGTATACTGATAAGGCTACGCCACAAACGATTGTAGAAATGGCAAAGCCTATGATAGACGAAGTGAAAAAATATAATGGAGAGTTGGTTACCATTTTTCATAACGATACCATGGGAACTGCTCAGGAATGGATAGACTGGAAGAATGTGTATGAAGATATAGTTCAGTTGGCAGTAAGTAAATAGAGAGAAATTGATTTTAATTTATACACATACCATTACACCACGCGTTGCTTATGCAATGGATCTGGTATTTAATACAGTATTGAATGTTCCTTTTCAATTAATGAATGATCTAGAACAATTTAATACCGCCTCATTACCAAAAATTGCATACGCGCCGTCTAAGTTAGATAGTGGGTTGTTTATTCGTTCCTCTTCCTTATTGTTTGAAGAAGGCCCGAAAACTGAGATTCCCGAAGTTAATGGAAGGTATTTGGATTTCCCTATCTTCTTTCCAACAGATTCCAATTCATTATTGCCTTATGATATTTTTGCAACAGTGTTTTATTTTGCAACACGTTATGAAGAGTTTGGTGCATCACAGCTTGATACACATCAACGCTTTAAGGCAGAAAATAGTTTAGCGTTTAAACATCAGTTTTTAAATAAACCATTTTTAAATTATTTAATTGAAGATCTTAGACAGAAATTAAAAACGAATTTTCCAGCATTGGAATTTAAACCACGGGCATTTAATTTTTTATCGACGATAGATATTGATAATGCTTTTGCATATGCTCATAAAGGTTTAAAAAGGAATGTGGCAGGTTTTGTAAAAGATGTGTTTACCCTTCAATTTACAAATACGTTTAGCCGGATAGCGAGTAATATAAAAGATCAAAAAGATCCTTACAATACCTTTGATCTGATCAATGCAATGAGTAAAGAAACTCAAACAGCTTTGCAATATTTTGTATTGCTTGGTGATTATTCGCAGTTTGATAAAAATCCTCATTATAAAAATAAAGGATTCAGAACTTTATTAAAATCATTGTCGAATCAATATCCAATGGGTTTGCACCCATCGTATGAGTCATATACTAATCAGGATAAAATTGAGATAGAAAAAAAACGTTTAGAAGAAATTATTGAAAAGAGAGTGACTTCAGCACGGTGTCATTTTTTAAGAGTGAAATTTTCTGAAACCTATCGTACATTTATTAATGCCGGAATTACGGATGATTATACAATGATTTATGCTTCGCAATGCGGGTTCAGAACGGGATTATGCACACCTTATAAATGGTTTGATCTGGAAAAGAATGAAGCAACTCATTTAACCATTCATCCAAGCACAGTAATGGAAGGTGTTTTGAGAGATTACAATAAATTGACAGTTGCTAATGCTGAGGTCGTAGTCAATCAGTTGTTAAACGAAGTAAAACAATTTAATGGAGAATTTGTTTCTATCTTTCATAATGATAGTTTTATGAAAGGACAGGAAAAATGGATTGAACTATATGAAAAAATGCTTCAAAATTCTAAAAACTCAAATCTTATAACTCATAACTAATTATGTGCGGTATAGCGGGTCTCATCTCTAAAACAAATTCAGTTTCTGTAAAGGACACTATTTTTGCTATGAGCCAAACTATTAAGCACAGAGGGCCTGATGGAGAAGGGTTTACTTTTTTTTCGGAATCAGCTATTACTTCGGCTTATTCAAATGAAACACCTCAGGTAAATAAAGAAAGTAAACAGTTTAAATTTAATCCATCGGTTACCATCAATGCTATTAATGCTGATTATAATGTGGCTTTAGCACACCGACGTTTATCTATTATCGATCTGTCGGAATCGGGGCACCAACCTATGTGTGATACATCCGGTGATTACTGGATTACGTTTAATGGAGAGGTTTACAATTATATTGAATTAAGAGAAGAACTGAAACAAAAAGGACATGTGTTTGTAACTCAAACAGACACAGAAGTTGTGGTTGCTGCTTATAAAGAGTGGGGTACAAATTGTTTAACACGATTTAATGGCATGTTTGCGTTTGCCTTATTAGATAAAAAAAATAATCAATTGTTTTGTGCCAGAGATAGAGTAGGTGTAAAACCATTTTATTACATTAATACTAATATCGTATTTGCGTTTGCCAGCGAGTATAAAGCATTCATCAAATCAGGGTTAGTGAAGTTTGAGATCAACGAACAACAACAGTTTGATTTTTTAGTGAATGCCAATTTAGAAAATGAGGAACAAAGTTTGTTTAAAGGTATTAATGAGTTAAAGCCTTCACACTTTTTTATCTATGATCTAAAAACGCATCAACTCAATATAAAACAGTATTATTCCATTTCATTAAAAACTAGTTCTTACAAAAGTGAATCAGAAATAATTGACTTGGTTGAAGAAAAAGTGATTAATTCTATTAAACTACGTTTGCGTAGTGATGTAGAAATAGGTTCATGTTTAAGTGGTGGTTTAGATAGTTCAATTATAGCGGGAGTGATAAAACGCTTGCAACCTGATCATGCCTTAAAATTATTTACAGCCGTTTTTCCTACCGAAAAATTTGACGAAAGTAATTATGCTAAACTAATGTCTGATTCGGTAAACGGTAATTGGAAAACAGTGAGTCCAACTGCCGAAGAATTTTTCAGAGACGTTGAAGCATTGAATTATTCTCAGGATCTGCCCGTGTGGAGTACCAGTACTTATTCTCAACATCGGGTAATGAAGTTAGCTTCAGAAAATAACATTAAAGTAGTATTAGATGGACAGGGAGCAGATGAATTATTTGGAGGATATGCGCATCATTATGTAGCGTATTGGAGAGAAAATTCAGTATTGCCATTTAAGCAGATCAAACAATCTGAAGCAACCATCTATAAGCCTTATCAGTTGTTTTTTAAACAGCTATTAAAAGA
>Ga0066415_1000257_pt1 | contig 9537 bp, 7 predicted proteins | sample LakWasMet21_HOW5_2_FD_59542 | JGI IMG/M metagenome (GOLD analysis project Ga0066415, IMG submission 59542) | Freshwater sediment methanotrophic microbial communities from Lake Washington under simulated oxygen tension - Sediment Metagenome 21_HOW5 | ecosystem: Environmental > Aquatic > Freshwater... | reverse complement strand
CCTCCCGAATTATTTCGGGCTATATTTAATTAATAAAAGAGTTATCCCGCCCAACCATCTCTGTCTAAACTTCGGTATTGAATGGCTTCGGCAATATGATTTGTTTCAATATTTAAAGACGCTTCTAAATCCGCAATGGTGCGGGCTACTTTTAAAATACGATCATAGGCGCGAGCCGATAACCCTAAACGTTCCATAGCAGTTTTCAATAAATTAGTGCTGGCTTCGTTCAAATAACAATAAGTCCTCAGATCTTTAGTCCGCATTTGTGCATTGCAATACACACCTTCGTGTTCTTTATAACGAACAGACTGAATATATCTGGCTTTGATCACACGCTCTCTGATGTCCTTACTACTTTCAGTGTTTTGTACCTTACTTAATTCATTAAAAGGAACAGGCGTTACTTCAACATGCAGATCAATCCTATCTAATAATGGTCCTGAAATTTTATTCAAATATTTTTGTACAACTCCGGGGGCGCATACACATTCCTTTTCAGGATGATTATAATAACCACAGGGGCAAGGATTCATACTGGCCATCAACATAAAGCTGGCAGGATACTCAACGCTAAAGCGAGCTCTTGAAATAGTTACCACTCTATCTTCGAGTGGTTGACGCATCACTTCTAATACCGTTCTTTTAAATTCAGGTAATTCATCCAAAAACAAAACCCCGTTATGCGCTAACGAAATTTCTCCAGGTTGTGCATTCATCCCCCCTCCTACTAAAGCTACATCGGAGATTGTATGGTGCGGACTCCTGAACGGACGTTGCGTTACCAAGCCTTTTACCTTCCCTGTTCTACCGGCTACACTATGTATTTTAGTGGTTTCCAAGGCTTCTTCCAGCATCATAGGGGGTAAAATAGAAGGCATCCGTTTACTCAACATTGTTTTTCCGGCGCCGGGAGGACCGATCAAAATGACGTTATGTCCACCAGCTGCAGCAATCTCCAACGCTCGTTTAATATTCTCCTGTCCTTTTACATCCGCAAAATCAAATTCAATGTTTTCTAACTGAACCAGAAATTCTTCTTCAATGTTGATGGCTGTTTTTTCTAAAGTAATAATGCCATTAAAAAAATCAATCACTTGTTTAATGTTTGCTACTCCATACACTTCAATGCCATCTACCACCGCCGCTTCTTTAGCATTTGCTTCCGGAATGATCAATCCTTTAAAACCTTCTTCTTTAGCTTTGATAGCAATAGGCAAAACTCCTTTAATTGGTCGCAACTCACCATCTAAAGACAACTCACCCATGATGATGTATTTACTTATTTCTTCTTGTAGGATTTGTTCGGAAGCAGCCATGATGCCAACAGCAATAGTAAGATCATAAGCAGACCCTTCTTTTCTGATATCTGCCGGAGCCATATTTACCGTAATTTGTTTACCGGGAATCTTTAAGTTGTTATTTTTCAAAGCTGCATCTATGCGTTGATGACTCTCCTTCACAGCACTGTCAGGTAATCCAACCATATAAAAATTGATTCCCTGAGAGATGTTTACTTCTACGGTAACTGTTGTTGCACTAATTCCGTGCACGGCACTTCCAAAAGTTTTTACTAGCATTTCAATAATATTTTTGACAAAATAACAACAAAAACAAACAGTAGTTTGCTATAAAACGTAGCATTTACCTGATTACAATGGAATTAATCATATTTATATGATTAATATTTTTTAGTTTTGTAATATGTAATAGGATAAATAATGGCTTTTATTTGTAAAATAATCGACGGAATATATTTGCATCTTATTTCATAAACTGTATATTTATAACTCTAAAAAAATGTCCATGACTAAAAAATTACTACTTGCCCTGGCAATTACAATTTCTACCACATCCTTGTTTTCTCAAGCTGATGAAACCAAAGACTTAAATTGTTATAATAAATGGTCTATTAAATTTGATGAACGTGGCGCAGATGAAGTAACAGATGGTGTTTACACGGACGTTATCATTACTTCGCGTGTTGGTGCAAAAGCCACTTGCTATACCGGTAAAGCAGAAGTAATGGGAAAAAAATTAATGAAATGCTATATTACCCGCGAAGATGGAACTTATGAGGAAGTGAAACGTAGCTGGAAAGGCAACTCTAATAAAGATGTAGATATTATTAATGGTATTAGCGAATCAATGATCACGGTGCATAATGAGTTAATTAATGTGCTTTGGCCAAAAAAAGTAAAACCTAAAAAAGCGGCGTTTAAAAAGGCGCCTGAACCCACAGATGATTAATATTTGATAATAAAATTCACCCGTTCGTACTCATCGGACGGGTTTTTTTATGCCTAAACGTTAAAATTTGGCTCATACATCTATTTTTCCCAAAAAAAAGGTTTATAATTTTTGATTTTCAATAAAAACAGTATCTTTGCAGCCCGATTTTTAATTTTAAATCGCTGATTATAAATATTTTGTAAATGACTAAAGCAGATATAGTAAACGAGATTTCAGAAAAAACAGGTATTGAGAAGATAGTTGTTCAAACAACCGTAGAGGCCTTCATGAAATCTATTCGCACATCTATGACTGAGGGAAAAAATGTGTACTTAAGAGGATTTGGAACCTTTGTTGTTAAAAAACGTGCTGAAAAAGTAGGGCGTAACATTTCTAAAAATACCACGGTGATTATTCCGGCGCATTTTATTCCGGCATTTAAACCTGCGAAAACATTTTCAGAAAGAGTTAAACGTAATGTAAAAGTGGCTGAGCCATTAGATAATAAACAAGTTGAATGACACTAGCACGTAAAACACAGATTGGTTTAATAGCAATTGCTGTTGTTTTATTCGTTCTTTTATTTCTTGCACCAAACAAGCAAACAGTTGAGCCTGTTCAGAAAACCGAACATCAACAAGAGACTAATGTTGAACCGTTTTTAAAGATGGCGCTCAAATCATTGAAGCCTGAAGAAAAAACAGCTCACGATAATTTAGTATCGCTTGCTGCAAACACTAAAACAGACACAGCCTTTGTGCCATTAGTATTGTTTTGGGATAAACTAAAACGACCAGATTTTGCTTCCTATTATGTAGAAAAGATGGCAGACAGACAACAAACTTCGGCAGCTTACAATAAAGCCGGTGATCGTTACTATTATGCTGTTCGTTTCATTAAAGATAATAATGAAATTCCTGCTTTATACCAAAGTGCTGTTCGTTGTTACGAAAAATCTTTACAGAAAGATCCTAAAAACACAAATGCCAAAATTCAATTAGCAGCTTGTTATGTAGAAGGTAGTCCGGATCCGATGAAAGGAATTAGCTTATTAAGAGAAGTTGAAAAAACAGATAGCAATAATGTTAAATTGCAATTGAGTTTTGCATTTTTTAGTGTAAAGTCCGGTCAGTGGGATAAAGCAATTAAACGTTTTGAAAATGTATTAAAAATAGATCCTTTATATATTGAGGCCTATTTACATTTAGCAGACGCTTACGAGCAACAAAACAACAAAGAGAAAACAATTGAAATGTTGCAAAAATATGCTGAGTTAACGCAAGATGCCATGGCAAAGCAAGAAGTACTAAAATACATTGAACAATTAAGAAGTAAATAAATTAACCTAATATAAATTTTTTAAAACCTAAGGATTATGCCAAGCGGAAAGAAAAGAAAAAGACATAAAATGGCGACTCACAAACGTAAAAAACGTTTGAGAAAGAATCGTCACAAGAAAAAATAATTAGCCTAGCTAATTGATTTTTTATTAAAATTAAGCACAAACGGAAGGATGAAAATCTGTTCCGTTTGTGTTATTTCTGTACATTGTTGTTTTACTAAAAAGCTACTTGCTTTTTTGTGCGCTACAATGACATATTATATAAATTAAAAATATTTAGAGCGTGAATGTAGAATTAGTAATTAACTCCACGCCTAACGAAGTTGTTATAGGATTATTGAACGATAAACGTTTAATAGAACTACATAAAGAAAAAAACAACATTAAATTTTCGGTAGGTGATATCTACCTAGGGCGAGTTAAAAAGGTCATGACCGGACTTAACGCTGCTTTTGTAGATGTTGGATATGAGAAAGATGCATTTTTGCATTACTTAGATTTGGGCCCACAGGCCAACTCGTTGATAAAATACGTTGATGCAGTTCGTGGCGGAAAGCAGAACGTTAGTAATTTAATGTATTTTAAAAACGAACCGGACATTAACAAGGACGGTAAAATTAATGATGCTGTTAAACCAGGTCAATATGTGCTTGTACAGGTAGCAAAAGAACCTATTTCTTCAAAAGGCCCAAGAATTACAACAGAAATTTCTATTGCCGGGCGTTATATTGTTTTAATTCCTTTTTCTGATAAAATTTCTGTTTCCTCAAAGATCAGAAGTAGCGAAGAAAAAAGCAGATTAAAAGAATTAATGCATAGCATTAAACCTAAAAATTTCGGGGTAATTATCAGAACAGTTGCCGAAGGCAAATCAGTTTCTGATATCGAAGGGGATTTAGCGGATCTGGTTTCTAAATGGGACACTTGCTTTAAAGCTTTACAAACTGCTGAACCGCCGTTTCGTTTGCTTGGTGAAGTTTACAGAACCAATGCTATTTTAAGAGATTTTTTAAATGCTTCGTTTAACGCAATACATGTAAATAGTGAGCGAGTTTATGATGATCTAAAATCATACATCAAAACAATTTCTCCTGATAAAGTTGACATTTTAAAACACTATACAGGCAAGGTTCCTATTTTTGATAATTTTGGAATTGACCGTCAGATCAAATCATTGTTTGGAAAAACAGTGTTTATGAAAAGCGGCGCTTACTTAGTTGTTGAACATACTGAAGCATTACATGTATTTGATGTAAATAGCGGTAACCGTGCTAAAAGCGATAAATCACAAGAAGAAAATGCCCTTGAAGTAAACTTAGAAGCTGCTGTAGAAGTTGCTCGACAGTTACGTTTACGCGATATGGGTGGTATTATTGTGATTGATTTTATTGACTTACATAATCCTGAAAACAGAAAACTTCTTTTCGATAAATTGAAGGAAGAAATGAAATCGGATAGAGCAAGACATAATATTTTACCCCCAAGCAAATTTGGTTTAATTCAAATTACTCGTCAGCGTTTACGCCCTGAAGTAAATGTGGAGGTTTTAGAAACTTGCCCAAGCTGTAATGGTAGTGGTAAAGTGCAACCAAGTATTTTATTTGTTGAGCAAATTGAAAATGCGGTTCGTTTTATTATTAAAGAGCAATCTTCAAAAAACATTACGTTATGTGTTCACCCATATATTTTAGGTTTCCTAAAACAAGGTGGCTTTTTACGCAGCAAGCAATGGAAATGGTATTTTGAACATAAACAATGGATCAAGATCACCAGCTCTGATAGTTATTCTTTTATGGAATACCATTTCTTTAATAAAGACATGGATGAAATTGTGATTTAATTTTTTTCACTATATATTTTAAAACCCTCATTTGTCAGCTGGCGGATGAGGGTTTTTTGTTTTAGATAAACTGTGCTAAATATCCTTTTAACGGTGGGAGATTGAAGAATAATTAGGTTATTTTTGACTGATTAACTTATAGTTTTATGAAAAAGATATTATTTATTGTTTTTTTATTCTTTTCCTTTTTAATAGAAACGAAAGCACAGTCTACATGCTTTGATGCTCCTAATTCAATAAATTCATTACTGGGCGGTGGTAGTAGATATAGTATAATCTCGGCTGATTTTAATTATGATGGAAAAATAGATATTGTTACTAGAGGGAATCAAGGAAATAATATTTTAGTTTTTTTTGGTCTTGGAAATGGTAAATTCAATGCTGTAAGTTATACAGTTGGATCAGACCCAACATCAATTGTCACTTCAGATTTTAATGGAGATGGTTATTTAGATTTAGTCGTTTCTTTATATGATCCAGCATATCCAAGTATAACTGTTTTACTTGGATCCGCAACTGGTACATTTACAGTAATAGGAAATTATGTAAGATCCGTTGGGGGTTTAGTTTCTGCTGATTTTAATAATGATGGAAATATGGATTTAGCAACAGCTTCCACAGGAAAAGCTACAATTTTATTGGGTACAGGAACAGGTTCTTTTTCTGCGGTTATGAATTATACTTTAGCAATAGGTAATGTAGCTGGTATAACAGCTGATGACTTCAACGGGGATGGGAGTGCAGATTTATGCTTAATAAGTAGTTCTCAAAAGAAAGTTGCTATGTTATTAGGAACCGGTACGGCTTCTTTTTCTCCCGCTATTAACTATACAACCATTGGTTATCCATCTGCATTTTCATCCTCAGACTTTAATGCAGATGGCAAAAAGGATTTAGCGCTTATTTTCTCATCATCCTCTAACACTTTGTCGGTAATATTTGGTGATGGAACAGGAAATTTTAATGCTGCAACAAATTTTACAGTCGATACATCTCCAGAACAAATCACATCTGCAGATTTTAATGGGGACGGTATTATTGATTTAGGACTTGCAAATGGAGGTTATTCAGCTGATATATCCATTTTACCTGGAATCGGTAGCGGAATTTTCGGACAAGCAACTAATTTTGTAACTGGATATTCGCCTTTGTTTTTACGTCCTGCAGACTTTGATAATGATGGTAAGATAGATATTGCTACCACAACTAACATTGATGATATATCTGTTTTAATGAATAAGGGAAATGCCTCATTTTCGGCAATGAGAAATTATAAAATACCTGCGCCGTTGGGGTATTATGGATCGAGACTTTTATCCGGGGACTTTAATAATGATGGGAACTTAGATTTGGCTGCTACTGCAGGATGTCTATTATCCATTTTATTTGGAAATGGTTCGGGGGCCTTACAATATTCAACCTTTTATAACACTTTTCCGCAGTTTGGTCAAGGACAGGTTAGCTCGATGGATTCTGCAGATTTTAATAATGATGGAAATTTGGATTTATTAATCAGTACTTATGGAACATCCTATGAAATTCGTGTTCTTTTGGGAAGTCCGGCAGGTACATTTAGTACCTCTCTTATTTACCCAATAAGTAATAATGTGAGTGTCGTAAAATGCAATGACTTTAACGGCGATGGAAACATGGATTTTGCTATTGTTTTATCTAATTCAAATTCAGTTTCTATTTATTATGGTTTAGGTAATAGTTCTTTTAATGCTCCGGTAAATTATACTGTAGGAACAAATCCAAAGGCGTTAACAATTGCCGATTTTAATAGTGATGGAAATAAAGATATTGCCGTAGTTCATCAATCCGGCCCAATGCACATTATGTTTGGGAATACAGCTGCACATTCTCTAATACGGTATATAGCGGCTGGCCTTCTCCAATGGGGACATATTTGAATACTGCAGATTTAAATAATGATAATAAGCAAGATTTAATAAGCAATGGAGTTTTTCTTGGAGACGGTAATGGTAATTTTCAACTTGACTTTAACACTGGTTACCCTAGTGGATCAGTACCATTGGATTATAATGGCGATGGGATTTTGGATCTAATCGGAATAAGGGGTATAACAAGCAGTCCGTATAGTTCTTATAATATTTCCGTACATATTGGTTCAGGTTTAGGTACTTTTACTTATGGAGCTGATTATAGATCATTTCAGAATCCTCTTGATTTAAATGTCGGCGATTTTAATAATGACGGCAAACCTGATGTTGCAATCACTAATGAAAATAGTGATCGCGTTAGCATCCTAATAAATGAAAATTATCCATTTATTGCAGTAACGTCACCACAAGAAGTTTGTACAGGCTCTAACTTAACTCTAAATGCTAGTGGAGTCAGTACATTTACCTGGAGTACTGGAGCTACTACATCTAGTATTGTTGTATCTCCCACATGGAATACAATTTACACAGTGGCTGGGGCAGATGCGAATGGCTGTTCAAATGCAGCAACATTCACTGTTTATGTTAATCCATCACCTTCTATAGGTCTTAATTGGGGCACAATTTGTTCAGGAAGTAATTTTACGTTAGTTCCAAACGGAGCAAGTACATACACATATAATAGCGGCGGTCCGGTAATTAACCCAACAGTAACCACTAGTTATTCAGTAACAGGTACAGATGTTAATGGATGCGCATCTACAGGATGGACAACTGTTTATGTTAATCCAAATCCTACATTAACAACTTTTGGTGAAGATTCTGTCTGTGTAGGTACATCGACTTCTATTTATGTGTCGGGAGCAAATACATATACCTGGAGTACTGGAGTAACTACTTCGAGTATTAATGTCTTGCCAATAACAAGTACAGTTTATACTGTAACTGGTGCCGATTGGTATAATTGTACTAGTTCGCATACCGTTAGTATAAAAGTTGATAGTACTTGTGCTGATGTTTGGCCGGGAGATGCTAACAGCGATGGCATAGCAGATAATTTAGATGTGTTGGAACTTGGCTTACATTATACACAAACAGGAGCACCAAGAGCCTTTTTAAGTAACTCTTGGCAATCTTATTATGCAGATAGTTGGGCAGGAACCATTAGTAGTGGTAAAAATGTAAACCATAGTGATTGTAATGGCGATGGAACTATTAATAATAATGATACGTTGGCTATTTATAATAACTATGGTTTAACCCATGCTTTTAAAGCGACTGAAACAACCACAGTTAATTCTCAATTAAGTATTGTGCCCGATCAAAATTATGTAGATAAAGGAAACTGGGGAAGTTCTTCTATTTATTTAGGAGAATCTACTACTCCAATTAGTAATATCAATGGTGTAGCCTTTACCGTTGATTTTGATAATTCGTTGATTGAAACTAACAGTATTTATATCGAATATCAAAATTCATTTTTAGATGTGTCTAATCAAAATCTTGATTTTAGAAAACTTGATTTTGCAAATGGAAAAATTTATACTGCAACCACACACACTGTAAATAACAATGTGAATGGCTTTGGAAAAATTGCAACATTGCATTATCAAATTAAATCAACCTTAACAAGTGATGCTGTTTTAAATTTGAGTTTAACTCAAGCAAATCAATCCAATGCTAGTGGTTCTGTTACGCCGTTATCTGCTGGTTCAGCTAGCTTAATGGCTATTGGTGCTAGTATTGGGTTAGCTGAGTTTTCAAATAGCAGCTATGTGTCTGTTAATCCTAATCCAACAAATGGCAATGTTGTTATTACAAGTACTACAGATATTGAGAAAATAGAAGTGTTGACATTAACAGGTCAGGTTTTAGTTTCAGAAATTGTTCATTCCAAACAACATCAATTAGATTTAGAGAACCTTGCTAGTGGCGCGTATTTTGTGAAAGTATACAACAGTCAAAAACAAATGAGTATTAAGAAATTGGTGGTGCAAAGGTAGGACATAAATATCTTACGCAAACACCTGTCAGGTTTAAATAGGGTTTAGTTATAAACCTGACAGGTGTAAAAGGATTCACTTCCCTCAATAGAAATGTTGGGGGATTTTTGTTTTAAAAAATGCTACAATCTGTAGCAAAAGCCAACTATAAAATATTTTATTTTTGTTTTCAGAAAACCAATATAATTTATAGAGAGATGCAATTACAAGTTATTC
>Ga0066415_1000255_pt1 | contig 9546 bp, 10 predicted proteins | sample LakWasMet21_HOW5_2_FD_59542 | JGI IMG/M metagenome (GOLD analysis project Ga0066415, IMG submission 59542) | Freshwater sediment methanotrophic microbial communities from Lake Washington under simulated oxygen tension - Sediment Metagenome 21_HOW5 | ecosystem: Environmental > Aquatic > Freshwater... | reverse complement strand
TTAGAGAAAGGCAGAAATTTTTCACCACAGGAAATAATCAGTGGCGCTCACGTGGTTATTATTGGTAAAGATATAGAGTTTGATCTGTTTAAAGGAAAGCAAAAAGGCTTGGATAAAACCATTACCATTAGTAATGCTAAATATAAAATCATAGGAATTTTAGCCAGTAAAGGTAATAGTATGGGTTTTGGAGGTGATAAGGTTTGCATTATCCCATTAAATGCAGCCCGACAATATTTTGGAAGTAATGATATGAGTTTTACCATTAGTGTATTAGCAAAAAATACAGAATGGCTAAATCTTGCATTAGATGAAGCAACAGGATTGTTTCGGAAAATACGTTCTGTTCCTTTAGGTGAAGAAGATAATTTTGAAATCACCAAAGCGGATAGTTTAGCTAATATGTTGATAGGTTTAACTAGTAAAGCTTCGATGGGAGCCATCATTATTGGTATCATTACATTAATTGGCGCTTCCATTGGTTTAATGAATATTATGTTGGTATCGGTAACCGAACGTACACGCGAAATTGGCATCCGTAAAGCTTTAGGCGCAACCAGCGAAACTATTAAGAATCAATTTTTAATTGAGAGTATTGTGATCTGTTTGCTGGGTGGATTTTTTGGGATTTTAATGGGAATTATAACAGCTAACTTAATTTCATTTCAATTGAGCTCGTCATTCTTTATGCCCTGGACGTGGATCAGTATTGGGTTTGTGGTGTGTTTAGTAGTTGGCTTAGTGAGTGGTTATTTACCGGCTAAAAGAGCTTCTAAATTAGATCCTATAGAGAGTTTGAGATTTGAGTAAAATATTCACCACAGAAAAAAAGACAGAAATACTATTTTTTATTTGTTAGCCCATAATAAAAACCGAATCCAATTGTAATAACGCTCATATTCCATTTGTTGGATATTTTATCATAGTTTAACCATCTGTCAAATCCTGGATACTTGGGATCAAATAAAGAAAAATTATAATTGTAAGAGATGTGGCCACCAATGGCAAAATTAGGATCTACGACAAAATACACGCCAATTGTTGGCTCTACGAAAGAGCTTGAAAATCGCGTAGGATACTTGCCTTTTAAACTATCATGAGCATAAGCAATACTTCCATACTGATTGAAATTATAGCCTCCATTGAGAGATAAGGTCACAAATCCATTATCACTAAAAAATTTATCGTAACCTATTTTAATAAAACCATTTTGTGTTTGTAAGTTGGCGTTAATGTTTTTATCCTTAAAATAACTTTGGCTTTTATAGTAAGTATACGAATAACCAACTCCTACAAAAAAACCGGAAAATAATTTACAGTTCACATTAGCATCACCTGTTATAACTCCCGAAAACGAATTTCTGAAAGCTGAACTGGACGCAACATTTGGAATGCCTACATTTCCTCTGATTGAAAAGCGAGGTAGTGTTGGGGCCTTATCCTGTGCAAAAGAAATAAAGCCACTCATTATTAATAAATATGGTAAAATAGATTTCACTTACTAATAACGTGTGGCTTTAATATATATTGTTTACTGTTGTTTAGTGCTTAAGCAAACTTTGCTTCCATGGCTTTCATCACATCCACTAAAACTTTAACGCTTTCAATCGGAAGGGCATTATACATGGATGCTCTGTAACCACCAACATCTCTGTGTCCGCGAATACCGCTAATGTTTGCTTCTTTCCATAACTTATCAAATTCAGGTTCTAACTCCGGTTTGTTTAATAAGAAACAAGCATTCATATTACTTCTGTCTTCTTTAACAGTGGTACCAACAAACATTGAGTTTCTGTCAATTTCATTATATAATAAGTCAGCTTTTTGTTGATTAATACCTTCGATCCAGCTAATACCGCCGTTTTGTTTTAACCAACGTAAAGTAAGCATTGTAACATATATAGGAAATACAGGAGGAGTATTGTACATAGAACCACCTTTGATATGCACTTGATAATCCATCATGGATAACATTTTGCGGCCAGTTTTTCCAAGCACATCTTTTTTTACCATCACCATTGTGCTTCCCGCAGGACCCATATTTTTTTGAGCACCAGCATAAATTAAAGCGAAGTCTTTTGCATTTATTTTTCTGCTAAAGATATCAGAACTCATATCACATACCATTGGAATATCACATTTAGGAAAACTTTTCATTTGAGTTCCGTAAATAGTATTATTTGATGTAATATGAAAATAATCTGCATCCTTAGGAATTTCATATCCTTTAGGTACGTAGGTAAAGTTTTTGTCTTCAGAAGAAGCAATTACTTTGGTATTACCAATGATCTTAGCTTCTTTAATAGCTTTACTTGCCCAAACACCTGTATTTACGTAAGCCGCATAACCGTTATCTGATAATAAGTTATAAGGAACCATGGCAAATTGAGTACTTGCTCCGCCGCCTAAGTATAATACTTCATACTCATCACCAACTTCAAATAGTTCTTTTACTAAAGCGCGGGATTCATCCATTACCGCTTCATAATTTTTACTACGATGAGAAATTTCTAATAACGATAAATTCATATTATCGAAATTGATACAGGCTTCAGCCGATTGTTTTAAAACTTCTAAAGGTAAAATTCCGGGACCTGCGCTAAAATTGTGAACTTTTGACATAGTGTGAGTTGTTTTTTGGTTGCGTAAAATTAGTAATAATTATAATTTATAATCACAAAAAACAACTAATTCTTAACCAAATTTACAACCACCCACCCATTTGAGTTTTGGCAGTCTTTTTCTTTCCACGGCAATCGCGGTGAGTGCGGCAAGAGCTTAAGATCGATAGAATCAATAAAGCACTAAAAACTGTATAAATGTATTTTTTCATTGTATTAGTTATAATACCAATTTACCTTTAAAGATACAGTATCATCTATTTGAATGGCATTATCTTTTGAATAAAAATAAATGGCATTACCTGTCTTCGTTTCAGCAAAATATTCAAAGCCATAACCATTAAAAAACACATTGGTAACTGTTACCATAATATGCGCCTTGGTTTTGCTGTCTACTATTTGTAATTGATTAGGACGAATATATGTTTGGTTTTTAGATAACTTGGTTTTACTAGATAAAAGATCATCTTGCTCTAACACAAAGTAACGCCCCATTAAAGCCGCAATGTTTTTTGTTTTAGGTTGATAATATACACTAAAGGTATTGTCGTGTTGAATCAATTTACCATTTTCCATGACGGCTGTTTCATCTGCATAACGCAAGGCTTCTTCAGGTTGGTGCGTTACTAAAATAACCGATGTATGGTGTTTTTTTATTTGCTGACGGATATAGGTAAATATTTTGTCGCGTAAGGGCAAATCCAGATTACTAAAGGGTTCATCAAGCAATAATACTTTAGGGAATTCGGCTAAAGAACGGGCAATAGCCACACGTTGTTTTTGTCCTGACGAAAGCGTGATCGCTTTTAACTGTTTAAATGCCGTTAAGTCTAATAAACGCAACAATTGATTGGTGCGTTTTTGTTTATATTCGTCGGTATAACCCATCAATTTATCTTTGATGTTTTCTTCTACCGTATGATTATCTAATACATAAAAATCCTGACTTACAAAGCGCATATCTTCATGACCGGGAATTAAATTGTAAGCAGGGCCAAGTACTAATTTATTTTCAATGGTAATTTTTCCATCATGTAAGTCTTCTAAGCCGTAAATACACTTTAGAAGTGTGGTTTTTCCGCTGCCACTTTTTCCAATAATAGCTAATATTTTACCGGGTTCTGCTGTAAGCGAAACATTGGTAATGCCTTTAAATTGGGTTGAATTGGGATAGTTAAAAGATATTTTGTTTACTGCGAGCATCTCTGATAATTCTACTTTTTCTTCGTTATAGTATTAATCCCTTCCTCTCCCGATAGCTATCGGGATACTTGAGCAAACTACGTTTTAAATTTTTTGAAAGCCTCGAAAAAGCGAATTTTAAGAGATGCTCCACAAAGGCTATTTTTTATAATAACCATTAGTAAATAACTGCACAAAGGTTTTTTCTTTATATTTTTTTCCATCAATACCAGTAGCATTTAAGATGCAAAAATATACACCGTCCGTACATGGTTCACCGCTTGTAGTTCGGCCATCCCAAAAACCATTAACTTTGCTGGTTTCAAAAATTAAATTGCCGTAACGGTTATAGATACTGAAATTAAGTTCGGTTATTTCATCTGTGATAGGCTTAAATATATCATTTACGCTATCAGCATTTGGAGTAAATACATTAGGCACAATGATATTGGAAAGAGAATCCTTATCAAAATCGGCCGCTGATTGAGAAAACGCACTGTGTGTGCATACTAAAATTAGTATTAATAGTAAATTATGCTTTATCGTTTTCAATCAGTTAAATATAAATATTTAAATTGTATTTAAAAAATCCAGGGTATTTACATCATCAGCAAAGTCAAATACTGTTGGTTTTTGACTTTGTCCAAAGGCGATGGTTTTTAGCCCGTTTATTTCAAAGTTACTTACTATACATTGCAAATTAGGTCGTACCTCTTGTATCTTATCAACAAGTTGTTTTTGATTAGTATAGTTTTCGTAAAATAATACCGAAGTAGGGGCATGCAAACTGTTATCTTCTTTTATCATTAAAAAGTTATTATCTAAAAACGGGATTAAATCCAGTAGATAAATGGCACGGTTATATTCATAATTGTTATTGTATTTTTTATTATCAATTACATATTTAAAATCGTACATGGCTTCGAAAAAGCCATCAAATTTATAACCTTCGGGTACATATAGTTTAGATACATTGCGGCAACCTAATCCGAAATAATAAAATACGTCTTTTCCTAATTCTTTCAATTCGGCTGCTGTTTCTTTCCCATTTAAAATGGCAATAGAGCTTCTGTTTTTTCGGATAATATTAGGATATTTTCCAAAATAATATTCAAAATGTTTAGCTGAATTATTGCTGCCGGTGGCAATTACCGCGTCAAAATTGTTCATTCTGGCTTCCGAAAAATTAATTTTTGGTGCAAAGCTTTGTTCGAAATAAATCAACATACCGGCTAAAAACGGGATCAGGGTAGGATCATCGCTGGATACTTTAATTAAAATATTATGACCACTTAATAATACGCACAATAGATCGTGGAAGCCTACAGCAGGAATATTTCCGGCCATAATTACGGCTACGGTTTTAGCTTGTTGGGGTTCGTTAACGTTTTTTGAGAATTCTTGTAACCCTTTTTCGTCAAGCATTAAGGCAATTCCATCGAGCGATCTGTTGATGTTATCTTCTGTAAACCAACCATTATAAGTGTAAGCAACTTGTATAAGGGTATTTAAGTCGTTATGAAAGCGCTCTTCCTTGGCATTCCATTGGTTTGAAAGGTGTCGGTTTATAAACAAACCTAATTGAACAAAAGCTTGTTGACGTTGTTTTAAAGTCATAAAATTTACTTGTATATTTGTGATCTATTACAGACAGCAAAACTAGTTAAAAAATGGCTATAAAAATTACAGACGAGTGTATTAATTGTGGAGCTTGTGAACCAGAATGCCCAAATAATGCAATATATGAAGGTGGCGCCGAGTGGCGCTTTGCCGATGGAACTAAAGTAAAAGGTATGTTTAAAGGTGCAAATACAGGATTGGAAGTAGATGCTAACGACCCGCAAACACCATATAGTATGGATGTGTATTATATTGCAACTGATAAATGTACAGAGTGTGCCGGGTTTCATGATGAACCTCAGTGTGCAGCTGTTTGCCCGGTTGATTGTTGTATAAAAGACGATGACAATGTGGAAACAGAAGACGTTTTATTGGCGAAAAAAGATAGTATGCACTTATAGTATAACTACTTATTTTTAATAAAAGAGCCTTCAGTTTATCTGAAGGCTCTTTTTGTTTTGTCACATCGTCCCGATAGCTATCGGGACGTCGAGATGTTTAATTATCAGTGTTTTTAAGTTCTCGACCGGCTCTCACGCCAAGGTGTGATGATACTAAAATTGACTTTTGAGATAGGCTCTTTTTGTTTAATATGATTTTCTAATCACAAAAGTTGAAGAATGATTTTAAAATACTCATTATACAATATTTGTTTAATATGAACGTATTAAGAATATGATAAAAAATATTTTAATACTTTCTAGTTTAGTAGCACTGTTTTTGTCTTGTAAAAAAGATGAAAATATAAATCCATTAATTAACGCAGTTCAATCTACTTCATCTATAGATTCAATGCTGCCTTTATCAGTCGGTAATTATTGGATCTATCAAAGGAGTCAAGATGATTCAATAGGAACTTATACAATGATAAATGTATTTGATAGCTTATATATTGAAAAGGATTCAATCATATTAGGTGAGCATTATTTTAAATTTTCTCACTCCAATCCTAATTTTGTTAATTATTTCACTATGGGACCACCGAGTTTCAATAATATTTGGATAAAGGATTCTCTTGGTTTTTTAATAGCATACCCAAGAGAAATTATTTTAGATCCAATTAATTTAAGAGATACAATTTATAGAATACATGATTATTCAATAAACTATTACTTTACATTAGTTCCTGACACATTTATAAATAGAAACTTTATTACCGGACAATTATCTGGGATTTGGATGAAGGGCTATTCTTATTATGGCCTCCCTTTATCCAATAGAACCGGCCAACATTATTTCAATGCTTTTGCTAAAAATATTGGGCTATTGAGAAGCAGAAGAACTTTTTCGACGTGTCCTTATCAATGTAGATTTAGTCAACATTTAATTAGGTATCATTTAAATTAATTTTATTTAAAACAACCTTCCTTCAATGGTTCCGGCAAATTGAATTTCATGTTTCAATAACCATTCTTTGCGCCATAGTTCTCCGGCATATCCGGTTAGGCTTCCATCGGAACCAATGACCCGGTGACATGGAACAATAATGGAGATTTTATTTTTTCCGTTGGTTGTACCAACAGCTCTTACACTTTTTATATCACCAATTTTACGGGCTAATTGTCCGTAAGATAGAGTAGTGCCATAAGGAATTTTTAATAATTCGGCCCAAACCTGTTGCTGAAAATCAGTACCGATTTGAAAAATAGGCAAGTCAAAATCTAAACGAGAGCCTTCAAAATATTCTTTGAGTTGTTTGATACATTCTTTGTTTAAGGGAGTATCAATGGTAAAAGGTTCAGTTTCTTTTTCTACAAATAAAACCGAACAAATTTTTTGATTGATACTTTTGATCTGTATCAAACCTAAAGGCGATTCGTAATAAGATATATTGAATGCGTCGTTCATTTGTTGTTTAGTCCTTCAACTACGCTCAGGGTGACAAAAATGTCAATTCGAGCGAAGAAAGAACTTGAATAATTTTTTTGCAAATTTATTTATAAATCCGATACACATAATGATCGGTATCAAAAAAATCCACTCGTTTATCGCGTTTCATTCCATTTTTTTCAGCTACTTTTTGAGAGCGGGCGTTGTCAACATGAATTATAGATACCAAGGAGAGGCATAAATTATTGTCGAAGGCATATTTTTTTAATAATTGAGATCCTTCGGATGCATAACCTTTTCCCCAATGTTGTTTAAAAATATGGTAACCAACTTCCAGTTCAATGATACCATCCACATCCTGAGTTAACAAACCACATTGTCCAATAAATTCTCCGGTTTCTTTATGAATTAAGGCTTGTAAGCCATATCTATTTTCTTTATAGCGAGATAGTTGTTTGTCGATCCAGAATTCAGCTCTTTCTTCGCAGGTTTTAGTCCCAAAATTAGGAAAAAATTGAATGCACTCATTATCACATAAAAATTCAGACCAAATTTTTACATCATCTTTTGTTAAAAAACGAGTGGTTAATCGTTCGCTTTGGAGATTATCCTGATAGTTGTAATGCATTTTATAGTTTTACACTATCTGCAATCTTGGTATTCTCGCACATTAAAGTACGTGAAGGAAATTTACTGTAAAGTAACAGATCATGGGTGGCAAATAAGATGCAACGTCCTGATTTACTAATGTCCAGTAACAATTTCATGATTTCTTCAGACGTTTCCGGATCTAAATTTCCGGTAGGTTCATCTGCTAATATAATTTCGGGATCGTTTATTAAAGCACGGGCAATACTGATTCTTTGTTGTTCTCCGCCGGATAATTGAAAAGACATGACTTGCTCTTTGTTTTCTAATCCAACTTTACTTAGTACATCTTTTACACGGGCTTTTATTTTAGTTTCATCTGTCCAACCTGTTGCTTTCATTACAAAGCGAAGGTTTTCGTAAATATTTCTATCACTTAATAATTGAAAATCCTGAAAAACAATGCCTAATTTTCTACGTAAGTAAGGAATTTCTTTACGTTTTAAGCTATGTAATTTAAAGCCCGCAACCTCTCCGGTTCCTTGTTTCAATTCAATATCACCATAAATAGTTTTGAGTAAACTACTTTTACCACTTCCTGTTTTACCCAGTAAATACACAAACTCGCCTTTATTTAAAGCTAAATTTAAGTTTGTAATAACGGGCACATCGCCTTGGTAAATGGTTGCGTCTTTAAATTCGATAACAGAGTCGTTCATGATGGTAATAAAATGTGTTCTAAAAATAGAAACTAATAAGACAGAGATTTCATAAAGAGCATTCCATGTTTTAACACAGCTGGGTTAATAACTACAGAATCAGGAGGTTAAGGCAATTTATCTTAAAGCTAATTTTAAGAGCGAAATAAAATACACGTCGTTGCTTTAACAAAAGTTATTGTAACGTTTTTTTGATATACGATTATATAGCTATTACTGATATACCATGATGATTAAAAGATTTTTCATAAGCATTACTTTATTGATGTTCACAGGATTGTTGTTTTCTCAGAAAACACAATTGTTTTTAGATAAAGAAGCTTTATACAAAACAGGAATTGATCTGTTCGATAAAAAACAATACACCGCTTCGCAAAAAGCGTTTATTGATTATATGAATTTGATTAATGGAAACACACTGTTAAAAACAGATGCAGAGTATTATGCCGCAGCCTGCGGTATTGAGCTGTTTCATAAAGATGGTGAGTGGCGCATGAAAGAATTCATTGAACACCATCCGGAAAGTAATAAAATAAAATGGGCCTATTTTTATTTAGGAAAATCTAATTTCAGAAAAAAGAAATACGAAGAAACGATCAAGTTTTTAGAGAAGGTTGATATTTATGATCTGAATAAGGATGATTTAGCTGAATTATATTTTAAACGTGGTTACAGTAATTTTGTAACAAAGAATAATGAAAAAGCTAAATTAGATCTATTTGAAATTAAAGACGTAGATAACAAATATGCGCATCCGGCTAATTATTATTATTCGCATATCGCTTATCAGGAAAAGAATTACGAAACAGCGTTAACAGGTTTTAATCGTTTGTTATCTGATGAAACTTTTGGTTCAGTGGTTCCTTATTACATCACACAGATTTATTTCATACAGGGCAAGTTTAGTGAGGTTGTGAAAAATGCACCAGCATTATTGCAAGATACTTCTCATATTCAAAAAGAAGGTGAGATCAATCGCATGATTG
>Ga0066415_1000251_pt1 | contig 9665 bp, 5 predicted proteins | sample LakWasMet21_HOW5_2_FD_59542 | JGI IMG/M metagenome (GOLD analysis project Ga0066415, IMG submission 59542) | Freshwater sediment methanotrophic microbial communities from Lake Washington under simulated oxygen tension - Sediment Metagenome 21_HOW5 | ecosystem: Environmental > Aquatic > Freshwater... | reverse complement strand
ATAATATGCATTGGGTGACGAACAGAAGCCGCTAAAATTTGAGTTTCGTAAGCGTAGTTATCATAGATCAAACGAATATTCGCGATCAACTGAATCCCATCAGTACTCACATCATCTAAACGACCAATAAACGGAGAAACATAAGTAGCTCCGGCTTTAGCCGCTAATAAAGCTTGTCCGGCAGAAAATACTAACGTACAATTGGTTTTGATGCCTTTTTCTGTAAAATATTTTATGGCTTTGATACCATCTTTGATCATTGGTATTTTAACAACGATACGAGGGTGAAGATCCGCTAACATTTCGCCTTCACGCACCATGCCTTTGAAATCGGTAGAAATAACCTCTGCACTTACATCTCCACTAGTGATTTCGCATATATCCACATAGTGTTTCATAATGTTATCCTGTCCTTTAATGCCTTCTTTAGCCATTAAGGTTGGGTTAGTAGTTACGCCGTCTAATACGCCTAAATCCTGAGCTTCTTTGATCTGTGCTAAGTTTGCGGTATCAATAAAAAATTTCATAGTTGGTTGTTATTTTTTTAGTTATTCGGGTTTAATGTATTGTTTATTATTTTTAATAATAGCTTAACAAATAATCCCTGATATAATGTTTATTTTTTGTAAATTTAAAATAAGCAAATCATATAATTTACATCTGTTTGTAGATTGTTTAAAGTTTATTTTGGGTTAAATGAAGAAAAAAAAGATTGTTGTGTTTAGTGGAGCCGGAATGAGCGCTGAAAGTGGGATTAAAACCTTCAGAGATAGCGGTGGTTTGTGGGAAGAGTTCAAAATTGAGGAAGTGGCAACCTTTGATGCCTGGCTTAAAAACCCGGCTTTGGTGCTGGATTTTTATAATCAGCGTCGTAAGCAGGTTATGGAGGCAAAACCCAATAAAGCCCACGAATTAGTGGCAGAACTTCAAAAAACACACGATGTTCAGGTTATTACTCAAAATATTGATGATCTACATGAACGTGCAGGCAGTAAAAAAGTGTTGCATTTGCATGGAGAGATCATGAAAAGCCAAAGCACAGTTAATTCTCATTTAATATATCCCCTTAAACATTGGGAAATTAAATTAGGCGATACCTGCGAAAAAGGCGCCCAACTTCGCCCATACATTGTTTGGTTTGGAGAGGCTGTACCTGAAATGGATAAAGCAATAGAATTAACCGAAGAAGCTGATGTTTTTATCACCATAGGCACATCCTTAAATGTATATCCCGCGGCTAATTTAATTCATGTGGTACAAAACCATGTTCCAAAATATTTAATTGACCCTAATGAGTTCAATCTGGATTATATCAAAAACCTAACAGTAATAAAAGCCACTGCCGTGGAAGGTATGAAGGTTTTATCCAAACAATTGCACGAATTAGTTTATCCATAATATTCACATAACAAATAGTTTAGTTTCTTTGCAAACCGAATTACGATAATATTACTATGAGTACCACATCTACCATTAAATGCCCTAATTGTAAACATGAGTTTCCTATTGGAAATGCTTTAGCTCAAGAAATAGAAACAGAGATAAGGGCTAAATATCTGAAGGTTTATAATGATGACAAACAAAAGCTTGAACTAGAAAGAACTCAGGTTAACAAGCTTTTGGAACAAACAAAATTAGATGCTGAAAATCAGGAGAAAATTATTGCGGATAAAGTGAAATTACAAAAAACAATTATTGAACAGGAAGCTATAAAGAAAGCAGCTTCTGAAATGCAATTACAAATGGAAATGCTCAATAAAGAGCTTACAGAAAATCAACAAAAACTAAAAGATAGTCAGGTTAAAGAATTGGAATACCTGTTAAAAGAAAAGCAATTAAAAACTAAAGAAGAGGAGCTTGAAATTACTGTTCAAAAAAAAATACAAGCTGAACGAGAATTACTATCTGAACAAATAAAAAAACAAGAACTAGAAAAAAATTCCATCAAAGAAAAAGAACACCAATTGCAATTAATGGAATTGAAAAAGCAATTGGAGGATCAGAAAAAATTAACAGAAGAAATGGTTCGTAAGCAGGGACAAGGTTCTATGCAATTGCAGGGAGAAGTTCAGGAATTAGCGCTAGAAGATTTGTTGAGAGCGACGTTTCCTTTTGATCTGATTGAAGAAGTAGGAAAGGGCGTGCGCGGCGCAGATGCTGTACAAACTGTGCGTAACCCATTAGGACAAGCGTGTGGCAAGATTATTTACGAAAGTAAAAATACCAAAGCTTTTGGTGGTGATTGGATTGATAAACTAAAACACGATATGCGAGCTACACAAGCAGACATTGCTGTGATCGTTACAGAAACAATGCCTAAAGATATGGAGCGATTTGGAATGAAAGACGGCGTTTGGGTTTGTAGTTTTTACGAAATAAAATCTCTTGCCTATGTATTACGAGATAGTTTAGTGAAAATTTATGCGGCTAATGCCAGTCAGGAAAACAAGGGGGATAAAATGAGTATGCTTTATTCTTATTTGACAGGTACTGAATTCCGCCAGCAAATAGAAGCTATTGTGGAAGGCTTCACGGAACTACAGGATGGAATACAAAAGGAAAAAAATGCTATGCAAAAGATCTGGAAAGAGCGTGAGAAACAATTAGAAAAAGTATTATTAAATACCACTAATTTTTATGGCTCAGTGAAAGGAATAGCCGGTAATGCCATTGGAGATATTAAAGCTTTGGAATTAGGTGAGTAAGATTTAAAACTTAGGACAACTTACCAAAACCTTTTTGTTGCGTTTCTTTTTTTGTGCAATTTCGTAGATCAACGAAATTTCATGAGCACCTAAAGAATTGCCTACACCTAAATTGGAAATCGTAATATCATAACTGTATCCCATACGTAAATTGTAAGATGTCAAATCAAACCCAATCAATACGGCAACACTTTCCTGACTTGTATAAGTAGGGCCATATTTTTTAAAGGGTAAACCTCTGTACCAAAGTCCAATATTTAGTGGTAAATGATAATAATAAACACCAATATCCAATTGATCATATTTTTGTTGATGTCTGTAATTAAAGGCCGGAGAAAAATAGCGTTTCAAATCATTTCTTGATTTTTCTTCGAGTACAAAACGATAACCACCGTGTAAACTCAATGTAATTGGTAATGGTATTTGGTCTCCTGTTAAGCTTGCATTAGGTTGTGATAAGTGTTTGGCGCTTAACCCTAACCAATATTTAGTTGAGTTTAACAAGGCGCCTGCCCCAAAATCCATATAAGAAAGTGGTGTGTAATTACTCGCTTCAATAGAAACACCCGAGCCGGAAGTTATCTGATCATTAAACTTTAATTTAGTAAAATCAATGCGCTTCATATTATAGGATAAATTGGCACCCATTCTTATTTCTGTAAACTTCCCAATTTTAAAATGATATGCGTAACTAACACCAAATTGTGTGTGTGTTAAGCCTGCTGTGCCGGCTCTATCCTGCATCACTAATACACCTAATCCACTATTTAAATTAGACATATTATAATCGTAACTGGCCATATACGTTTGATAGGCTTTACTAACTCCAGGCCATTGATTGCGATAGTTAGCCACAAAACGATGCTCGTAGGTAAGTCCTGTATATGCAGGATTTAAGTACATCGGTGCTGCATAAAATTGTGTAAACTGAGGATCCTGTGCTTTTACGGAAGTAATAAACAGAAATGCAAATAAGTTTAAGAAAAAATATGTACGTAGTGCTTTAATATATTTAGTTCTTTTTAGTTAAACTTAAAATGAGTTCACTGTCTGTGTTTTCAGTTGCTAATGGCTCTAGATCTAAAATCATTGTTTGAAAGCCTTCTTCTTCAATAATAGCTTTATATGATTTTAATGGATTCATGACTAATAAAAACTTACCGGTTTTTGCACTGGCATTAAAAATTCCACTCACTTGTTTGCTTTCAATATCAATTAAAGTAATTTTTGCTTTTCTAGGTTCGCTACCGTATACTACTTTTCCTTCTTTTACTTTTAGATCATTATCTCCATAACGAGTATCGATCATATAAAGATCAGAACCGCCAAATGTTTCCTCTCTCAAAGAAGAGTAATAGCCTCTGGATCCATTAGCGTTTAATACAAAAAAATTATCATTATTTACAGTATTGATTGGATAACCTAAATTTTCGGCTTCCGAAAATTGATTGGTTTCACTATCCCAAGTTGTTTTAAAAACATCATAATCACCCATCGTATTATGCCCTCTTGAACTAAAATAAAGAGTTACACCATCCGGATGAAAATAAGGAGAATCCTCGTCTCTGCTTGAGTTTACTTTTGGCCCTAAATTCATTGGAGTAGACCAACGTCCGTTAGGTAATTTTTTTATTCGGTAAATATCTTTTCCTCCAAAACCACCAGGTTTATTGCTGCTAAAAAAAATAACACTGGTGTCATTACTAAAGCAAGCACTTGTTTCAATGTAAGGCGTATTAATTTCAGGTCCTAGTTTTTGAGGTTCAGTCCAGCCAGTGCTGTTTGTTTTACATAAGTATAAATCTCCTGTAACCATATCGGCCGAAGTTCTGTAGATCATCATTTCGTTACCGTCAAAACTCAAAGCTACACAAGCATCATGAGTGTTACTGTTAATTGGTGCACCAATATTTTGTGGAGCTAACCATTTCCCATCTGCCGACTTAGTTGACATATATACATCTTCATAATAATTGTTATAGACGTCTTTTAAATTCCCTGTGCTACCAGGACGTCTTGATGTAAAATATAAAACACTTTCATCTGTTGAAATTAATGGAACATAATCAGCATAAGGTGAATTAACTTTATCCCCTAAATTTTTTATAAGAGCAAGATGTGGTTTCCCAATAAACTCCTGTGCATTTTTACTACAAGAGATATAGTAATCTACTTCGTCGTCTGAAATAGTACGGTATTTTGGCAACATCGCTTTGTATTTAGTATAGCAATTAATAGCCTCATTAAAATTACCGGTAAGATGATAAATGTTGCCAAAGTAAAACTGTACTTCAGGAAGTTTGCTGCTTTTTAATTTTAATAAATTGATATAGCATGAATCTGTTGGTTGACCCAACTTTATTCGGCTAATGGCAGAGTTTAAATTTGATATTTCGTGATTTGGATTTATAACCAACACCTTTTTATACGCATTGATAGCATTGAAATAATCCTCCGTTTCAAAATAGAGGTTCGCAGTTTTTAAATCTTTAGCATAAAGTTTTGGATTTACCTTTGTTTGAGAAAAAGCATTTGCCGAAAACAGTATTATGAATATGTATAAATTTAGTTTCATAGTAGTTTAATAATTATCTGAGTAAAAGTACATCGCCGGTTTTATCTATTTTTTTAGCATCTATTGTTGTCGCTTTAATTTTCCATACATATACGTCTTGCGTGCATAATTTCCCTTTATAGTATCCGTCCCATCCAATATTAAGGTCTTTTGACACAAAAAGTAATTCTCCCCAACGTGAAAAAATATTTAACTCGTATTTATCTACCCCTCTAATTACAGGATGGAATACATCGTTGTTAGTATCATTGTTGGAAAAAGTCCCGCCGTTACCTCCATTAGGATTTGGTGAAAAGGCATTCGGTACATCTACTTCACTGTCTAAAGTTGCTATTATTTGTGCCGGTAAATAAAAGGTGTCTTTGCAATTGTGTACATTACTAGCAATTAAATAAATTTGATAAGCGCCCTCCTGTTGATAATAATGAACGGGATTTACATCAGATGAATTTTGGCTATCTCCAAAATCCCAGGAAAAATTAATTGCATCAGCGGATGATTGGTTTGTACAGAGAACGGGAGTGTTTGGTATAAATACTAAATTAGGATTGGCAATAAAAAAAGCATTTGGTTTCGAAAACACTTTTATGATTTTTGAGGAGGTGTCCTTACATCCGTATACATCTGTAGCGATTAATTGTACGGTAAATGTTTTTGTATTATTTAGCGCATTATTATAAAAAAGGTTATTAGGATTTGAACTGGTTGATGCATTTCCATCACCAAAACTCCATTGATACGAGGCTACACCAGGAATGTTTTGGAAATTGACATCTAAAGCAGTACATCCACTGTCCGGACTAGCTACAATAGTAAATTCAGGTTTAGGATGAACAATAATTGAAACTATTAAAGTGTCTTTGCAATTGTTAATAGAACTAGCAATGAGTTGAACTGTATTTGTAATATTAGCTCCGGTTGTATTTACAAAAGGAACAGCAACATTTGTACTGGTTGAAGTAGTGAATCCAAAATCCCAATTGTAACTTGTTGCCCCACTTGATGAATTTGTAAAGTTTAATACTTTAGGAGAGCAAGCCGGCGTATCAACAGAGAAATTAGCTTTTGGTTGTGGCAATAATAGAACAGGTTTACTTATAGAATCTCTACAACCATTACTGCTAATTGCCACAAATGTGCAGGTGTAAGATTGATTACTGGTAGAGCTTGAGTTGGTATAAGTGTGTGTGCCAAATAATGCAGAAGATGTATTTCCATCACCAAAATACCAAAAGGCCGAAGACGCTGAAAGACTGGTGTTGCTTAAGGTTACCGATAAAGGTGAACAACCAACAGTTGGCGTAAGTGCAAAAATTGGCTGTGGTTTTGCAAATACGACTGGACTTCCATATGCTGTATCAATACAGCCAAAAGCATTTGATGCTATTAACTGTACAGTATAAGTTAAATCAGAAACAGAATTATTAGTAAATGTATGTACAGGATTTGGAGAAACAGATGTTGGACTACCATCACCAAAATCCCATTGATAACTTACGGCACCTAATACGGGAGGAAAATTTACAACTAAAGGCGAACACCCACTATTAGGAACCATAGTGAAATTAAATATTGGTCTTGGATATGCTGTTACATTAAAGCTAACACTGTCTTTACAACCATTACTACTAGTCGCTACTAATTGACCGGTATAAATTTGAATCAACAGAGTTGTATTGGTATAAGTATGAGAAAACACAGCTAATGTTGAAGTACTTGTTGCTAAGTCTCCAAAGTTCCAATTATATGAAGATGCTCCGATTGAGTTATTGGTAAAGGTAGCAGCAACAGGAGAGCAACCTGCCGGACCACTTATAGTTACTGATGCTGTTGGATTAGGAAATACAGTAACGGTTTGTGTATTTATGTCAGTACAGCCTAGAAGAGTTTGTGCCGTTAAACTAACTGTATAAATTTTATTTATAGCTAATGTATTAGTAAAGACTTGTGTTGTGTTAGTAGCTGTAGAGGTATTGCCATTGTTAAAATCCCAAACATAAGAATCTGCATTATTGGATTGGTTGGTGAAATTTACAGTCAATGTTGGGCATCCGTTAGTAGGCGTTAAAGAAAAACCAGAAGTAGGTTTAATATTAATAGTAATGTTTTGAGAAGTCGTATCCGAACAATTGGCTGTATTAACAATTAATTGAACAGAATAAGTATTCTGTGTAGAGTAGGTGTGGGTTGGATTCTGAATACTTGTAGTTGCTGTCGGAGAAGCGTCTCCAAAATCCCAATGCCAGGAAATAATTGGGTCACCGGCTGCAAAAGTTGAATTATCGGTAAATGAAGATATAGCAAGTGCGCAGGCAGTAGTTGTAGGAAATGCTGCAATTGGTGTTTGATAAACAGTAATTGGTGCTGTAAAAGTATGAATACATGTATTTGCTGCTGTAACTGTTAATGTAGCAACAAAATTCCCAACGCTATTGTAGGTTTGAGTAGGAGGTATTTGTCCGGTAAAATTATTACCATTCCCAAAATTCCAGTCCCATGCTATTGCACTTGTAGACATGTCTGTAAATGTGGCATTTGAAATAGTATTACAACCTTGGTTTGGTGTTAAACTAAAGCTGGCAGTTGGTTTTGGTAAAATAGTGATAACAACCTTTGCTGTATCAGTACAGGCAGCTCCGGCTCCAGGTATTAATGCAACAACTGAAACAGTGTAAGTTCCCGAATTAGTATAAGTATAAGATTGAGGACCAAAAGGTCTTGCTACAAATCCTCCACCATCACCAAAATTCCATCGGTAGCTATATCCTGCCGAACTGGAATTTGTAAATGTAATAGAAGAACTTTGACACAATGGTTGTGGTGGGGCTAAAATCCCAGCGCTAGGAGGATTTACAATAGTAACGTTGATTACTTGAATATCTACTCCGCATAAATTACTATCATTCAATTGAACAGAATAAGTTCCTACGGCAGGATAAGTAACAGTGGTAGGCGAACTCGGAGGCCATGGGGTCCAGCCGACAATCGAATCATGTCCTAAGCCCCAGTAATCACCGAAATTCCATTTTTCTTGTCGCTGAAAGGTATTTCCTTGTGGAACGCAATTACGATTAGTAGAATTGGTAAATGTAAAACTATTGTCGGGCCAACATTTAATAAAGGCAGATGGCGTAATAGCTGCATCATCAATGTCATATATCTGAATAGGGTTAAAGTTTGCGGTAGTTGGTGCCGGCGTGCAATAATTAGCAGCAGTTAAGGTTACCATGGTCTGGCAATTCACAGTACCAGGGTTATAGGTGTGTGAAATTGTTTGGCCTGCATTTGTATAGCTAAAAGTTTGAACAGGAGATCCATCTCCGAAATTCCAAGTAAACCAAGTAGTTTCCGACACATCAGTACTTGAATTGGTAAATAATAATGCTTTTGGCGCACAGGCCGTAGTTACTCCTCCTATGGGAATTTGAATAGAAGCGTTTACCGGTTTTTCCATAACCGCAACTCCGGTTAAAGTACAATTCAATGAAGGAATAGTTAATGTAATTTGAAAGGTATCTGGACTTGCAGAATTATAAATGTGATTAATTAATGAGTTAGCTGTATAAGAAGCGCCGTTCGTATTTGAAGAACCATCGCCCCAATCAATAGTATAAGCCCCCCAATTTGTGTTAGAAGCCACATTCATATTGTAACTTGCTGCACCCGTACAACTCACAAAATATGGAGCATTTGATAAATTTCCCAGATAATCATAAATCTGAGGGCACTGCGCACTTATCTGTTTTGTAAACAAAACAATAAAAAGAATATGCAGTAGTCGTTTAATCATTTATAATTTTAAAATAAAAACAGGTTCTATAAGCCGAGTTCTGTATCATTCACCATAAGGCGAATAATTTTCATCATTTATCTATGCAGCCTACCCTCCTTAACATAACTTGCGTTATTACGACGAGCCGCCGTAAAGTTAAGGTTTACATGGCCTTACAACATAAGAGGTTTATCCTATACAGCCGTTACCGGTTGCACATGTGAGCTCTTACCTCACATTTTCACTATTACCACGCCTAAACGTGGCTACCTGGTTTTCTGTGACACTATCTGTTATGTTTTTGTTCCTAAAAACATACCCATTCTTTCAAATGGCAAATTGCTCTGCGTTGCCCGGACTTTCCTCCCTTAAAATAAAGAGCGATGAAACAAACCTGTTTTGTATAAAGTTAAGGAATTTGCTGGTATTATAATAAGTTTCAGGAGATTTTTTTACTAAAAATCGAATGTTAATCTCTTTGATAATTAGGATGATATTCGGGTTAATTCGTCTATAAATTTAGAGGCTCTATCTTCGGCTAACAGGTCTAAAATTAACATGAATGCTGCTTGTGTCAGTAGCCCCAAACCTAACCCTTTCCAGAAAACTTGAT
>Ga0066415_1000249_pt1 | contig 9706 bp, 7 predicted proteins | sample LakWasMet21_HOW5_2_FD_59542 | JGI IMG/M metagenome (GOLD analysis project Ga0066415, IMG submission 59542) | Freshwater sediment methanotrophic microbial communities from Lake Washington under simulated oxygen tension - Sediment Metagenome 21_HOW5 | ecosystem: Environmental > Aquatic > Freshwater... | reverse complement strand
CTTATTTTTATTATGCATTATACTTATAAATGAAAGGCCACCAAATCAAATTTGAGAGATAAGGTGGCCAATCACATAACCCAATTTAATTTGGGAGATAAGTAAAACAATCATATATAAGTATGAGCGAATTAAGCAAACATACACGTCTATTTAAAAATGTAAAGGCGTGTAAAGTAAGGAAAGGATTTGTTTTTTATTCATTCGCTTTCATGAAAAAAATTTCATGACGCTTCTGCATAAAAAACAAAATCCCCCACTTTCGTGGAGGATTTTTGCTCTTTTCTGTAGCCCGTACGGCACGGGACTACCTACTTTCCAATATTTCAAATTTTACCTAATTGCCCTATTGACAAGGCTTTTACCGTTTTCTTAGTGCAAGCTAAATTATCAAAAAGCAATCGAAGTGTGGATATGTTTTACCCGTTGTTTTACCTATATCTTCGTTTTACAATCTAATTTTGGACTATGGTAAGTACAAAAATAATCGCTCGGAAAGATAAGAAAAATTCTAATAATGAGGTTCCTTTATTTATTCGTTTAACTGCAAAACGCAAATCTAGCTACATTTCTTTAGGTATTAATATCAATATTGACTATTGGGATGAAAAAGCAACGCAAGTAAAAAGAGGCCATCCAAACATGGCCAGAATAAATAATTACTTAACTACCAAGCTTTCCGAACTACAAGCAAAAGCAATTGAGTCTGAAACAAAAATTAACAACAATACTACAACAGTAAAAAAACTAATTGAAGGTGCCGAAAAAGTCGACTTTCTAAAATACTTTGATGAGCACAATAAAAAACTGATCGCACGTGATAAAATTAACTCACAACGCAGAGCTAATTCTGTTTACAATAAAATTAAGGAGTATGTTGGCGATGGTGTTTTATACTTTGACGACATTACTGTTAAATGGCTAAAAGATTATGAATTTTATTTAATATCAGTAAAAGGTAATTCTTTGAATACAGTTTTTACTGAAATGAAAGCTATAAGAATGCTTTTTAACTCAGCTAATAATGAAGATGTTATTTCAATTTCAAAGTCTCCTTTTTCTAAGTATAAATTAAAATGGCAGCATGTTGAGAAGAACTATCTTACTGAAGGCGAATTATTTGCAATGGATAATTTAGAATTACCTTTAGGTTCTTGTATATCAGTTCACAGAGATATTTACATTTTCGCTTCTTATACCGGAGGCTTAAGAATTTCTGATATTTTTCAATTAAGATGGCGTGATTATGACGGTGAAAAAATTTGCGTTAAAACTCAAAAAACAGGTTCAGTTGTTTCGATCAAGCTTCCAAATAAGTCAAAAGAAATATTAGCAAAATATAAATCTTATGGATTCCATCACAATAGCTTCATCTTCCCTATCCTATCTAAATACGAAAATCTAGACAATGAAACTGAACGACTCAGAGTAATTTCTGCAGCTAATTCTTACGTCAATAAAGATTTAACCAAGCTTGCTAAATTAGCTTGTATCGATAAACACATTCACTTTCATACTTCTCGTCATACTTTTGCTACCAGGGCCTTAAGAAAAGGAATGAGGATCGAATATGTATCAAAACTACTAGGCCATTCAAATATCAAAACAACTCAGATCTACGCTAAAATCGTAAATGAAGAACTAGATAAAGCAATGGATGTCTTTAATGATTAAAATCTATGCATAATCTGAACTTATATATAGGAAACGCCCCTTTTCTGAACATGTTTTGCTAATATGTTCAGTTTCAGTTAAAAAAATGAACATATAGCTTGCTTGAATCAGAAAATGAACATATATTTGCCATATGTTCAGATATTGATTAAAAAATGAACATATTTATGAAGCCGAAATTTGATAGAAATACGCCTTACAATGATCTGCCAAATCTACCACCACCGGTAGAAGTATTAAAAGATGCAGATGTATTAATGAAATGGGGTTTGGCTGCCAGGGCTTTGGCCGAATTGAATAAGAATATACTTCGCATTCCTAATCCAACCATGTTAGTGAACACAATTTCATTACAGGAGGCGCAAAGTTCTACGGCTATTGAGAATATTTTTACAACAGAGGATGAATTATACAAAGCCGTTTCTGATACTGTAAAAGAGGAAAGCTCCAATCTTGCAACTAAAGAAGTACTAAGGTATAGAGAAGCATTATGGGACGGCTATAATACCCTGCAAGAAACAAAGACTTTTGATAATTCTATTGCAATTAAAATTTTCAGGCAAATAAAAAATACAACGCAGGGCATTCGCCCTCCGCAATCGCAGGTTGTTATTAAACGCGGCCAAAGCGAATTAAGACCTGGAGAAATTATTTATACGCCACCAAGAGGGGCCGGTATTGTAGAAGCAAAGCTGGATAACTTATTCAATTTTTTAAATGAGGATAATGGCATTGATTCTTTATTGAAAATGGCTATTGCTCATTATCAATTTGAAGCCATTCACCCTTTCACCGATGGTAATGGGAGAACAGGCAGGATTTTAAATTTACTCTATCTAGTTGATCAAAAATTATTATCACACCCGGTATTGTACCTGAGTAAATATATCATCAATCATAAAGACGATTATTACCAATTGCTTGCTGGTGTAACACAACGACAGGATTGGAAGCCTTGGATTATATATATGCTCGATGGTGTAGAAAGAACAGCACAATACACCAATCAAAAAATTGACGAGATCCTGAGCCAAATGGATGCGACTCATAAATATGTTCAGGAAAAATTGAAATGGTATAGTCTTGAATTGAACCAAGCCCTTTTTTCACAACCATACATTAAACAAAAATTAGTTGGAGAAATAACCGGAGCAACTAGCCGAACTACTCTCACAAAATACATGCAGGATTTAGTGAAGTTGGGTGTACTTTCTGCTAATGAAGAAGGCAGAGAAGTGTTTTATGTAAATAACGATCTTTTAAAAATTCTACAGGGCTAATTAATCAATTAAATTGCTACAAAATATAGCAATTTAATGCTATATTTATAAACATTAACATTTTATTTAACTGTTTTGCTTTAATTTAGTAGAACAGTTTTTTTGTTTTTTGTTATGTACACTTTTGTTATTTGTTCGCCTTTTGTAGAGCACCCAATCGTTGATGTCGCTCACTTTGATGCCGCAGAATTTGATATAGCCATCTTTGAAGATGGCCAGGCATCGAATTTCCTGAATAAAAGTAAATTCAATAGAGATCAGTATTGTAAATGTTTGTTACACAAACTATTTACAATACCTAAATCCAAAATAAAACCATTCATTCAATACCAATGCGATAAGATGCAAGAACCTATTGTATGGCTTAATAAATTGGAGAAACTAATTGATTTAAACCGGGAACTTTTCACAACAAAAGACCAGGTTATTAAATTTGAAAAAGCTTTGATGATTATTGAAGTAATGCGAGATGCCATAGAGCAAAGGAAACAAACTCCTGATACTAAATTTAACTTCGTTAAATTAAAATCTGACATCAAGGAATATCAATACGAAGAAAAAGTTTCCTGTTTAATGGAAGCGAAGACAGAATATTTGCAAAACAAACCTAAAATTATTGATGCAAATGAAATCCCTTTTGACGAAAAAATAAATTTAGAGTTAGACTTAATAAAGTCTCAACAAAAATTATCTAAAAAACAAAACACTACTAATAATCAAGAAGTTAATAGTCCTAAAAGTCCTACGAAAAACACAAAAAGTCCTACAGAAAACTGTAGGACTTCTGTGGGACTTTTTCAATTTAACTGCCAAACAAATGTTTTTGTAGATGTATTTTTTCAACTCACAAAAGAAATCACAATAGACGGAAAACCCTTACTAAATGCAGGTTTTAATGAATTAGCACAATTCATAACAGATAATTTTATAGATAAGAACGGAAAAGCGTTAAGCTTGAATACCGTAAAAACAATTCTCAATATTTCGAGACCTGAAAAAAGACCCTCTCAAGAAAAAAGAATCAAATTGAACGTCAAAGACTTATCAAATTAAAAAGTCCTAAAGTGGTCCTACAGAGACCAATGGACTTTTCTCATCTGCGCACATTTGCTCCATAATCTTAAAACCCAAAAAGAAAATGGAAGCAGTAATCTTATCAAAAGACCAATTCAGCAGTTTATCAAACTCAATTGAAGAAATTAAAAGAGTTGTAATTAAAGACTCTAAAAAACCGGAAGACACTTACCTCGACAATCAAGAGTTTTTGTTATTAATGAAAATCTCAAAGCGCACCGCTCAAACCTGGCGCGATGAAGGAAAAATTTCATTCTCCCAAGTTGGTAACAAAATTTACTACAAGCTATCAGATGTAGAAGAACTGATGCAAAAACATTACATCAAAGCATTTAAAAAGTAAGGGGGTGTAACATGGAAAAATACAACGAAACGCTACACGACCTTACTTGGCCTGAATTGCTTCAACAAGTTTCAGCAATCATTTCCCGGGATGCCAAAACATTAGAGAGTAATGTAAATTATTACATGAAATTGTTTAACGACAGTAACAGTGATAAAACACAATTGAATAAATTATTTGAGAAATTACAGTTAGATAAATTGCGCTACGCTTATTTCTCTGAACTATTCATTCGCTTGGACGAACACAATTACAAAGTAATGATTATGAGTTTGGAAAGCTGTATCCAACAGGAAACTGAAATTCAGAATCGTAAACCAAAAGATTGGACGGCAACCATCAGTTTCGAGAACGGTCAGATCAAAATTTATTTCATGGCATTATCCTATTACCAATAATTTCAATTACTAAACTAATGTTTGATATTCCTGCACCACAATCCCAAAATGGGCTTTCTAGGTCACCTTCGGTGAACCTGGAAAGTCCTCAAATTAAACTCTCTCGTTTGCTCGAATCTCAAAAAAAGATTAAAGAAAATAAGGGCAAGCCAATCAATTTTTCTCAACCCATTTTATGGCAAAAAGAAAACCCGGTTTTCTTTCCTAAAACCATCAATGTAATTCAAGGTAAAGCAGGCGTGCACAAGTCACGCCTTGCTGAAACCATTTGCGCCGCTCTTTTAAAGACACCTGAAAGTAACCGGGATTTATTGCATTTTAAAACCAACATACTCACTCGCTACGCAGTGTGCTATGTTGATACAGAAAGAAATCTTTCCGATCAATTACCTTACTCCTTACAACAAATACAATTAAAAGCAGGTTACCCAATTGAAGACCACCCTTATGGTTTCGATTATATTTCATTACTCGAATTTGGCAGAGAAGAACGCTTTGATATGCTCAATATTTATCTGGAACATATCCGTAAACAGTTCCCTATGCACATTTTTATTGTGCTTGATGTGATTACGGATTGCGTCTTTAATTTCAATGATACCAAAGACAGCATGAAATTAATTGACATGATGAACCAGTCCATCAACCGCTACGATGTGACTTTTATTTGCTTGATACATGAGAATCCGGGTAGTACAGATAAGGCACGCGGCCATTTAGGTACAGAAATATTAAACAAAGCGAGTACCGTTATTCAAATTGGTTTTGAAAAAGATGCACAAAACCACAATACCGATTTATTAAAAGTAGCTTACCTTAAATGCAGGAGTTCTAAAAAGCACGAACCATTTTATGTACAATACTCAGATACCGAAAAAGGGTTGGTTTTAGCGGACTTTAATACTGTTAACGAAGTAATGGATAGCCGGAATCAAAAAGCGGCTTTAGATGAAACTATTGAATTGATAGGAAGTGTTTTAATTGAACCAATGAGCAAGACAAATCTCATTGAAAAATTATGTTTTGAAATGGATTGTAAAGAGCGCACAATCGAAACAAGACTAAAATCTATCATCTCAAATAAATTAGAAATTCCTGATGCAAATGGTGTAGGGAGGCTACTTTGCAAACGACTTGAAAACAAAGAAACCATTTACTACTTATCTGATTGAAAACAAATTATTTACCTCGTTTGCAAGTTTGCAAACCCCTATATAAGGGTCTGCAAACTTGCAAAGGTTAATTTGTTAAAATCTTCCCCTAACTCTTCCCATAAACCTTCACTTATTTTCCTTATTTTTCACTTCTAAACAATAACACAACTAAGTGTTCTATGTCATCTAACTTTTTCACAAATCAAGGCGAGAATACCCTCTACAAAAAATTTGTAGGTGTATTTGAACACATGCAAAATATAGAGTATTTCAAATCTGTTATTGGATATTTTAGAGCATCTGGTTATTTTGCCATTCGTAAACATTTTCCTAGCGAAATGAAAGTGAAAATCATAGCAGGCATTAATGTGGATCCTTTTATTGCATTAGCGCAAAAACAAGGTTTACTTTTTAATCTAAATGCGAAAGATGCAAAAGATAGCTTTTATGAATCAATACAAGAAGATATTATAAGTGCTAAATACGGTAAAAATATAGAGGAAGGAATTTTACAATTAATTGAAGACATAGGAAATGGGAGAATTGAAATAAGAGCGCACAATTCAAAAAAATTACATTCTAAGTTTTACATTTTTTTATCACCAAATTTTAATGAACATAATCCCAATGGAATGGTCATTATGGGTTCTTCAAATCTTTCCGCACAAGGTTTAGGTTTAGAGCACGTAGAACATAATTATGAAATGAATATTCAGTTAAATGATTATTCAAATGTAAAATATGCTGATAATGAATTTGAAAAGCTTTGGATAGAAAGTACACCTATTCTTCCGGTTGATGCACCTAAGCTCATTAAAAAAACATATTTAGATGCTAATCCAACGCCATTTGAATTATTTGTAAAATTTCTTATTGAATTTTTTGGTAAAAACATTGATTACGATCCTGACAGCATTAGCGATATTCCTTTAAAAAAATTCAAAAAATTAAGTTACCAAATAGACGCGGTTAATCAAGGGTATGAATTGCTTTTGAAACACAATGGTTTCTTTTTGGCTGATGTTGTAGGTACGGGTAAAACTGTGATGGCTGCATTGTTAGCTAAGAAATTTATCATTAACAATGGCCCCAAAACAAAAATTTTAGTTATTTATCCCCCGGCATTAGAAAAAAACTGGAAGAGTACTTTCAAGGAATTTAGAATTGATGAAAAGTGTCATTTTATTGCTAATGGTAGTTTAAACAAGATTGTTGATGGCGATCATAATTACTCAGACAAAGAAAGATATGATCTTATTTTGGTGGATGAAGCTCATAAGTTCAGAAATCATAGAAGCCAGCAGTTTGAAAACTTACAAGTAATTTGTAAATCCGGAAGAGAAAGTATTGGCAATATTGAAGGTTATGAGAAAAAGGTAGTGCTTATTTCTGCAACCCCATTAAATAATAAACCAGAGGATATTTACTATCTTATTTCTCTTTTTCAAGATATTAGAAATAGCAATTTGGCTGTAACCAATCTGCAAAAATATTTTTACCCACATATTATTAAATACAAAGCATTAATTCAGCAAATCCCATTGGATTTGAAAGGAATTCAAGATGTATTTGCTGACATAAGAGATAAGGTTGTAAAAGACATTACCATTCGTAGAACGAGAACTGATTTAAACAAGAATGAGCGCTACGCAAAAGATTTGCAGGAACAGGGCATTGTTTTTCCTAAAGTTGCCGACCCTTTTGCTAATGAATATGAATTACCTCATAATTTAGCGAACTTATTTATAGATACTGCAAATAGTATCATTGATAAAAGCAAGGTTGATTTCTTTAGATACCAGGCCATAGCATATTTAACAGATGAAGCGAATGATGGAATATATCAAAATGCACAAACTGTTTCTCGTTCCTTAGCTTACATCATGCAAACGCAGTTAATCAAGCGTTTGGAAAGTAGTTTTTTTGCATTTAAAAAGTCATTAAACAAAATAACTACTTCCACTAAACAAATGATAGAAATGTTTGAAAGGGATAGTGTTTTTATTGCTCCTGATTTAGATATCTCAGATTTATTGAACAAAGGCTTGACGGACGAAGAAATTGAAATTGAAATTTTTAAAATTGATGATGATAAGCCTAAAAATAAAAAGTTTAAACAAGTTGATTTCAAAAAAGGATTTATTGAGGGCTTAAAAAATGATTATGAAAACCTTTTATCATTAAACGAGAGATGGCAAGCCGTAGAAGATCATAACGATCCTAAATGGAATGTATTTATTGATTTATTAAAGGATGAGTACTTCCACGCAGATAAAAACGAATTAGGTAAACTGGTAATCTTTACTGAATCAGCTGATACTTTAAGATATTTAACAGAAAGACTTAAAAGCGAAACAGCATACAGAGTTTTAAGTATTACTTCAGAAAATAGGAATAAAGAGTTTGAAACGATTAGAGAAAACTTTGATGCGAATTTTGAAGGAACATTTAAAAACGATTTTGACATTATTCTAACTACGGATGTATTAGCAGAAGGGATTAACTTACATCGCGCTAATGTGATTGTAAATTATGATACGCCTTGGAATCCAACTAGATTAATTCAGCGCCTTGGGCGTATTAATCGTATTGGTACAAAAGCCAAGTATATTTATAATTATAATTTCTATCCATCAGAACATGGCGATAATAGAATTAATCTTCGTCAAAAATCATTGGTAAAATTACAGAGTAGTCACAGTACATTTGGCGAAGACAATAAAATATACACCTTGGATGAAATTATTGATCAGTTCAGAATGTTCGAAGAAAAAGAAGAGGACAAAGATCTTAGAACGGAGTATTTAGAATGGTTACGCAAATTTAAAGAGGAAAATGAACAAGACTTTAATGCAATTAAAAAAATGCCATTAAAAGTACGTTGTATAAGAAAAGGAGAAGGCAATGAGCAAAGTATTGCTTTTGTGAAAAATGGAGAGTACAAGAATATTTACATTCATACAGAAAATAAATCCTTTATAGTGCCATTTGAAAAAGCGGTTAAAATATTTGAAGCCACTAAAACAGAGGAAGGTGTTTTATCTATTCCGGAACAACATTATAAGCATATCAATTACATCATAGATCAATTTGAAACTGACATTACAACCCCGGATATGGTTGCCGGTACTGACGATAAAATGGATGTGCGTTCTCAAAAAGCATTAAATGATGTTAATCGTTGGCTAACTGATCAAATCTTGGAAACCGAAAAAGGAAAAGAAGCGGCTATTAACCTTTTACCTTTACTTAAAAATGGGACTTATGCAAATCTGACAAATGAAGTTTATAAACTAAGAAATGAAAAAGATGCTCGTAAGTTAGAAATTGAACTAATCAAATTATCTATAAAATATACTTCAAAAATAAAGAGAATAAAAAAGGAAATAGAGCCATTAGAACCTAAGATTATTATATCTGAAACATTTGTTTCATAAACATAATTACAAATGACAGTAACAGAAATAAGAGAGATACTTGAAAGTCCTTACGATAGAAAAGTTTGGAAAGGCTTTATTCAAACTCAATTTACTAATAATAAATTGACAAAGGAAAACAATCAATTAACGCTAACTAAAAATGACATTTATACTGAATGTTTTTCGTTGGGTAGTTATGAAGTGAATGAATTTACTAAAATTGGAATTTTTGAAGTACAATTAAGTGCTAAAGTAAATCTTACAAGAAATAGAGTTGCACTTCGTAACTTAATAAAAGATATTACCAAGCAAGTATCGGGTGCAATGGTGGTATTTGTTCAGGGAGATAAATGGCGTTTCAGTT
>Ga0066415_1000245_pt1 | contig 9756 bp, 9 predicted proteins | sample LakWasMet21_HOW5_2_FD_59542 | JGI IMG/M metagenome (GOLD analysis project Ga0066415, IMG submission 59542) | Freshwater sediment methanotrophic microbial communities from Lake Washington under simulated oxygen tension - Sediment Metagenome 21_HOW5 | ecosystem: Environmental > Aquatic > Freshwater... | reverse complement strand
CGGCGGCAGGATGATCATGCGGGCGACCTGCATGAACAATAACGCGGCCAGCGGCGACAGGTCTATGCCGCCCAGATCCGGAATGACTCGCCTGAAAATATTCAGCAACGGCTCGGTCAGGCTGTAAAGGATCGACGCCGCCGCATCGAAGCGGCCCGGATTCAGCCAACTCAACAACGCCCGCGCGATGATCGCGAAGATGAAGACATTGAACAGCAGATTGATCAATTCCATGATCGCGATCACGGTCAACGCGCCGATGCCCAGGGCCGCGCCTTGCAGCATGCCGATCGAAAAATTGGCCAGCATCTGCAAGGCCAACATCAGGATCAGCGAAGACGTGTCGATCTTGCCGATCGGCGGCACATAGCGGCGCAGCAATCGCAATGGCGGCTGTGTCGCCTTGACCAGAAACTGCGAGATCGGATTATAGAAGTCGGCGCCGCTCCACTGCAGTAGAAAACGCATCAGCACGGCCAGGATGTACAGCGAGGACAGTGCCTCGATGATCAGGATGATCGGATCGGTAAAATAGCTTGCACCCATTAATTGAACTCCGGTTGATTGGACATTTCGACCGAACGGTCGCGCGCCGCGTGTAAGGCTTTCGAGACCAGGTCGTTGAAACCGCCTTGCTGAAAAGTCTCGATCGCGCGCTGCGTGGTACCACCCGGCGAGGTCACGCGTTTACGCAGAAGCTCGGGACCTTCGGACGATTCCAGCGCGATTTTGGCCGCGCCCAGCGCGGTTTGCAGCACCAACAGACGCGCCGTTGCCTCGGCCAGCCCCAGCTCCATCGCCGCCTGCTCCATTGCTTCCATCAGCAAAAAATAATACGCCGGTCCGCTGCCGGACACCGCAGTCACCGCATCGAGCTCTTTTTCATCCTCGACCCACAGCGCGATACCGACCGAACGCAAAATATTCTCGGCCGTGTTGCGCTGCTCGGTGCTGACCTTGTCATTCGCATGCAGGGCGGTCGCGCCGGTCAACACCAGCGACGGCGTATTCGGCATGCAACGCACGATCGCAAGGTCGGCGCCCAGCCAGGCGCTCAAGCTGCGTTCGCTGATGCCGGCCGCGATCGAGACGACCAACGACTTACGCTGTTGCAGCAGCGGCGCGGCCTGTAAGGCGACGTCGCGCATGCTCTGCGGTTTGACCGCCAGGACCACGACATCGGTCGCGTTGATCACCGTGTCGTTCGAGGCGGTCACGTTCACGTTCAGGCGCGCGGCCAGCGACTTGAGTTGCTCCGCGTTGATATCCGAAACCCAGATATTCCCCGGCTCATGGCCCGATGCGATCAAGCCGCTGATCAGGCTGGTCGCCATGTTGCCGCCGCCGATAAATCCTATTTTTTGTGTTTTCATTGTTACCCTGCTGTGATGGTTCCGAAATATTCTACCCTATATAAGGTTCAGAAAATCAATCACAAGGCAATCGCGGAAATTCCGTATCAAAAACCGTCATCCGGATTCAGAAGTATCCCAATACCAAACAGGTTGACAACTTCAAAGCGGGCTTACATGAGAATACAGGCAGAAACAGCCTCCGGAAACCCGATCCGGTCATTCGCCGCGCAGGGGCAGGAAAATGGAGGCGCATCCACGATCAGGATGCGAATCGATATAGTCGGAAGCGATGTTCAGGTCATCGCTACGTTGCCGCGCCGCAGCAGCGCTTGAACTTCTTGCCGCTGCCGCAGGGACACGGCGCGTTCTTGCCCAAATTGACCGTCGCGCCGATTTTGCCGAGCGACTTGATCACGCCGTCCAGATAGAGCCAGCGCCCGTCTTTTTTGATGAAGCGGCTGACTTCATGCAGCACGCACGCTTCGCCGTCCTGCCGGTAGTAAGCCTTGAACTCGACGGTGCCCTTGTCATCATGAAGACCGCCCTTTTTCGTGTCGAGGATTTCCAGGCGCTCCCACGCCGCCGTTTCGCGGGAAAAATCGATCGCGTCCGGGCATTTGCCGCTGTCCCAGGTACGGCGCAGATAATCGGCATCGTGCTGCGCATAAGCCGTGTAACGCGAGCGCATCAAGGCTTCGGCGGTCGCGGGAAGCGCCTCGGTGGCATGGTACAGACCACAGCAGTCGCCGTAGCCCAGACCGGACCCACACAAGCAGGCCGATTGACGGTTTAGCAAATGATTTCTCCTCGATAATTCAATAATTGTTCCTATTTCCCCCAGCACTCCTGAACCTTTGCCGCCGAGGTTTGAATGCTGGCAGAAGTCGTTTTGCCATCCTGATTGATCGCGAAGGTACCGCACTTATCGTCGGCTTGAGTCCCGGTAGGCGCCGCCGTCGCCGTGTAGGATGTTGCCGTTGGGCTCGAAACCGCGATGGTGTAATAATTAGTGGCGGGAGTACCAATCTGAGCGAGTGTGCCATAGCTGGTATTATTCGTCCGGTATTTTTCTTCCGCCATCTGAACGTTCAGCAGTGCGGATTTTGCATCGCTACGGCGGCCTTTCTTGATCTGCTCCGTATAGCTCGGGTAAGCGATCGTCGCCAGAATGCCGACGATAGCGATCACAATCATCAACTCGATCAACGTAAACCCGGCATTGTGTTTTAAAGTGCTCATGGCATCACCTCCAGCTAGTTTTTATCCATCTAAGCTTAGCAGAGGGCGTATTTTTGTGAACGCAAGCCCGGAGTGATCTAACAACATTGTGACAGGGACTGAATTTTGAGGTATTAAACCCATGCTCTAGGCAAGGCGCTCGCAGGCGCGATTGCAGGGTCAAAATCGCGCCGAAATCACTTTGTGAAGCTGCTTGCAATTTTAAATTTTAAGCCAATCATCAGATTAAGTAATGAGCCCGGCTCAACTATACTCGACTGCATCGCTATGAGGTGGTCACGTATGAATAAAACAAACAACGCCGGATTTACGCTCACCGAATTATTGGTCGTCGTTGCGATCACCGCCATTTTAGCGGTGCTGGCGATTCCTTCATTTCAAGACACGCTGCGCGCGCAACGCGTCGAAGGCGCGGCGGAAGCCCTGCTGGCGGCGTTGCAAAACGCCAAGGCGGAAGCGGTCAAAACCAATGCGGACATGCGCATCGTATTCAGCCCAACGACACTGAGTTCTGAAAGCACCTGGTGTTACGGCATGACCAAGGCGGGCGACGCGACGTGCGACTGCACCACCGCCGGCAGCTGCGCCACCGGCAGCGTCGTTAGCAGCACCGACTATACCGGAGTGACGGTCAGTAGTCCCACCAACGTGCGTCTTTTCACCTTTCTGCGCGGCACGACAAATACTACCGGAACCGTGACTTTCGACGCCGGCAACAATAAAACACTCGGGGTCATGACAAGCTCGTCGGGAAGAAATCGCATCTGTCGGCCTGCAAACACCACCATGATCGGCTACCAAACCAGCACGGCATGCCCATGAAGTCTATTATAGCATCATACCGAAGCAAACAGGGCCAGCAGGGTCTCAGCCTACTCGAGATCCTGATAGCGATGGTGATCGGACTTTTCATACTGGGGGCGGTGCTCGGCTTATTTGTTTCGATGATCAAGTCCGATAGCGATAACATCAAGGCCATCCAACTGAATCAGGAACTGCGTAATGTGATGGGCTTGATGACGCGTGATATACGCCGGGCCGGGTCAAACCGGAACGCGGCGGTAAACGCCACCACCACGCCACCGACGAATCCATTCTCGGTTGCCGGCACGACCCGATTAACTATCGGCAGCAACCCGCAAGGCACCGCCAATGCCTGCGTGATCTATTCTTATGACTCGAACGAAGCCAGTGAGCTCTATGGTTTTCGCCTGGACGAAGCCAACCATACCATCGAAGCCCGCGTCAGCGGCTCCACCTGCAGCGCCGCCGGCTGGACCGATTTGACCGACAGCACGTATATCAGCATCTCTGGACTCACCTTCGCCGATACGACCGTGACCGTAGCAGGCATTAACTTGCGTCAAATAAACATCACCTTGACCGGCAATTTGGAGAACGACCCGACGGTGGTTCGCACCCTCTCCGAAACGGTTAAATTACGTAACGACGAGTTTTAACCACCGCATCCTGAAACAAAATTGGGGCACCCTATGAAAATAAATCAGGCAACCCGAGGTCACCAGACCGGCGCGGCCACCCTGGCCGTCACCGTCGTGATTCTGCTGATTGCGTCCTTGATGGTTTTTTTCGCCACCCGCGTCGGCATCATGGATCAGCGCATGGCCGGCAACGAAGCGCGTTACAAGGAGGCTTTCGCGACCGCCGAAGCGGGACTCGATCTTGCCATCCAGCGCTTTATCAATCGTTTTCAAACGGGATTGTGGACCAACATCATCGCGAATTCGACGGTTGCCAGCGGCACCGAAACCGACGGCACAGCGGCCGAGTCCGGCGAACCCTCCTTCGGCGTCACCGTCACCAATACCGGCGCCAGCCTGGGCGGCCTCGCCGTGTATGAATTTGCTTCCGCCGGCGTCAGCGCGGACGGCACGGGCAGGGCCACCGTAAGGCGCCAGGCCACCATGAAAAAGATCCTCGGCGGTTCCGCTCCCGATGTGCCGGTGATTGTCGCCGGTTCAGTGGGTACCGGCGGAAACTTTAATATCGTCGCAAACCCGAATGGCGGCGGAACTGGCGTACCTATATCAATATGGACCGGGAAGTCAAACGCTGATGTTAGTTTTCCAAGTGGGCAGTCGTCTGCTACTTGCCACATGGAATATTTCGACTTAACCGCCGCCAATCCTCAATGTTCAGTGCCAAGTGGGACTAACGGAGAATTGATCTCTCAAAGAGATAGCACCCTGCCAACGGTGAGCTCCTATGATCCCATCTATCCCGACATATTGCCAAACGATCCGAACTTTCCCGATGATTTATTTCAATATTTATTCGGCGTGAGTCGTGTTGATTGGGCCACCGTCAAGTCCATGGCCGCCACGTATAACCATGTGGTGAGCGATTGCAGCAGCCTGGACGAAACGTCAGGGCAAGTATTCAGGCTGTGGTGGGTAGACGGCGATTGCGACATGGCATCCAATCAAGTGATAGGCTCACACGACGATCCGGTAATTTTGGTGATCGATGATCATCGGTTACAAATGAATGGAGGCGGCGGAGTTATTTATGGCGTCGCCTATATTTTCAACAACCCGGATGATCCTTATGGCAATGTTTCAGAATGCAACAAAGACCCAAAAAATCCACTCCCCCCCTGTGTAGATTTTAACGGCAGTTCGGTCATTTACGGATCACTGATTTCCGAGGTCGGTGGACAGGCCATGAAAGGTAGCTATTCGATTGTGTATGACGCACAACTCCTCAACAATCTGACTTTGGACAACGACAGCGCCAATTTCTCAATAGCGTACATTCCCGGCAGCTGGCGAGATTTTTAAGCATTAACGAGAGCAGGTAACCCTATGAAATCGATGTTTCACCAAAAAGGCTTCAGCCTGATCGAAGTGATGATAGCCGCGATCGTCTTTGCGGTCGGTCTTGCCTCGCTCGTGAGCTTGCAGGGCAATTTTTTTAAAAACAGCAGCGCCGCGAATGGACGCTCGATCGCGATGAGCCTCGCGGAAGAAAAAATGGAGGATTTACGCGGTTTTCAGGTCACCGATGCCAGCGACGGCGATATTTTCGATTTTACCAGTATCGCCGACAACGCGGGCGGGCGTTGCACGGAACAACAAAACACCACGCCGGACGTTTGCGATTGGGCATTACCCGCCGGCGAAGTGACCCAAGGCAATATCGCCTATGCACGCAGTTGGACGGCAACCTCCTACTATTACGACAACGGCGGCAACCTGACCCCGACGCCGCCGGCAGCGCCGAATGACAATGTGGTGCAAAAACTGGTGACCGTGAATGTCACCTGGACCGATACGGACGGCAGCACGCAAACCGCCTCGCTGAGTTCGGTCCTGAACAGCACCAGCACCGCTACGGCCACCGGGGCAGTGGGTAATAATATCGGCGGCAGCGGGAAACAACCGAAAGTCTATTACACCCCGCAAGCCGCGCCGGACGTGATCGCCCAACCTCGAATAGCGACGACGAGCAGTTCAACTTCTTCGGGCGGAACAACGTCTTCAGGCGGCACCACGTCGTCAGGCGGGACGTCGTCCTCGGGTGGAAACTGCGCGATTTACACCGAAACCGACAAGCCCGATCCGACCATTGACGCCAACAGCGGCGGTGTCGCCGATAACAACTTAGTCAGCTTCTCGACCACCACCTACAAGCAGTGCTCCGGGTCGACACCGGTTGAACTGAAAAAGGAAGAATTTTTCACTTTGAACTGTTCATGTGATTTTGATAACAGCGGAGCAGGCTTTGACCAGGGCCACAACCCTGTGACCAAAGCGAAAACGGGAATCAAAACCGGTCAATCTAACGGACAAAATGCGCTGTGCGACACCTGTTGCCGAGATCATCACGAAAACACCTCGGGCGACAATCAATGCAACTACGCAGACGCGGAAGGCAGAAAGAAGTGTTATACCCCTTTCCGAAACGACTTCGCGAATGGTGATCACAAACATTATGCATCTAACAGCTTAACGACCCCGGTGACTTCCGGGACCTACCTTGAATCCTGCCGGCTGAAACGGGTAGCGGGCTATTGGACTGTCGTCAGTGACTGGAATCTGGTCGCCATCAATGCCTTTGTGCGCAAAGACTTGACCAATTCGACTAACGTGACCGACTACCAGAACTATGTAGCCGAGACCGTCAATGACTTCGTGAGCCAGGGAACGAGCGCTTCCGCGTGGAATGTACCCAGTCCGACAACACCGGATAAAAACCTGGCTCCGGGAGAGCAAATGATGGCGCGCGGCATTTTTGTCGACTATATGACGCCGTCCGAAAAATCGGGGTTGAACTTTAGCCTGACGGGCCTGGTTCCGCAGGAAGTGCCATTTTATGAATACCACGTCTCCAGTCTGGCGGACTGGAAAACCAGCAAATCGGACGGCAGCAGCCCGAACACCAGCACGGCCAGCCCCTGCCCGTTGACCGGAACCAACGCCAGCGCGAACAAAACCTGCGTCGACAGTCCGACGGTCGCGCAAGTGGCGAACGCCCATCAAAACCAAACGATCGATAAAGGCGTGTTCAGGGTGGATTCTACCAATCAGCCGACATCGGACATTAGAGTCGTCGCGCAGATGAAGAAAAGCAATAGCGGCGTGGCGGGAACTCCCGCGATCAATTCACTAGACACGCCGTTAAAATCCGCATCGGTGACCGTGCAGTTTGGCGGCAGCAGCAGCGGCGGATCGACACTACGCTCTATCTCGCTGGCAACAACCCCGAGCCTGACATGCCCCGACCCGTGGGGCAACGGCGCTAGCGCCCCGACCTATAGCACCCAGTACACCAGCACCTGGAACAATATCAGCCTGAGTTGTTCGCCATCATCCGGCAATACGTCAACTTGCGCCAATTACACCAGCGATCAATCGAACGTTAGTGTGACCGCATCGAATACCGGCAACTTGCAGTGCGTTTATTTAACTAGTAAAAAACAAATCGAAACCCATACCTGCCCAGCATCTCTACCGCCCTTGGCGATTGCGACATTAAAAGGCACCAAAACCTGCACGATTACAATGAGTAAGGGATCGGGTAATCAAGATGCATCCTGCGCCTTGGTTTGTAATTGACTCGGAGACGGCTATACTGAGCAGTAATTCGATCTGCTGATCAAAAGCCGGCGGTATCAATACATCCTCAAGACGCATTGATACCGCTAACGATCCTTCTAAACGCGGGACGGGGTTTGTAACCCAACCGCCCAATGTTTTGACGATGCTTCGTCGCCATTTTATTATTTGGATTTCCCCATTGTTTCAACGATGCCATTATTTTGAAACATGCCTGAAACTTTGCGAACGGGGTAACCTGCCCCATCCGGCGAGTTGACCGATTAAGTCAAACGAAAATTTTAAATGGAAACACCATCCGATTCAGAACTTGCCGACACAGAACCCGCTTGGCATTGGCTATGGGCTTTCGTGTCTCGTTGGATTTTCCTCTCTTCCGCCTGGCTGTTGTTGCATTATGCACCGACAGCACTGGCTTACCTTCCGCACACACGCGTTACCGCGCTCTTGTTGGCGCATGTATCCGGCCCCCTCTACCATCCCTGGGCCTTGTGGTTCATCGACTATTACTGGCTGGCCTTTACCCTTGCCGGGCCGTTGTATTTTTATGGCCAGCGCGGGCGATTTTTGTTGCACAACGATAAATATCAGGCCTTATTGGCATTTCTGCTGCGGGGCGCGTTGCAGCGTTGGGGGCTAGAAAAGACAAGGTGGTCGCCCTTGGTCCGCTTGGGCCTGCTGTCAGTCATGTTGAAACTGTTTTTTATGCCCTACATGGTGACCTGGGCCTTCGAAAACGTGCAACAAATTTGGGCGGCGATGCAATCGCCATCCTTCGACTTCCACGCGCTCACCGTCTTGCTGATCAAGCTGTGCCTGATGGTCGATACCGCCGTCTTCGGCTTCGGTTACCTGGTCGAATCGCGCCGGCTCGGCTCCGAGATACGCTCGGTCGATCCCTATTGGCTGGGTTGGCTGGCCTGTTTATGGTGTTACCCGCCCTTCAACAACTTTACATTTTTGCCCTTCGACGTGCGGTTATTCCCGATACAGCTCGAAACCACGCCGACCACAAAATTGTTTTTCAACGGCGTCGAGACGTTCTTGTGGGCCATCTTTGCCTGGGCTTCGTTGGCCCTGGGTTTCAAGGCATCGAACCTGACCGCGCGCGGCACGGTCCGGAAGGGGCCTTACCGCTGGGTACGGCATCCGGCTTACACCGCAAAACTGGGCGTCTGGTGGATTCAAGGCATCATTTTCGGCGATTACAGCGTGGGGATACTGCTGGCGTTTACGGTCGTTTACGGACTGCGGGCCTGGACCGAGGAGCGGCATTTATTGGCGGTCGATGCCGATTACGCCGACTATGTGGAAGCGGTGCGTTGGCGGATTTTCCCGCGCATCCTTTGACGTCCGAAGCAACGACAAGGGACGGGATTTGAATCCCGCCCCAAACGTTTTATCGGACCCTTCCGACGAATGAGCATCCGGAGCGGAATCCATAGCTTGTCCCGCTCCCAAAATGCTATTGCGTCAATTTCTTGTACTTGATCCGATGCGGGTTATCCGCATCGCTGCCCAAACGGCGATGCCGGTCGGCCTCGTAGTCCTGATAGTTGCCTTCAAACCAGACCACCTGACTATCGCCCTCGAACGCCAGCATGTGCGTCGCGATCCGGTCCAGGAACCAGCGGTCATGCGAAATGACCACCGCGCAGCCGGGGAAAGCCAGTAAGGCCTCTTCGAGCGCGCGCAGGGTTTCGACATCGAGATCGTTGGTCGGCTCGTCCAGCAGCAGCACGTTGCCGCCGCTTTTGAGCAGCTTCGCCAGATGCACCCGATTGCGCTCGCCGCCGGACAAATCCCCTATCCGCTTCTGCTGGTCCGCGCCCTTGAAGTTGAAGCGCCCGACATACGCGCGCGACGGCGTCTCGTATTTGCCGACCGTAATGATGTCCAGTCCGTCCGAGATTTCTTCGAACACGGTTTTGTTCGGGTCCATGTCGTCGCGGAGCTGATCGACATAGGACAATTGCACGGTCTGTCCCATCGTCAACGCGCCCGAATCCGGCTGTTCGAGACCCGCCATCATCCGGAACAAGGTCGTCTTACCGGCGCCGTTCGGGCCGATGATGCCGACGATG
>Ga0066415_1000243_pt1 | contig 9783 bp, 4 predicted proteins | sample LakWasMet21_HOW5_2_FD_59542 | JGI IMG/M metagenome (GOLD analysis project Ga0066415, IMG submission 59542) | Freshwater sediment methanotrophic microbial communities from Lake Washington under simulated oxygen tension - Sediment Metagenome 21_HOW5 | ecosystem: Environmental > Aquatic > Freshwater... | reverse complement strand
TACCCATTCCTCAATTAATGTTTAACCGAAATTCTGAAGTAGTTCAAATCAAAGGCTCTTCTAATTATCAGAGTAATGAAGATGTGGTGAAAGCACGTGAGTATGGGATTTTAGTGCATTATATTTTATCGCAGATCAAAACCAAACAAGATATTGATGCCGTGATCACCAAAGCAACGTTGTCCGGAGATGTATCGAAAGAAGAAGCAGCAAAAATTTCTACGGATATAAAAAAACTACTGGAATTAAAAATGATTACTCCTTATTTTGACGAAGGTGTTGAAATTAAAAACGAAGTAGAAATACTAACTCAGGCAGGTGATATTTTAAGACCTGATAGAGTGGTCATTCAGGGTAATCATGCTATAGTGATCGATTATAAAACCGGGAAGAAAAATGCCCAAAAATACCACGCCCAAATGCAGGACTACGAATACGCCTTGTTAAGTTTGGGTTATGTTTCTGTCAAAAAGCTCTTGCTTTACATACATGAGCGAGAAGTTGAGGTGTTGAGTTAAAAATGATTTGCACATAAATAATGAGTCATCTACAAAATAGTATTATATGAAGAGCCCGTCCTAATAAACTATAACTTATCTGAATAATGATAAATGACCTTTAAAATCTTTAATTTGATTATTATATTTTATAATTCTAATTAAATAAAAATAAGCACCTTCAGGTGCAACTCCTCCATTCGATAAAATACCATTCCATGAAATATCGGGAGTTGTAGATGTAAAAAGTTTTAATCCCCATCTATCATAAATTTCACATTGATAGGAACGAATACCTGTTACGTGAACTTTAAAAAAATCATTTACGCCATCTGAATTAGGAGAAAATACATTTGGTATTACAATATCATCACCGCATATTTTATCTACTATTACTGTTATACTATCAGTTTTTGAACAGTGATTATTGTCCGTAATTGTTACTAAGAATTTTGTTGTGTTTTCTATTGATGCAAGAGGGACCTGACATTGAGAACAACTTAAATCATAATAAGGAAACCATAAAAAGGAACCATCACCAGTTGCATATAAACTAAACTCCTCTTCTTGACAAATAGTGTCAGGAGCTTGTATAGATATTGATGGGGTTTGAAAAACAGTTATTGGAAATAACATTGAATCTTTACAAATTCCATTATTTATTCCTAATAAAGTATAAGTTGAAATGACTGACGGTGAAAATACAGCAATTGATCCTGAATATGTTGATGTTCCATAATTCCAGATATATTGATCTGCGCCAGTAGCAGTAAGTGTCGCACTTTGCCCTATACATAAAGATGGCGAACCAACTATTTGTAATTCTGGTAAGGGTATAATATTTAGTGTGAATTTGGTCGAATCAATACAACCATTATTGTCTATACCAATTATCGTATATATTTGAGTTTGATTAGGATTTGCATTTACGTTATTTCCAGTTGAAGTATTTAACCCAATATTAGGTGACCAGATATAATTATTAGCCCCAGAAGCATTAATTGAAGTTACATTTCCTTCACATATTGAATCATTACCACTTAAGTTAATAATAGGTAATGATTTTACTATAACAGTTATTGTATCATTTGAACTACAGTTTGATGAAGTAGTTCCGGTAATAGTATAATGTGCTGTGGAATTTGGAGAAGAGTTAACTGAGTTTCCACTTGTTAAATTTAATCCATTACTAGGAGACCAACTATAAGAATCTGCTCCGTCAGCTACTAGATTTGTATTTTGACCTAAACAAACACTATTGGTATTAAGCGCTATAACAGAAACAGAAGGTACTCCAAAATAAATTTGTTCTTCTTGTTTGCAGCCTAAAAAACTATCAGTTATCTCACAAGTATAACTACCTGCCGGTATCCCAGTTATGCTATTTGTGATAGCTCCATTACTCCAATTATAATCATATGGTCCCCATCCCTGAAAAGGTAATGCGATAAGTGTATCATTACTATTACAACCAGTTGCTAAAATATTTGGTGATGGGTATGGATTAGTAAACTTACCAATAACACAATATGCTGTAGAGTTTAAAGGAGCATTAGGAACTCCTTGAAAATAAGCTCCGTTACCCGGATCTTTAATACATCCGGATATATAAGTTTGAAGCAATGCAGGTGTCGTGTAATAATAAATGCCTTGTTCTCCAGTATAAAATAAATTTCCATTTTTATCACAGGTAATAAACATTGATAATTCTATACCTGCACCTCCAAAATAAGTGCCCCACTTTAAAATTCCAGAATTAGTAAAGGCTGCAATAAAAAAATCGGGCTGTGCTCCTGATACTATATCGCAAAATGTACTATCACAATAAGCACCATTTTCTGGATTCATAATCGGAATAGGCGGACAGCTAGGACAATTAGATTGAGCTCTAAAACAAGCATATATTTCGTTGCAACTTCCAATCGCTAAATCAACCCATCCATCTGTTCCCCAAGTTCCGAAATATGTAGACCAAATCATTTGAGAACTAATGTTAAATTTTGCTATCACTAAGCGAGTCATTGGATTAGCCGCTGAAAAATACGCACCTCCTCCAGGATTAATGGTTGGGAAATTAATTCCAAATGAACCGGACATAAATAAATTACCAGTTTGATCACATACAATAGAGTTGCATATCCCTGTAGTGCCAGCAATGTAAGTTGACCAAATAGCTTGGCAATTACTATTCAGTTTCAATATAAAGCCACTATAATTACTACTTGGAGCTGGTTGAGTTCCTGTAAAAAATGCACCAGACCCTGGATTTATAGTATATAAATTAGAGGATGCTGTTTGTCCACCAAAATAGACATTACCAAATTGATCACAATCTGATGATAATCCTTCATCGTCGCCATTCCCACCAAAAAATGTAGCTAATAATCTTTGACCCGAATTAGAAAATTTTAAGATAAAAGCATCTCTTTGGTTTTGAATACTAGGGCTAATATTTCCCTTAAAATATGCACCACCACCATGATCAAATACAGGAAAATCTTGAGATCTTGTGGATCCGGTGCAATAAACATTGTTGTTTATATCAATACTAATTGCTTTTGGGTATTCATTGTAATCTCCGCCATAATAGGTGCCCCATAAATATGCCCCAGTATTTGAAAATTTACCAATAAATATATCTTGTGACCAATCAGAATTACCGTTAGTTGTATCATAATATACACCACCTCCTAGATCGATTAATGGAAGATTGATAGATGAAGTTTCTGCCAAAACAAAAATATTATCATTATGATCGCATTTAATATCAACACCTTCATCAGTTGCAGTGCCACCAAAATAGGTGGCCCATAATAATTGCCCTGCATTAGTAAATTTTAAAATAAATAAATCGCCATGAGCCCCACCAACAGTTATGTTTCCCTGAAAATAAGCCAATGAACCATATGGTTGAAGAGGAATATCCATGGATTCAGTATTACCTAAAACAAATAAATTACCTAGAGAATCCGTAGTTACAGAAACTCCTTCTGATGTTTTACTGCCTCCGTAATAAGTCCCCCACCATTGTTGCAAAGGATCAATAATAAGTGTTTCATTTTTATTATAATTTTCTACATTAAAACCAATTTCAGTTTCATAAAAAGTATTATCTAATACCGTATTTTCGGTTTTGTTTTTTATAATAAACTTGCTTCCAATTTTAGTATTTAAGTTTTGTAAGAAACATTCAGGAGCACTATCAATAAAATTGCCAAATGAAAGATTCAAACTAATATTGCCATTATCTATATGAGATTGATTTAAGGATTTGTAAAGCAAAGAAATTTGATTTGGATCGGCCCCAGATTGTACAATAAAATCATATTTTATTCCTTTCTCATTGGAGTTATACAATACCCAATCAATACCTGGATAAACTTCTTTTATAATTAATTTGCCATATTCTTTCACTGAATTAACTCCTTGTCTACAATGATTATAATAAAAGTTATAACTAAAATTAGACACCTCTTGTTTGATTATGTTTTCTTTTTTGATAACGGCATTCTTTAAATCTATATCTAAACGGTTATACCTAAATTCTACTGAGTTAGAATTATCAGATATTGGTAATTTATGATTTTCGGTTTTAGATGTAGTAAAAATGTAACTTAATCCTTTTTGGGTGATAAAAACATCAACTCCTTGTAATTCAGCTTTAAATAAAATATCAGTTGCAGCTGTTCCATTGCTGTATTTAAGTTGGCCACAATTTTCCTGAAAGACAATTTTCTTTAAATGTTCTCTTTGCCAGTTAGTATAAAAAGTAGAGTCGTTACTAGAATAAGATTCAAATACAAATAAAATACAAAATAGTAAAGTGAAAATGCATGAAATAAAACAGTTTTTCAGTATTTGTATTTTTTTGGACTGTGAACTTATTTTCATATTTAAAATTAATTAAATTTATTTTATCTTTTGCCTTTATTGTCTGGAAAGATTGAAATTTCAACTATATAAAACATCAAACATAATTTTCACACAATAATTTATTCGGCGAACCGTTATGTACAGGCGGTGAAAAAATCCCACAGGAAACTCAAAGATCAAAAAAAGTTTCCTAAGTTTGCGCTCGATAATTTAATAAACTATGAAGCATTTCATTATCCTTTTATTAGGATTCATTTCTTTAAGCCTGAGTGCACAAGATAAATTTACCATCAGTGGTTATGTCAAAGATTCTAAAAACGGCGAGGCACTGATTGGTGTTACTGTACATAAAAAGGGTTCACAAATTGCTACCAGTACTAACGCATATGGCTTTTATTCCCTGACCTTACCAAAAGGTTCTGATACTGTTAGTTTTTCTTTTGTTGGTTACCAAACCTTAATTAAGGTAATTGATCTAAGCGCTAATCAAACTTTGAGTTTAGAAATGGGTGAAGAAGATAAAACGTTGGATGAGGTAGTGGTATCTTCTGAAAGGGAAGATGCAAATGTGAAAGGTATGGAAATGAGCGTGGCAAAACTGGATATTAAACAAATTCAAAAAATGCCGGCTTTATTAGGTGAAGTTGATATTATTAAAAGTATACAACTATTACCTGGTGTTACTACAGTTGGTGAGGGTGCCAGTGGTTTTAACGTACGTGGTGGAAATATCGATCAAAATTTAGTGTTAATGGATGAAGCCCCTGTATACAATTCATCGCATTTGTTTGGGTTCTTCTCGGTGTTTAATCCGGATGCAGTAAAAGATGTGAAGTTGATCAAAGGCGGTATTCCGGCACAATATGGTGGACGCGTTTCTTCTATTTTAGATATTAGAATGAAAGAAGGAAATAGCAAGAAGCTGGAAGTAAACGGCGGCTTGGGAACCATCTTTAGTCGTTTGTCTATTGAAGCACCAATTTTAAAAGATAAAGCGTCTTTTATTATAGCAGGCCGTAGAAGTTATATTGATGTATTAGCAAAACCTTTCTTGAAAAACCAATCAGGATTAAGTGATGCCAAATTTTATTTTTATGATCTTACCGCTAAGTTTAACTGGAGAGTGAACGAAAAAAACACCGTATTTGCCAGTGGTTATTTTGGCAGAGATGTATTTGGTGCAGGTTTTAAATTTAATTGGGGAAACAGCACGGCTACTGTGAGATGGAATCATATCTTTAACAGTAAACTCTTCATGAACCTAAGCACGTTCTATAGTAATTATCAATATGAGTTAGGATTTAAGGATGAGGGTACCGGTCAAAAATTTGAATGGAAATCAAACATCATTAACTATAGTTTTAAACCAGATTTTACCTATTACTTAAATAATAAAAATACCATTCGATTCGGAGCGCAGGCTATTTTGTTTACATTCTCTCCCGGCAAAGCCATTATTACCAGTCAAAATGGCGCCTCCGTAAATATTAGTTCTGATAATCAATACGGGTTGGAGTATGCTGCTTATATTGATAACGAACAAAAATTAAGTAGTCGATTTACGTTGCAATATGGTTTACGTTGGTCTTTCTTTAACTACATGGGCAAGGGTACTAAATATGTATATCGCGATACAATTCCTAATGAAAGTAAACCCTTTGATTATGAAGAAAAAGTTGATGCGTGGAAAACGATCAAACCATATAATAATGCAGAACCTCGTTTAGCGGTTAATTATACCATTAATGATAAGAGTTCTGTGAAATTAGGATACAACCGTATGTCACAGTATTTACATATTGTGTCAAACACGGCCGCGTCAACTCCTTTAGATATTTACACACCGGCTACCAATAACGTAAAACCATTAATTGCTGATCAAATCACTTTAGGTTACTTCAGAAATTTTAAGGATAATATGTTTGAAACCTCTGCTGAGATATATTATAAAGATCTACAAAATCAGTTAGACTATGTTGATAATGCGAATTTATTATTGAACAAATATTTAGAAGCAGATCTGGTACAAGGTAAAGGGAGAGCTTATGGTTTGGAATTGTATCTTAAAAAAACAAAAGGAAAATTAAACGGATGGGTGAGCTATACATTATCTAAAACCGAACGTAAAGTTTCCGGAATCAGCAATGGAGATTGGTTCTTATCTAAATATGATAGAACACATAATTTAAATACAGTGCTGATCTACGATTTAAATAAACGTTTTAGTTTCTCTGCCAATTTTGTTTTGATGACAGGTACACCGGCTACTTTCCCAACTGCTAAAGTTGAATTACAAGGTTATGTCATTCCTTATAATACTGAGAATAAAAGAAACAATTACCGTAATACAGCTTATCATCGCTTAGATGTTGGATTAACGTATAATTACAAAAAGAATGAGCGCCGTCGATATAAGCAATCTATTGTTGTGAGTGTATATAATGCCTACAATAGAAGAAATGCATTCTCCATTTATTTCAGAAACAATCCTGATTATCCGGTTAATACTGAAGCCGTACGTTATTCGGTAATTGGATCCATCGTTCCTGCTATTACTTATAATTTTAAATATTAAAATATGAAAACACTAAAATTAATTTTCACCTTACTAACGGTTATCACCTTTGCGTCTTGCGAAGATGTGGTACAGGTTAAATTAGATGAAGGCCAGCCAATAGTTACAGTTGATGCTTTTATAAATGATATGCGCAGTCAACAAAAAGTGCGATTGACGTATACTGACAGCTATTTTAGTCAAACACCTAATACTCCTGTAAAGGGTGCGACTGTTGTTTTAAAAGATCTTACTTCCGGACAAGTGTATAATTTTTCAGACAATGCCAATGGCGATTATGTGTTTGGCTTAACTGCCGCTGATACAATTGGTAGAGTGGGACATAGTTATGAATTAAACGTTACGCATCAGGGAACGGTTTATAGCTCAACTACCAGATTAAATAGAACGGCACAAGTTGATACTTTAGTTAGCGAGTTTCAAGAGGCTGGAGCGTTTGGTGGTCAGGAGGGTTATTATTTTTCTTTCCTTGGATTTGATCCTCCGGGACAAGAAGCAGATTTTTATTGGATAAAATCGTATCGGAATGGTGTGTTTTTTAATAAAGGTACTGAGATCAATGTAGCCTGGAATGGCGCTTATAGCGATGATGCTGACGGATTACCGTTTATTCAGCCTATTTCAGCGGGGATTACTCCACAAGGGGAGGTGTTTAAAAAGTTTGATGTTTGCCGTGTAGAAATACATTCAATTAATTTGGAGACCTATAATTTTTTATTGCAGGCACAAAAACAAATTACCAATTCAGGTTTGTTTGCTACTACTCCCGAAAATGTAAAAACAAATATTCAATCCTCTAATAGTAACATTAAAGTAGTTGGATGGTTTAGTATGAGTGCGGTGGGCGTTAAAGAAGGAATAGCGCAGTAATATTTTGGTATTAAGATAAAAGTATGAAGTTTTTGAAATAAGATTTCAAAGTTTGAAAAAAGAATGAACTTAATACTTAAATCTTTATACTTAATACTACTTTTTGTATATCAACTTCATCATCTCCTCATCTTTTCGGTACACATCAATGTAAAGTTTTAATCCTGTACTATCTGCGTGTGCAGTGTAATAGCGTGTATAAATCGGTAAAGGTTTTTTTAGTTTCAATTTACGTTGTTCTTGTTTAGCAAAATATATCTGCAAACTATCATGGGTAACATGTACACTATCATCACGTATTAAAAAATCGGCAAACTCGGTAAATTTCTCTAACCGAATACAGCCGTGGCTTTGTGCACGGGAACTGGTTTTGAAATAGCGTTTAGAGTTGGTGTCATGTAAATAAACGCCATAAGGATTATAGAAATTAAATTTCACTACCCCTAAACTGTTTTCTTCACCAATGCGTTGACGAAATCTAACCGGTAAATAGTCTTTGGAATATTTTTTCCATGGCACTTTGGTATAATCCAATACGACATCGTTTGCTCCTAACACTTCAAAATTCTTTCGTCTGATGTAGCTTGTATCGCGTTTAACAGCTGGTAAAATTTCTTTGGTAGCAATACTTATAGGCACATTCCAATAAGGATAAATCAGCATATGATCAATCTTACTTTTTAAAATGGGTGTTTGATTTTCAGGTTTACCACATACTATGGCTGATTGCATTACTACGGTATCTTTTTCAAATACAGTTAATTCAAATGCCGGAATATTGATAAAGGCATAACGCTCCGGAAATTTATTTTCCCAACGCCAACGTTCCATTGCCATCGCTATTTGCTGAATGATTTTTTGACGGTTATAAGATAAAGCTTGAGTGGTATATTTTCCTATTTTTCCGTCTGGTTGTATGAACCATTTTTTTTGAAGTTTGTTCAATGCTTTAGCTAATTTAATACTATCGTTTGCCTGCATCAAGGTGTCGTAAAATCCTTGTTTTATTAAATTCTTAACAATGAGTTGACGCTTGATCAAAGAATCTTTTTGCGAAACAAAAGGAATAGAATCTAATTGAAATAACGTTGTGTCTTTTAAAATAATAGCCAATTCTTTTTTGAGCATTCGGTAACCATAATTTTTAGGTTCTAAAGAATCTAAGCCGGCTTTTAAATTCCCTTTTTGGTAAGCGCTTACCAGTAAGCTATCCCAGCCTTTATCTAATTTGTTGAAATTGGTTTGCAGCAATAAACTATCAGCATAAAAGCGACCTTTGTTTAAGTGCGCTCCCATCAAAAAATAAGCATCACTCAATAATAGATCGGCATGTACCAATGCTGTAACATTTATAAAATCTTTACCGGATTTAATAGAATCAATATTGTTTTGAATGTTTGATAAATGATAGTGCTCGGGAATTAAGCCATAATAAACACTATGCTTTATTATGCTAAGTAAACTGTCTCCTTTGGTATTCAAATGTGATTGATCGAACCATAAGAGTTTATCTGAGTAGTTTGATTTGTAATAGGAATAACACGTTAATGGAATAGAATCGATATTTAAAAGAGAATCTTTTTTTAAATAATTTTGAAGCATGGAGGTGGTTTCTTTTACCAGATCCTGTGGAGTAGAAACTTTAATGATTTCTGTTTCAGGTTCAGGAGAACAGGAAACGATTAAAATGGCGATAAGTGTGATAAAAAAAGAAAGCCTTATTCGATTGGTGTCGAATAAGGCTTTGTAGGGTTTTATAAACATAAATAAGATTACTTACTGATGTTAAATTTATCTTTTGTTAATACTTCGTTATTATTTCCAATAACAGTGTATACATATATTCCGGCAGTTAAAGAACTGGTATTAAATTGAGCTTTACCGTTTTCAAGAACTTGTGTAGCAATTACTTTTCCGGTAATATCGTATACGATAACTTTAGCGGCTTCTTTGCTGGTAGTATTAATG
>Ga0066415_1000241_pt1 | contig 9804 bp, 4 predicted proteins | sample LakWasMet21_HOW5_2_FD_59542 | JGI IMG/M metagenome (GOLD analysis project Ga0066415, IMG submission 59542) | Freshwater sediment methanotrophic microbial communities from Lake Washington under simulated oxygen tension - Sediment Metagenome 21_HOW5 | ecosystem: Environmental > Aquatic > Freshwater... | reverse complement strand
AGTAATGGCCATTAAATGGGCACCGGTTTCTTTGTTATATATTAGATTTTTGTAAAAAGGTAAGTTATATACCTCTTCCTTAAAGGAATCTACCTCTTGTTGATTTGAAAAAGGATGTTCTAAAATTGGCAGGAATTCGAATTTCTGCAAGCTATCGTTTTTAACAACTTTAAAAATAGAAGTAATAGACATTACTCCTTTTATCCCCTGAATGTTTTTGATATCATCAGTTAGTTTTTGCCAGTCATTTATTTTTTGAAGTTGAAATAATTGCTTGTCTTCAAAACCAATTACCATTACATTTCCGTCTTCCCCAAATTGCTTTTTAAATTTCAGATATTCTACATAAGAACTGTCATTGTCAGGTAATATTTTCGCAAACTCATAAGAGAGTTCTATTTTCAAAGTTTCGTAGGTCATAAAACCCGAAACAACCAATAAAGCAAGAGTGAATGCTAATTTATTTCTTAATAAAAGTCCGGCAAAGTATTTCCACATGATAAGTATCGTTCTTTAAAAATCTTACAAAAAGCAAAGATTTAGGTAATTGTAAAGACCGCTAAGATATAAAGAAATTGAAATATAGTCTTTCAAATGTTGTAACTTGTTAAAAACCTACTTTATTAGTTACTGGAAGGCTGTTTTTTAACTAGTTTCAAATTCAGTAAATTCATAGGGTTGGTGGTTAAACCGTCTACATTTTTACCAACTAAACGAATAACCTGATCATAATACAAGGGTACAATAGGCGCATCATCAATTAAGATCTGATCCATTTTTTGGTATAATACATTTTTAACTTCTCGGTTTTGCTCTTTAATCACTTTTTCAAATAACACATCAAAGTCAGGGTTTTTGTAATGAGTATAGTTAGAACCAACAGGAGCAAAGTTTTTACTGTAAAATAAACTCATAAAATTCTCCTCATCTGCATAATCACCAACCCATGATTTTTTAAATAAATTATACTCACAGCTTGCTACCGCTTGTCTTAGTACAGAAGGCTTATCAACACTGATTTTAACATGAATGTTGTTTTCTGCTAATTGCGCTTGAATAAATTCAGTTTGCTCCAAGTAGTTATCTGTTGTATGCAGGGTAATTTCCGGCAATCCTTTGCCTTCCGGATAACCGGCTTCTATTAGTAATTGACGTACTTTTTCAGGATTGTAAGTATAACCTTTTACGATATTGGCGTTAAAGGACGGTAAGCCATTAGGAATAAAGCCAGCTGTAGCCGGAAAGCCAATGTTATTTCTGAAATATTTTACCATTTTTTCACGGTCAAAAGCATAATTAATGGCTTTTCTTAAGGCTTTTATTCTTAAGGGAGATTTTTTTACCAGATCAAGATTATCATCTACTAATATCCCCAGATAGTCTGTTTTTAAAAACGTTTGCTTTTGCATATTGAATTTTTTTTGATAAACAGTACTCAAATTCCCTTGTTTATCAAGTACTTCGTTTGCATTAAAGGCATCAGCACCACTTAACATATCGTACTTCCCATTTAATAGTTCCATAAAGGCAGTTTCTCGGTCTTTTACAAAAGAAATGGTCACTGCGTCCAAATAAGGTAAACGCGTAGCACCTTCAAATTCAAAGTAGTTTTCATTTTTTAACAGTACCAATTTAGTCCCTTCTTCCCATAATTTGAATTTAAAAGGCCCGGTACCAATCGGATTTCTTCTAAAATCCTGATTATAATAATCTGCCGCTTCAAAGGGAAGTACAGAAAAGTATTTCATTGTTAAAACACTGATAAACGCACTAAAAGGCTCTTTTAGGTATATGACAAATGTTGTGTCGTTTGGGGCAGAAAAACCTTTATAATTGGTTTTTTCTGTTCGGTCTATGTTTGCCAAAAGCGACATCGCGCTACTTACACGGGCATCAAATAAACGAGTAAAAGAATAAACAAAATCCTTGGCCTTTACCTTTCTACCCTTTTCATTTTCAAAACACTTATCGTCATGAAAAAACACATCGTCTCTTAATGTGAAAGTATAAGTCAAGCCATCTTCGCTAACTTGCCATTGCTTAGCAATGCAAGGAATAACGCGTAAAGAATCATTCATTTGAACCAAACCATTAAATAATTGGTTAACGGCCCAAATGTTTTCCAGGTTATTAGCCATTGCTGGATCTAAGCTGGTAACGCCTGCCATCTCATTGTAATTAAAAACTGTTCGTTTATCAGTCTCTTTATTTGAATTATTACAAGAAGTAGTGAATTTGATAACAAAAATCACTAAACAAATTATTTTTAAATATGAAGCCATCGTTCTTTTGAAATATACCTAATAATCAATATTAAGCAAATGCTAGCCTTAATTATTAAACTATTTCAACAGTTTTTCACAATATCATGTCAATTCTCATAAATTGTATAAATTAGTCATCTATTTAACGACATATTATATGAAAACGTCTATTTTTTTCTTGATTTTTTTGAGTTTAGCTAATTTTTTAGTGGCTCAGGCTGATGGGTTAACGAAAGTTAGTCCTGATGAAGCGTCCGAAAAATTAAAACTTGGTAATTACGAGGATGCTTTACTAGACTATCTACAACTTTTAAATCAAGATCCTAAAAATGTAATTTATAATTACAATGTTGGGGTTTGTTATTTGAATAGTAATGTGAATAAAGCAAAAGCAATTCCATACTTGGAAATTGTTACCCGCAAAGAGAAACATGATCCTAACGCCGATTATTTATTAGCTCGAGCATATCATTATGGTAATCGTTTTGATGATGCTATTGCTATGTTTAAAAAATTTAAAGAAGAAGCAAAAGGAACAGTATATAATTTAGCTGATGCAGATTTACAAATACAACATTGCATCAATGCAAAAGAATTAATGAAATTTCCGATAGACGTGATCTTTCAGAATTTAGGAACAAATATAAATTCTGTTTATAGCGATTATTATCCATTTGTAACTTCTAATGAATCGTTTATTGTGTATAATACCAAACGTCCTGAAAGAAATGCTGAAAAATTATCAAACGGAATGTATAATAATTCTATTTATATCTCCAAAGTAATTAACGGAGAATATATGAAAGCTACGCCAATAGGTGCACCAATTAACTCAGGTAATGCGGGAATGGAAGTGATTGGTTTAAGTGCTAATGGAGAAAATATGTTATTGTATATGCCCGAAGGTTTAGGTAAAGGAAATATTTTTATGAGTAAAATGAATACAGAAGGAGTGTTTTCTAAACCCGAAAAATTAGATGCAAAAATTAATTCTGGGGGAGAAGAAATTGCCGCTTCAATTTCTGCAGATGGGAACATTTTGTTTTTTGCAAGTAATCGTAAAGGTGGTTTTGGTGGAACAGATATTTATATCTGTAAAAAGTTAGTAAATGGTAAATGGTCTGAACCACAAAATGCCGGAGCTGATATTAATACCGCATTTGATGAAGATTTTCCAAATACGGCTCCCGATGGTAAAACAATCTATTTCTCATCCAAAGGCCACACAAGTATGGGTGGTTATGACATTTTTAAATCAAATTATGATGAGACCAATAACACATTTTCAAAACCAAAAAATATTGGATACCCTATTAATACTACAGATGATGATATGAATTTTCGTATTTCTAAAAATGGTAAATACGGTTACATTGCTACAGCTAAAACTGGTGGACAAGGAGATTTTGATATTTACCGTGTAAGTTTTAATGATGTTGAATCAGATTATTCTGTAGTGATTGGAATGCTTAAAGGAAAAGATGATGAAGAGATAAATTATACAGATGCTTTTATATCTGTAAATGATAATATTTCTAAAGAATTAGTAGGTAATTATTTGCCTAATCCGGCAAATGGAAGATTTGTAGTAATTTTACCTCCTGGAAAATACCAAATGAGTATTGAAGCACCCGGCTTTAAAACATCTACTAAAAATATTGAAATTTATGACAAGGCATCTTACCAGGCAGAAATAGAAATGAATGTAGAATTGACTAAATAATTATTTAACCATATAGAAATCATAAAATTTATTTATAAAGGATACAATTATAAAAATATGTTTTACATATAATGACTATGTTAGAAGCAAGGCTTCGCCTATATAGCCTTTACAATAAAGAATCTATGTGGTTTAAAATATTTTGTATCTAAACAGTCCCATGGAATTTACCTCTAAATTAATAGAACAAGCAGTCAATCATTTTTCTGGACTACCAGGAGTTGGTAAAAAATCAGCTTTGCGTTATGTTTTGCATTTAATTAAGCAGGATACGCAAGATGTTTCCAATTTTGCAGAAGTTCTTAAAGCTCTTAAAAGCGATTTAAAATTTTGCAAAAAGTGTCATACTATTTCTGATTATGATATTTGCGAAGTATGCGCTAACCCGATACGAAATCATCAATTGGTTTGCGTTGTTCAGGATTATAGAGATGTGATGGCTATTGAAAATACAGGCTTGTATAAAGGCATATATCATGTGTTAGGCGGCCTAATTTCTCCAATGGAGGGAGTGGGGCCAAGTAATTTAACTATAGATTCTTTAGTTTCAAAAGTAGCAACGCAAGAGGTAAAAGAAATTATTTTAGCACTTAATGCTACTATGGAAGGTGAAACAACCAGCTTTTTCATCTTTAAAAAATTAGCAGCCTATGAAGTAACACTTTCTGCTATTGCACGTGGTATTGCTGTAGGCGATGAGTTGGAATATACTGATGAAGTTACACTTGGGCGTTCTATCATTAATCGTATTCCTTATAACAATAGTTTATCGAGGTAATATTTACTATTACGATGTTCATAGAACATACTTTATTTGTCTTCATAAAGCTATTAACTCAAGTTCCATCTTCAAAAAATGCTTACCTATTTCAATTAAGTTATAGGTAAGCATTTTAAATTTTAAACTAAAATTAGTTTCTTTTATTTCTCCAAAATAACTTTTTGGGAAAGAGTTTCTTTATCTGTTTTTAAAGTTACAAAATATATTCCAGCGTTACATTTAGATAAATCGGCTTCAATACTTTCTGCAATAGTATTTTTAAATTGATAATCGTAAACTTTTCTGCCTAAAACATCAGTTATTTCTACTTTTCCACTGGAGCGTTCCGGCATGTCAATATTAATGTAAACAGTTCCGAAAGATGGATTTGGAAAAACATTAAACTGTGCTTGATTAACAAAAATATAGTCCTCAACATCTGTAACTAAACCAACAGCAAATTGCTGATATACCTGTCCACCAAAGTCACTATTAAAATTTTTAAGAATAACAGGTGAACTTACTTTTTTGAAACGAATATAACCACTGCCTTGGCCTGTATTAGCCCACCAGGTTAATCCGTCTTCACCTGTATCTGTTAATTCAAACATATAACAATCGTTTGCAAGAGTTAGTGTATCTTTATACGTTGTATTTTGCGATAAGCCATTTCTTGAGTGAATGACAGTACCCGCAGAATTTTTCAAAGTATATTCATTTTCGCCGGGATTATTATTTGTTTTAAACTCAATGATGAATTGACTTGGCATAACCGGAGGATAGGTATATTGTACTACTCTGGAGTTATTCTTAGCATATTGATCCGTTCCTCCGTTAGGGTTACTAATAGTTACATCAAAATGTGTTGCTCCCGGTATCCAGTTAAAATCACCTAAATTAACGGTAGCCATCTCCAAAAATTTTAAATTACCGGTCCAGTTATAAACCGATGGTGTTGCACCATTTAATCCATAAGTAATAGTTAATGAAGTTAAATTGCTTGAGCCGGTATTTTTTATTTTTATAATAGGGTTATCACAACTTTGATTGTAACGTAAATGCATTTGATCTGTACTTGGAGAGATAACGTCTTCAATTGCGGCATCTAAAGCAAAATTAGGAGCTCCAAAATACACAATCTGATCAGCAATATCGTAAGAGTTCCATGGCCCACCACTTGTATAAGCCTGAACATCATGATCCAGTACTGCTGAATTTCCTGCAGTCACAAACGGAGTCAATTCAAAATCATAAGTCCAAACTTCTGCTCCCGGACACCAATTTGCACGGTCATACACCCAAGTGCCACCTTGTGGATAGAGAGGGTTTAAATCGCAATTATCTCTCCATATCAATTGTGAAAATCGTTGAGTTCCATTTACTTTGTAATAATGCGTTTTTGGACAAAATTCCGCACAATTTTCGGGGCTATCCATCCCATGTCCGGTAACACGTGATTTCCAACGTGAGTTTACCGCATTAGAAGGAATTGATAATGTCATTGGTTGTAAGTGGCTTTCAATCGGATCACTGACAACCCCATACTTAAAGCTACCATTCCATAAATTTTTTATTCCAACTATATCGCGTGGAGGTGTTCCTTTTATCATTAAAAATTTCACGTCTAATAATTCGCGCCAATCACCGGCACTTATATGTACGCTATCAGCTAATAATGTTCTGTAGTCACTAAGGTCAAACGTCCATGTCCAACCATTTCCTAAACTTAAACCATTACCATAAGGCGTAATGTATTTTGCTATTTCATATCTAATTACTTGAGGAAATTTTTTATACCAGTTGTAATAAACTAAATGCATAGTGCTATCCACTGTTACTAAAGTAGAATCGGTAGCAATTCCTTGAGAGTTGTATACATAATTATTGTAATAAAATGGCCATACGGTAATAGTATCAGTAGCAACACCAGGGTTATTCGTTGAATCATTATACGAAATAATTTGGATAGGTGTTTTCATTACCGAGTCAACAACTAATGTTGTAAATGTTTGAGAGGTATATACACCTTGTTCAAATGTAATATTAGGGCGCGTACTCGTTTCTGAAAAATTATAAACTAAATCTGTTGCTTTTTTTAATGGGTTATTTACACCATTTACCAGTAATGCAGGTGGATGACTTACCGGAGCAGCATCATTTGCCGTTAGATAGTTACCGTCATCAAAATGATAATATAATACAAGATTATTGTAATTAGGGTGTGAAGCATCGATCTGTTTATTCATGTATGCTTGTATGGTTGTTTGGCTAAGTTCTTTATTGAAAACTGCAAATTCATCCATTTGACCTTCGTAAGTTGTATTACCGCTCCAATGTCCCGCACCAATTCTAAACTTTTTAATATTCTTCATTCGTTTGATCTTACCCGTTCCGCTGTGCCACAATGTTCCGTTTAAATATACTTTCATAGAACCTGTAGCCACATTTTTTGTAAATGTCCAATAGTTCCATTGGCCTTCTATTTGTGATGTAGTGGCAACTTTGTTTATTCTATCATAACTTGCATTAAAACCTGCGTCCCAATACACGTTGCTGTCAGACCAAGGTGTGTGTGAGTTTAAAATTCTATTTCCAACTGAATCTACTGCTTCGAAACAATCTCCTTGCTGTGGTTGGTATTGTGGTGTACCGTAAGCCCAAAAGGCAACTGTAACAGCAGAGTCAATAGCTGCAACTTGATTATTTAAAGGAACTTCAACTTGACCAGTAGAATGAAAAGAGGCCGAACGATCGCTACCCGAGTTTGTTAAGCCTGAAGTAAAAGAAGTTACCGATGATGCAACAACATTATCGGTTCCTGTTTGTGTATTATCATAGGCGATCTCAATTAATAAATTTGAAGTACCGTCCCAATTAAATGGTGTAGTAAATTGTAAGCTGTTCCATCCTGTTGTGTTAAATTGTGTATTGAGTGCATAAACGGTTGTAAAGCCTGTTGTATTTAATGTAGATTGGCTAAGTGAAGTTAAGCTCGTGTGTTTAATGCGAACAGTTAAGTTTTTTAAAGAACTACCCAGAGATTGTAAATAAAATTGTAATCCGGTAATGTTACCTACTGCTACACCAGCAGTATTCATTTCACTTGCTGTCCATAAATATTGAGAACGAGAAACTGGATTATTTGCTCCAAAAGGAGAATTACTATTCGTAGTTCCCGTTCCTATGGTATAAGAATTAAAAGATGTAGTAGCAGTGTGAGCTATGCTATATTGCCAGGTTGGATAATATGAATACGATGGAGTATTCATATATGAAACACTGTCTGGAGCTAATCCATTTACAGTATAAATAGATTGGTGCACTACGCTTGAATCTGTTAATCCAGTTTTTTTATAAAGATAAAAAGGCGTTGAATAATCCCATTCGCCGCATGCAGGACTCTGCGCAGGGTTACATTTTAAGGTGTATTTCATTAAAATTTTCTCAATACGTATAGTATCAGATGGAAATTTAAACCAGGCGTCCTGAGGAGAACCGAATGTAAAGGTTTGAACCGAAAGCGTATCACCATTTTGAGTGAATTGTGCCGATAAACGGTGATTGGAAAATAGAATTAAGATTCCGAATACTAATATAATTTTCTTCATAATTTTTTTTGTTTTTTTCTTTTCAATTATCTCTCTAAAAAAATGTAGAGCTGATGTTTTTTTAAAAGTAGCAAAAGATTTAACTATAAAATTTGTGAATTAAGGTGTTTTCTCTCTCTTAGGTATACGTGAGTTACGGGAAGATTAATTGAGTTAAATGCGCCTGTTTTTTCAGAACAAAAATTGTCTATTTATGGAATCCTATTTTTTTTGCATCTAAATAGAAATTTAAAAATCTATTTTATGAAAAACTTGATCATATTGGTATTTTGTTTAAACATATTTAATGCAAAAGCCGCAGAAACTGAAAAAACAGTTAAGTCTAAACCCGAAAAAATTGTCGTTTACACACAGGGCGCTCAGGTACATCGTAATGCTTCGGTTAATTTGGTAGCGGGACCAAATATTTTAATGTTCACCGGCTTAGAAAATTGCATTAATGCTTCTGCTATTCAGGCTTCCGGAAATGGAAACTTCATCATCGCAGATATTCAACATATTGTACATTATCCCGAATTGAATAAAGCAAAACTTCTCGGCGATGTACGTTATAAAAAATTGTTAAAACATGTGAATGATAGTATTCAGGAATTAAATTATTTACTGGAAGAAATTACAGCAAAATCAGATGCCTTAGCAATGGAAAAAAATGTATTACTGAATTATAATCTGTACAAAGGACAATCAAAAAAAGATAGTATTCTCCTTTTAAAAGATGGATTGACTTATTTGAGAGAAAAATTGTTTAATATCAATACCGAGCAATTAAAATTAAAACGTGAAAGAGAAAAAATTGAAGCAAAAAAATTAGCTTTAAATGAACGTATAAACGAAGTGAGTAATGAATTAGCTAACCAAAACAATACAGGTGAAGTAGAAAAAGTAGATTACAGAATTTTGGTTCATGTGATAGCAGATCAGGCAACATTAGCAACTATTAATATAAATTATTATATTACTAATGCGGGCTGGACGCCGTCTTATGATCTAAGAGCTATTTCAAACGAGCAAAATATCAAGTTAACATACAAAGCACAAATTCACCAACAATCTGGTGTCGATTGGGGAAATGTAAGATTAGTATTGTCTACTGCTAATCCTAATCGCTCTTATAATTTACCGGTGTTGTCTCCTTGGTATTTAGGTTATACTAATTATAACCATAAAAAATTAAACCAAAAAGATCGTTATGCAAATGTTCCTACTTCTGTAAATGGAATTTATGATACCGAAAAAGCAGTAACTGGTACTACAGCTGCAGATAATGATAGTTATAGCTTAGCAAAAAATGCTTCTGATTATACAACTGTAAGTGAAAATATCATTGAAACAGAATATGAAATAAAATTAAACTACAATATTCCAAGTGATGGTAAACAACATTTTGCCGCCATCCTAGTTAAAGATTTAAAAACATTATACCGTTACAAATCTATCCCTAAACTGAAT
>Ga0066415_1000240_pt1 | contig 9810 bp, 7 predicted proteins | sample LakWasMet21_HOW5_2_FD_59542 | JGI IMG/M metagenome (GOLD analysis project Ga0066415, IMG submission 59542) | Freshwater sediment methanotrophic microbial communities from Lake Washington under simulated oxygen tension - Sediment Metagenome 21_HOW5 | ecosystem: Environmental > Aquatic > Freshwater... | reverse complement strand
TTCGGCTAATATTTTTTCTTCCATTTCTACACGTAACATCTCGTCCTCAATATTGGTAAGGCGCATCATGTTAGCGTTGATTATTTCATCTTTGTCGGTATAGTTTTTTTCTTTTCTAAAATCCTGTAAATTATTTTCTGAAATTTTCAGTTCATCATATACCATTTTTAATTGCCCATCAATGAAGGCAATTATGCTTTTAGAGCTTTCGCTTTTTCTTTCAACGTCAAAATGTAAATATTCTTCAGTCACAATATTGACGATATCTTTTGCTTTTTCTGCGTTAATATCTTTTACGGTAACAAGAATCGTTTTGGCCGCATCGTTTAATAATTTGATCTCTAGTTTGGATTGAAGTTCAGCAGTTACTTCATCCACATTTTTGATAATGAAATAAGATTTATTGTTTTCTGATAAATCAGATTTTATTTCTTCTTTTTCATAGCCTGTATTTAAAGTAATGTTTAAATCAAAATAAGGCGTATTGATCATGCTATTTGTAGAGAAAGGGATCGTATGATTTTTACCCTCAGCAGTAAACTTTACAATTCCAGAATTGAGATCTTTGAAATCAACGTAAATTTTTGTGCCATATATACTATTGCGTTTTATATTAAATTTAACGAAATAGGGCGATGATTTATACAACTCATTACTTTTAAAAGTACCTTCATTGAAATAACTTATTTGTATGTCAGATTTTTCGACAACCCTTTTTAAAAAAATTTTAGATCGGATTTGTTCAATGGCTTCTGCTAACTTATTAGTACCTCCTTCAAATTTATCTATTTGTAAGATCTGATTAGCTTCTTTATTATCATTTACCTGAATGATGGCAGAAGATTGATAAATGGGTTGACTATAACGAAGATAAATAAATGCCAGTCCGGCACAAATCATAAAAAAAACTAAGGAAATCCAAAGACTTTTTCGAACAATATAAAACACAAGCCCTAAATCCAGCTCGCTGCTAAATTTAGATACCCGCTCTCTATAATTATCTATTGAGTTATTTGTCTGATTCTGTATCAAATTATTTTCTTACGAAAAGTGTATAAATTAAAATAGTAGATGTAATTAAGCTTACTATTGGTGTAAGTTCAGACGCTAATGTTCTTGCCAAACGGTATCTAGGTTCTACATAAATAATATCATTGGCTAATACGACCGAGTTACCTACTGTCAGGCCTTCAATTTTAGAAAGATCCATTAAATATACTTTCGGTTTAGAGGTACCATCATGTCTAATGAGTTTTACTTTATAAGCCTTTCCGTCTTCAGCAATGCCTCCCGCTAAAGCAAGCGATTCTATAACGGTAGTGTTATTATTGACCAAGTATAATACTTTAGCATCCCCACCATTTCCCGGAAAAACAATAACTCTTTTATTGCTAACCTTTAATGTTACAAATGGTTTTACATAATATTCGGAATAACTTTGTTCTAAAAAACTTTGAGCTTCGTTAATCGTTAACCCGCCTAATTTTACCTCACCTATTAATGGAAGTTTACATTTTCCTTTAGGATCAACTAAATACTCTACTTCAAATCTTAAATTAGAATTATTTGCAGAGCTGGCGATATCAATTAATTTGAATCCATCATTAGAGAATATTCTAAGCGTAAGAATGGCATTTGCTTCTATCTTATAATCTTCTTGAGAAAGACTATCTACGATTTTATCGTAAGTATAATCTTTTGGCGTTTTGAGCATTAAATTAGAACGAAATACCTTACAAGAAGAAAAGTTTATGATTACTAATAAAAATAGAAAATATTTAATAAAATGCATATAGTTTTAAGTTACTAGCAAAGTTAAGATTTATCCGATAATATCAAAAATTATACAGATTTTGTTAATTGTTGATATAATTGTCTCATATCATTTACCAAGCGCTGATAACTGAATTTTGAAAGTGCCCATTTTTCGCCTTCAAGTTCTGTTTGCGTAGTATTTTTTTTATAGGTAATTGCTTTTTGTAAATTCTCGAAAAAAGAACGTTTGTCGGCTACTTCAGACAATAAGCCACAATGAGGATGTAAGACGTCTTCTATTCCTCCAACATTAGTGGATACTACATATTTTCCAGCAGCTTGAGCTTCAATGATACTCACAGGAGTTCCTTCATTTAACGAGGTTAATGTTACTATATCCAGTCCGTGCAATGCCCATTCCACATTAGTGATCCAGGATGTAAATATCACATCAACATTATCTTTTGGATTATTGGAGTAAGTAATACCTAATGATTCGCAGTTTTCTTCAATTAAGGTTCTGGTGTCACCATCACCAATAATAAAGGCTTTGAAATTTGTTACACCTGATTTTTTTAAATAAGCAATGGATTCGATAAAAAGTCCATGATTCTTGATTGGGGCTAATCTTCCAATGATTCCTATGGCAATTAGACCATCGTGAAGGTTGTATTTTTCTCTGAATTCTTTTCGGTTTTGTTCTTTGTTTATTGTAAATCGGGTCAAATCAAAACCCAAGGGAATCACATGAATTTTTTCTTTAGGAGCAATTTTAAAGATTTCTGAAAGTTCAGTTTTTTGTTTGTTACTAATAGCAATAATTGCGGTAGATCGCTTTGCTAAATAACGCTCAATGGTTTTGTAAAATGCCGTTTTTAGTTTTCCAAAATAAGAATGAAATACATGTCCATGAAACGTATGTACAATAACAGGTACTTTACAATGAATGGCCGCCAATCGACCAATAGCACCAGCTTTAGAAGCATGCGTATGCACAATATCAGGCTTAAATTCTCGAATCAGTTTTTTAATTTCTTTGTAAGCCTGATAATCGGCTTTGAAATTAATTTCGCGTTGAAATTGTTTTAATACTTTGGGTTTTAATCCTAATCCTTCCGGAATATACAAAGAACTATCTTCCCCTTTTTCTTCGGGGCCACCCACCAAAAGGGTTTCAAATTCCGGTTCTAAATACTTAGACAAGTAGCTTACATTGTAGGTAATACCTCCAATATTAAAACGATTAATTATCCTAAGAACTTTTGGCAAATTAGTTAAGGTTTAATTCTTTTGATAATTTATTAAAATCTATTCCGTCAAAATTTCCGGAACTCATCATCAATAATACATGATTTTTTAATGATTTACTCTTTAGGTAACTCGCCAATACGGGACTTTCAGTAAATACTTTAAGGTCTTTTCTATTAAAGTAATTTAAAACCTGCTCTTCGGTAATTGGTTTTAGCTTTTTATGTGCAATGGTGTGTGGATTAAAATAAACTATGGCTTCGTCAGCATCATTCATGGCACCGTTATATTCAGCTAAAAAAGTTTCGTTCAAGCTACTAAAGGTATGCAGTTCCATACAGGCTAAAACAGAACGCTTCCCAAATTGTTGTTTAACTGCTTGAGTAGTGGCTTTTAGTTTGGATGGTGAATGGGCAAAATCTTTATAAAAAGCAAAATCATTAGTTTTCATTACCAACTCTAATCGGTTAGCCGCTCCTTTAAAGGATTGAATAGCATCATAGAATTGAGTATCTGTTAATCCCAACTTATTACACACTAAACGGGCTCCATTCAAATTCATAAGATTATGATTACCAAAGATCTGTAAAGGGATTTCTTTTCCGTTGTCATTTATAATCGTTGTACCGTTGTCTATTCTATGTGGTGGAATAGAGTAGGGGATTTTTGCAACATTGTTTTTAATGCCCGATTTTGCAGCTACTTTTTGCAGATCCGCATCTTCATTACAATAAATCAATGTTCCGTTAGGCTCTATCAGATCAATAAATTGTTCGAATTGATTTACGTAAATTTCGAAAGTAGGAAACACATTGATGTGATCCCAGGCAATGCCACTCAATATGGCAATGTTTGGTTTGTATAAATGAAATTTCGGACGTCTGTCAATTGGTGAGGCTAAATACTCATCTCCTTCAATAATTGCAATTGGGGCTTCTTTAGTGAGTTTTACCATGGTATTGAATCCTTCTAATTGAGCACCCACCATAAAGTCGGTATCTATTTTATGGAAGTTCAATACATGTAAGATCATGGCCGTGATGGTTGTTTTGCCATGACTGCCTCCAATGACTACACGGGTTTTATCTTTGGTAGCTTCGTAAATATATTCGGGATAAGAATATACTTTTAATCCTAATTCTTTCGCTTTGATCAATTCAGGATTATTTTCTCTGGCATGCATACCAAGTATCACAGCATCAATATCAGATGTTATTTTTTCAGGAAACCAGCCAATGGCAGGAGGTAAAATTCCGGCGGTATTTAATCGTGTTTTGGATGGCTCATTTATTTCATCATCACTACCGGTAACGTTAAATCCTTTTTCGTGTAAGGCCAGGGCCATATTGTGCATGGCACTTCCGCCAATGGCAATTAAATGAACGCGCATAATCTGAATCAAATTGTTTAATACGAAGTAAACGTTTTTAAACAAAAAATGCAGCCCCATCAGGACTGCATTTTAAACATTGTAATGTTAAGTATTAAGCCATCGTTGGCTTGCCTAACAGGTATAATAATTTAGCATGTGAAGCAACTGCGCCTACAAATGTTTTTTTAGTATAATAAGGTAAATTAAATTCTTTAGCTGTTTGTTCAATAATTGGAGCTAATTTTTTGTAGTGAACATGGCAAATATTTGGGAACAAATGATGTTCTACCTGGAAATTTAAACCACCAACAAACCAAGAGAAAGCCCAGCTTTTTTGAGCAAAATTAGTTGTTGTTTTTAACTGGTGAACTGCCCAATCGTCTTCCATGTTTCCTGTAGAATCAGGTAATGGATATTCTGTCATTTCAATAACGTGAGCCGGTTGAAAGATCAAGGCTAAGATCATACCGCAAGTAAAGTGCATAATTGCCCAACCTGCTAATATTTGATACCAAGGATTTTCCATAATTAATAAAGGCAAGCCAAGGCTATAACCTAAATAAAACATTTTATTAAGTATTAATAGAAATAACTGTTTTTTGTAGGTTGTTTTTTTAATGGTTAATAAACCCATTTTATTATAACGTGCTAACTGTTGGAAATCCTTAGTTGTAGCCCACATAATAGTCATTAAGCCATAAAAGAACCAGGCATATAAAAACTGATATTTATGAATTTTTTTATAATCAGCATGCGGATCAAAACGTAAAAATCCTGGAGGAGCAATATCTTCATCATGCTCATGAATATTAGTATAAGTGTGGTGTAAAGTATTGTGTTGTAATTGCCAGTTAATAGAGCTGCCTCCAATAAAATTCATACTACGGCACATTAAAGCATTTAATTTAGCATTACGGGCATATGAGCCGTGGTTGGCATCGTGCATAATTGATAATCCAATACCGCTCATGCCAAATCCCATGATCACGCATAATAACGACTGGATCCAAAGATTGTCAAAAGTGTTAAAAATTAGCAGGAAAAATGGGGTAAAATATAAGGCGAACATAAAAATGGATTTGATCACCATTTTATAGTTACCGTAACGAGAAAGGTTGTTTGCTTTGAAATATTCGTCAACTCTTTTTTTAGCTGTTAAATAGAATGAACGATTGGCATTATTAAATCTGATTGTATGGGTACTCATTTTTGTGTTTTAGTTATTTGAAAGACAAAGATAAGGCTAAAATCATGAAATGTCAATTTGCTAAACTGTTAATAATGAACAAAATAACGTTATTAAATTTGCTCCATTGCTGCTTTTTATGGCTTTTAGTTAGATAAATTCAGGTTATAAAGCGACAAAACCCGATTGGTGAGTTTTTTAATATCTTCGAGTGTAGTTTGGATTCCTAATGAAAAACGGATCGAATTTTCCGATTCTTCTTTAGTTAAACCCATGGCTTGTAAAACATGAGAGGGTTCTTTATGGGCTGAAGTGCAGGCTGATCCTAATGACACCGCATAATCCGTCTTTATTTGAGAAAAAACAGAGTTTCCGTTTTTTAAGGGAGGGAAATATAAATTAGACGTATTGTATAATCGGTAACGTGTTGAACCATTGATTCTTAGGTCAGGGATTTCTAATAATTGGTGCTCGATATAACCTCTTAATTTGGAAACATTGGCACTATTATCCCAATAATTATTTTTTGCTAACTCGCAGGCTTTGCCCAATCCAACAATTCCGGTTACGTTTAAAGTACCGCTTCGTTTGTTGTTTTCGTGACCACCGCCATGTAGTAATGGAATAAGACTCACTCTGGGATCTTTTCTTCTTACATATAAAGCGCCAACGCCTTTTGGTCCGTATAATTTATGTGCGGAAATACAACATAGATCCAAGCCCATTTCGTTTACATCCATTGAGAGTTTTCCGGCTAATTGGGTAGTATCACTAAAAAACAAAGCGTTGTGTTGGTGAGTGATCTGAGAGATTTTTTCCAGATCTTGTATAACGCCTGTTTCATTATTAGCTGCCATAATACAAACCAAGATGGTTTTATTAGTAAAGCTGTTTTGTAACTCTTCCAGATCTATGCGGCCTTCTCTATCTACATTTAAATAAGTGACAATTGCACCTTTTTCTTCTAAATAAGTACACACATCCAAAACCGCTTTGTGTTCGGTTTTGCAGGTAATGATATGATTGCCTTTAGATTGATAAGCTTCGTAAACTCCTTTGATGGCTGTATTGATTGATTCTGTTGAGCCTGAAGTAAATACAATTTCATTGGCTTCGGCATTGATGAGATCAGCAACTTGTTGCCTGGCTTTTTCTATAGCGCCTTGTGCATACCAACCAAATGAATGGGTGTTACTGGAAGCATTACCAAAATGTTCGGTAAAGTAAGGGAGCATTTCCGCTAAAACCCTTGCATCAACAGGTGTGGTGGCATTATAATCCAGATAAACCATATTTTACATTCTTTCAGGAACATGAATGCCTAAACACATCATTCCGTTTTTAATGATTTTAGCTGTTGTGTCAATTAGTTTGATACGAAACTCTTTAATAGTTTGATCTTCCTCTTTTAATACCGGGCATTCGTTATAAAACTGATTGAAATGCTTTGTCAGGTCATAAATATAATTGGCTACAATAGCCGGATTGTATGTATGTGCTGCTTCTTCCAGTATTTTAGTAAAATCGTGCTGCGCTTTAATTAATTCTTTTTCTTTCTCATGAAGAACAATAGTGTTAGAGGTATTTATTGCATCAATATTGCCTTCAAATTTCCTTAAAATAGATTTGATACGTGCATGAGAATATTGAATAAATGGGCCAGTATGGCCGTTAAAATCAATACTTTCTTTAGGATCGAACAACATTTTCTTTTTAGGATCTACTTTTAAAATAAAATATTTTAAAGCTCCCATGCCAATGGTGTTGTATAGTTGATCTAATTCTTCCTGACTAAAACCTTCTACTTTACCCAATTCTTCAGTGGTTTGTTGGGCTGTTGCTACCATGCCATCCATTAAGTCATCGGCATCAACCACAGTACCTTCACGGCTTTTCATTTTTCCTTCAGGTAATTCTACCATGCCGTAAGATAAATGATAGCATTCTTTAGCCCAATCGTAACCCAATTTTTCCAGCGATTTGAATAACACTTTAAAGTGGTAATCCTGCTCATTACCTACAGTGTAGATCATCTGACTGATCTTTGGAAATTCCTTAAAACGTTCAATAGCAGTTCCCAGATCCTGAGTAATATAAACCGAAGTACCATCGCTACGCAATACTACTTTTTCATCCAATCCTTCTTTTGTCAGGTCAATACAAACGCTGCCGTTTTCTTTTTTGTAAAACACACCTTTTGAAAGGCCTTCTGTCACCACTTCTTTTCCTAAAATGTAGGTGTTACTTTCGTAATACATTTTATCAAAATCTACACCCAATTTTTTGTAAGAAATTGCGAAACCGTCGTATACCCAGCCATTCATCATTTTCCATAAGTCAATCGTTTCTTTGTCGCTGGCTTCCCATTTACGCAACATGTCTTGTGTTTGTAACATAATTGGAGCTTGTTTTTCAGCATCTTCTTTTGTTACACCATTATCTATTAGTGTTTGAATTTCTTTTTTATAGGCTTTGTCGTACTCTACATAGTATTTTCCTACTAAGTGGTCACCTTTCATCCCGCTTGATTGTGGTGTTTCTCCATTGCCAAATAATTTCCAGGCAAGCATGCTTTTACAAATATGAATGCCACGGTCGTTCACCAGATTTACTTTAATTACATCATGACCTTGTGTTTTTAAGATTGTGGCGACCGAATAGCCTAATAAATTATTACGTACATGACCTAAATGCAAAGGTTTGTTAGTGTTTGGAGAAGAATACTCCAACATAATTTGTTTACCACTGCTATTGGCAGCTTTAATGCCGTAATTGTTTTCTTTACTGATACTGCTAAATTCGTTTACCCAAAAATCGTTGGATAAAGAAAAGTTAAGAAAACCTTTTACTACATTAAATTTTGTAATAGCAGGATTGGCTTTTAATAAGGCTTCGCCAATTAATTCGCCTGTTTTTTCGGGAGTAGCTTTGGCAGCTTTAATGTATGGAAAGGTTACTAAAGTATAATCGCCTTCAAACTCTTTTTTAGTTTTTTGAAGGATAATATCGTTGGAAGTGCTTGTTAAACCAAATAATTCGTTAACAATTGGGGAGATGGAATCAGATAAAAAATGTTCAATGTTCATGGGCTAAAAATACAATAATTTGTTTTATGATTTAACGAAATCGTTGAGCTTTATTTAAGGTATTTATAGTATATTCGTTCCTATATTTTTTGATTTTATGAAGAAGATTTTAGTTACCGGTGGTGCCGGAAATGTTGGTAGTGCTTTAGTAGAAAAATTAATTTTAGATAAAGACAATTTTGTAGTCGTAGTTGATAATCTGTCAACAGGTTTTTTATCAAAACTCCCATCCGAAGAACATGACAATTGGAAGTTTATTAAAGCTGATGTAAATGATTATAGAGATATTTCTTCTATTATGTTAGCCTATAATTTTCATTATGTGTATCATTTTGCTGCAGTAGTGGGTGTAATACGTACACAAGAAAACCCGGTGAGTGTATTGGATGATATTTCAGGGATCAAACATGTTTTAAGTTTGGCAAAAAATTCTTCGGTAAAACATGTGTTCTTTTCCTCTTCTTCCGAAGTTTATGGTGAGCCCGTTGAATTGCCTCAGCATGAACATCGTACACCCTTAAATTCTCGTGTGCCTTATGCTGTGGTAAAAAATGTAGGCGAATGTTTCTTTAGAAGCTACGAACAGGAGTTTGGTTTACCGTATACTATTTTCAGATTTTTTAATACTTACGGGCCAAGTCAAAGTACAGACTTTGTTGTATCCCGTTTTATTGCTTTAGCATTGAAAAATCAGGATATTACCATTTATGGTGATGGTTCACAAACGCGTACTTTTACTTATGTGGATGATACTGTTGATACAATCATTAAAATCATGAACAATAATTTATTAGTGAATGATGTGATCAATATTGGTTGCGATAAATTAACTACAGTATTAGATTTGGCTAAATTGGTTATCAAATTAACAGGAAGTAAATCTAACATTGTTCATTTACCACCTTTAAAAGAAGGTGATATGACTCGTCGCCAGCCCGACAATAATAAAATGCGTGATATATTAGGTAGAGAATTAATTACAATAGATGATGGTATTAAGCGCATGATTTCTAGTGAAAAATATTTAAGATCTATTGGATTGTAAGTTATGTGTGGAATTACGGGCATTGTCGGTAATCAAATAAACAATTTTGTTTATCAGCAAGCCATTCAAAAAATGACGGATGCTATTGCGCATCGTGGTCCTAATTCGCAGGGCGTTT
>Ga0066415_1000239_pt1 | contig 9818 bp, 6 predicted proteins | sample LakWasMet21_HOW5_2_FD_59542 | JGI IMG/M metagenome (GOLD analysis project Ga0066415, IMG submission 59542) | Freshwater sediment methanotrophic microbial communities from Lake Washington under simulated oxygen tension - Sediment Metagenome 21_HOW5 | ecosystem: Environmental > Aquatic > Freshwater... | reverse complement strand
ATAATAAAAATAAAGTGTAGAAATTAATCCTAAAGTAAAAGGAATGGTCGCATAATTTTTAAACTCGTTGTGCCAGAAAAATTCGCAACACATCCAATAAGAGTTGGCTGTTATCCAAAAAAAGATCGCAAAATTGATGAAGAATTCTGTTTCTTTAAATGTTTTGATGGCTATGATCACAGCTATAGTTATTGTTGGAAACATCATACAAATACCTAGAACTCTCCATTCCATCATCCAGGAAGTATCTTTAATTAACCACAACAAAATATGTAAGTTCTCAAACTTACGTATCCTCAAAATATGTTCCATGCTTAAAACACTTCGTCAATATCGTTTCTACGAATAATGTCTTTATTAGGGATTTCATCTGCATTGTCCCAAGCTTTAGATGCTATTGTTTTGGTATTTGGTTGAGATAAGAAATCTTCATTTTGCATGATACCTGCGCCACTACTAGATTGTGTATAAATATCCTGCCCTTCGTTATAATCCAAATCTGCAAATTTAGCGTACTGACCAATAAAGCGCAATGGCACATCCACAATAGATCCATGACGGTTTTTGGCAATAATGATCTCAGCACGGCCCTTGGTGGGCTGATTGTTTTCATCTACTTCTAAACCGTAATATTCCGGACGATAAATAAACATTACCATATCCGCATCCTGCTCAATCGCTCCCGATTCACGTAAATCACTTAACTGAGGACGTTTGCTGCCACCGGGTCTGTTCTCTACCTGACGACTTAATTGAGATAAGGCAATAATTGGAATTTCTAATTCTTTAGCCAATGATTTTAAACCACGTGATATAGCTGAAATTTCTTGTTCACGATTTCCTTTGCTATCCGGGCCACCACTCATTAACTGCAAGTAATCAATAATGATCAATGAGATGTTTTGTTGTTCCTTTAAACGACGAGCCTTGGCACGTAATTCGAAAATAGATAGAGCAGGGGTATCATCAATATACAATGGTGCTACCGATAATTTTTTGATACGTTCATTTAATTGAACAAACTCGTGGTTATCTAAATTCCCTTTTAAGATCTTATCCTGAGAGATCTCTGTTTCAGAAGAGATTAAACGTTTCACTAATTGTAGCGATGACATCTCTAAAGAGAAAATTGCCACCGGCTTATTAAATTCAACAGCTGCATTCTTAGCCATGGTAACAACGAATGCCGTTTTACCCATACCCGGACGAGCCGCTAAGATCAATAGATCCGATTTTTGCCAACCACCAGTAATTCTATCCAAGGCCGTAAAACCGGATGGAACTCCTAATAAACCGTCTTTTTGTTGTGCGGCAGCTTCAATTTCGGTAATAGCTTGCGCAATTAAAGATGTCATGCCGGCATGTTGCTTTCGTACGTTTGAATCTAATATTTCAAAGATATGTTGTGTTGTGGCATCCAATAATTCAAATACATCTGTGCTATCTTCGTATGCAGATTTAATGGTTTCTGTGCTGATACGGATTAATTCACGTTGTAAGTATTTTTGAGCCACGATACGGGCGTGGTATTCAATATTTGCAGCCGAAGCAATACGATTAGTTAAAGAGGAAACATAAAATGAACCTCCAACTAATTCTAATTCTCCATTACGTTTAAGTTCTTGTGTTACGGTTAAAATATCAACCGGTTCTGATTTATTGAATAAGGTATAAATGGCTTTGAAAATGATCCCATTTTGCTCTTTGTAAAAACTCTCCGCAGAAAGTACGTCAATCACAGTACTTAAAGCATCCTTTTCCAAAAGCATGGCACCCAAAACGGCTTCTTCAAGTTCAATAGCTTGTGGTTGAAGTTTCCCTACTTCATTAGGAGATAAGGGAGTAAATAATTTTTTACGGGTCTTATTTTGGTTATCTAAATTTTGCATATTTCTTGGAACGGAGGGTAAAAGTGCACATTAATTCCATTGGTTGAAGGTACGATTTTTAAAGGGGATTTTTGCTGTTAACAACTGTTTAACACAACTTTTTAATTAGCTGATAATCAAACCTGAAATTGTTAGTAACAATGGTATTATGGGTTTTACTGTTAAGAAAATTGGTCATTTACTTTTTAACATTCGTCTAGTTAATATTTACTGATAAATTTTAAGTAATACCTTTAAGTTAATTAAAAAAATTGGTTTCGTCTAAAAAAACATATTTTACTCTAACTGTAACAATTTTAAGTTGTTGTTTCAATAGCAATCCTCTTTTTTCTCAGGATAGTTTTGTAGTAAATTTTGTGAAAACATATAATAGCCTCAATAATGCAAAAAAAGTATTTATGTATGATACTTTAAGGGGAGGTAAAAAGTTAGACGTTTATCCTTTTATAAAAGATGACCTGCAAAAAATCAAACTTCAGGCACAAGCAGAGAATAAAACTGATATTTTAGATAAGCTATATAAATTTGAAGGAGAGTTATTTTACCTCAAAAAGAACTACTCCAAAGCTATTCCCATTTTTAAAGATCTATTAACTAAGAAAAAGATCAGAACTTACTCTGATAGTGCCCGTATTTTACACTTTTTAAAGAAAGCGTATGTACATATCCATTCTTTAAATAAAGCTATTGAAATTCATAGAGTTTTAGAAAATTTAAGTCAAAGCCATCCTGATATTAATCCATGGCTTTTGCATCCTAAATTGAGTGCTATTTATTATGAAATGAACCTTTATAAAGAGGCTTTAGATCAACAATTATTAGAATATCCGGAAATTGGCAAAAATGATCATCACATGTATCTTGGGTACTTTAATAACAGGGGCTTATTTTGGAATAAATATGGCAATTATGATAGTGCTATTTTTTGTTATAATAAAGCCAGAAGTATTTTTGAAACCAGTCATCTTAATAAAAAATTAACTAAAACAGATCGGTTTACCTTAGGCTTAATAGAAGGTAATATTGGCCAGGCTTATATGGAGTTGAATCAATACGAAAAAGCGATACCTCTTTTAAAAAATGATGTAATAGGCAGTATAAATACCGGGAATTTTTTAAATGCCTCTGTTAGTGAAATTGAATTAGCTAAATGCTACTTGAAAATCAATCAATTACCACTGAGTAAAAAATATTTAGATAGTGCTAATGCAAGACTCTTGAACATAGATGATTATAAATCAAAATTAGAAATTGTTAAACAATATGCTAATTACTATGATAAAGTAGGTTTATCTAAAACAGCAGTCAATTATTTTAATCAATACATTAACTTAAGAGATAGTTTTGAAAAAGAACAAAATTTGAAAGATCTTATTGCCACTCAAGTTGCTAATCAGATCTCGGAAAAGGAAAACTTGATTTCTGATAACCAAAAGAAAATAGAACAAAAGAATAAAGAGGTTTTAAGAGAAAAAATTATCAAAAATAGCTTAATTGTTGGCGGTGTGTTTTTGATCATAATTATTATTGTGATTGCCTATCAGCTAATAAAAGTAAATACACAAAAAAAACTATTAGAACTCAAAAATAAAAAAATTAAAACCAGAAATTCGATCATTTATAAATCATTGGCAGAAAAGGATTTGTTGGTGAAAGAAGTTCATCACCGTGTAAAGAACAATTTACAGATCGTATCAAGTTTATTGAAATTACAAACTCTTAAAACTACCAATAAGGATATTCAGGTATCTTTAAATGAAGCGCAGGATAGGATCAATTCCATGGCGGTTTTGCATCAATTGCTTTATAAAAATAATCAAATGACCCGATTATCTTTTAAAGATTATTTGAGCACTTTGATTTCACAAATTTCCTCAAGTTTCAATTCAAAAAACAAAAACATTCTGGTAAATGTTAATTTAATAGAATTAGAACTTGATATTGATACCGCCATTCCATTAGGATTAATAACTAATGAGATCATGTCCAATGCCTATAAACACGCTTTTTCAGCATTAGAACATGGGGTTATTAATATTGAGCTAGGTCTGCTTACTAATAATAAGTATTTTTTGAAAATTTCAGATAATGGCGTTGGTATTCCAGCAAATTTTGATCTATCTAGTATAGAATCTTTAGGCTTGGATATTGTATCGATCCTATCAGAACAAATTGATGCCGAATTAAAAATATTCAACGATAACGGTGCTCATTTTGAAATTGTATTTAGAGCTTAGAGTCTGTTTAAATTTATATTTTAAACTGAGACTTAGTCATTTTTTTCTGTTCTTCCTTTTATGAAATCCGAAATTAAATAAGCAATTAATTTCCCGGTTTTATTATCCGCTTTAATATGCGATAGGATAGGGGCGCCTTCAGCAATATGGAGATATAAACTGTTTAATTGTTTTCCACACTGGTAAACATATTGCCTGGCTTGTACAGGAGAAATACCACTGCTGGTTTTAGCGCTCGATGGTACATTGGTAATGGCATCCAGATCTAACTCTACACCGCAACCATTCTGTTTCACATAACTGATAGTTTGTTGTAAAGCTGTTCCAAATTGTTTGGACTCTCTCACAAAAATATCTTCATATGAACTATAATATAAATCATCTTTTTGTTTATCAAAGTCTTTTAGAACTTGCGATGTATTATATTGTTCGTGTAAACAAAACACTGCATACTTTTCTAAATAATTTTCGGAATGAGCATAGCTAAACCCGTTTCCACTGTGTCTTCCTTCTAATGGTCTAAAATCAGAATGTGGGTCACAATTGATCACATTAATTTTTTGATCAAGTGCTAATTGGCAGCCTTTAATAATAGGATAGGCATTATTATGGCCACCGCCAATAATGATTGGTGTTTTTTTGCAAGCAATGATCTTTGAAATTATAGTAGAAACTCTGGAATCTATTTCAGAAACTAACGTTCTTAATTGAAGCATATCCTGTTTTGTTTTTGGATTTAAGTCATTGGCTTTATCCATTAAATCGTCAACGAAAACATGCCCTAAAACACAAATGTTTTTCCCTGTTAAAAACACATTGCTTTGTTGATTGATAAAACTTTCTAATGCTGGTTTCCAGGCCGTATGTGCCCCTCCACGACCATAATTGGCTCTTACTCCAATATCTTCAGGTATACCCAGTAGTACAAACTCACAATCAGATTTTGATAGTTCTTGTTCCCAATTTTCTTGATCTGCAATACAAACAACTTCTTCTCCAATTTTGATCTCTTGTTGTCTTGTTCTTGTTAATTGCTGTAATTCTTTTTGAGTATATATAATTAAATGTTTCATTTTTATAAGGTATAAAAAAAAGCACCCTTCCAACAATTGTTGGAAGGGTGCTTAAAATATTATTATTTTAGATTACCATTCATCTGTATCAACTGCCAAAGTACTGGCACGTTTCATGCCTTCTTTCAGATCTTCAATTACAATACCTACATTTTTTAAAGCCTCACTGCGAATACGTTTCCATAGATCTGGAGGTAATAGCATACTTCCACATTTTGGAACATCGTTATTCACATCTCCTCCAGTATATTCTGAGTTTTTAGCATTATGAGTAATTTTTGAAATAGTATAACGGTACTTTCCATCTTTTGCTTCAATACTTACATGCATCGAAAATGTTCCCTGCACATCAGCCTGAGGATTTAACTCTTTAGGTTTGTATGCAAAAGTAGCAATGCATTCGGCCTTGCTACCAGAAGTAACACCTGTAGCTTTTGTATATTTTTTATTTTCTAATTTCACCCAATTAACAGCTCGTTTCAAAATTTCAGTTTGAGCCATTGGTTTTGGTGCGCCTGTATCTACAGGTAGAGACCCATCGGCATTAGGTACTGATGGTAACGGATCTGCTACCATTGTTATCACTTCTTGAAATTTTTTCTCATCCTTTTTAGGTGGCTCCTGAGCAAACAATGTAGTTGCCGATAAGAATAAAACAGATGCGCAAAATAAATTAGAAACCTTCATAGTATTGTTTTGTTTTATGAATTAATCTTTATTATAAAAATATACGAGATTAAATTCTTTACTAAATTAATATATTTTGTTGTACTTACTTGGGTTAACTTCTAACATCAAATTGTAAATAACATCAAACACATCATCCGAACTAGGTTTAGAAAAGTAATCTCCATCCGAACCATAAGCCGGTCTGTGTGCTTTTGACGCAATTGTAATAGGTTTAGAATCCAAATATTGGTAGCCTCCTTGTTCCTCTAATACTTTTTGCATCATATAAGCGCTTGCTCCTCCCGGAACATCTTCATCAAAGAATACTACTCGGTTTGTTTTCTTTAAAGACTCAACAATGGCATGATTGATATCAAATGGCAATAAGGTTTGAACATCAATTAATTCAACTGAAACACCATGTTCATTTAATAATTTAATAGCATCCTGAGCAATACGAACCGATGAACCATAAGTTACTAAAGTTACATCGCTGCCTTCGATTAACGTTTCAGGAATACCTAATTGTACTTTATACTCACCAATATTTGATGGTAAATTTTCTTTTAAACGGTATCCATTCAATGGCTCAACCACTAATGATGGCTCGTCGGCTTCTAATAATAAATTATAGAAACCGGCGGCTTGAGTCATGTTACGAGGCACACATACATTAATTCCACGGCAAGCGTGAACGATCATTCCCATCGGCGAACCACTATGCCAAACTCCTTCTAAACGGTGACCACGAGTACGGATAATAACAGGTGCTTTTTGCATTCCTTTAGTTCTCCATTGTACAGTTGCCAAATCATCACTCATGATTTGTAAAGCATACAATAAATAATCCAAGTATTGTATCTCTGCAATTGGTCTTAAACCACGCATCGATAAACCTATTGCCTGACCCATAATGGTAGCTTCACGAATACCGGTATCAAATACGCGGTGTTCACCATATTTGGTTTGTAATCCTTCTAATCCCTGATTAACACCACCAATTTTCCCTGAATCTTCTCCAAAGATCAACACTTCAGGGTATTTAGATAAAATGTGATCAAAGTTCTCTCTTAATAATTCTCTTCCGTCAACCGGTTTTTCTTCATTGTAAATTGCAGCAACAGGCGTCACATTAGAAACTTGTTGTGTTGATTGTGACATTAAATGTGAACTGTAGCGGTCTGCATTTTCTATGTTGGTTAAACGCAACCAATCTGTTAATTTATTACGGCCAACACTGTTTTCATCTTTAGTTAAACGTAATACTTTTTTTACAGCTGTATGAATATCTCTTCTGATTGGTTCTTTAATACTATTTAATTCTGTTTTAATTGCTGCAATAGTTACACCGTTAGCTCCAGATGATAATTCCTCAAATAAAGAAGAAACTTCTGCTACTTCTGCTTTTATTGGTTTTAAATATTCTGTCCACGCTGCATTTTTTGCATCTCTTACTGCATTTTTTGCATTTTCTTCTATTTCATTTAAAGTAGCTTCATCTGCTAAAGCATTTTGAATGATCCACTCGCGCATTTTTTTAACACAATCAAAATCTGTTTCAAATTGTAAACGTTCTTTTGATTTATAACGCTCATGAGAGCCTGAAGTACTGTGACCCTGAGGTTGAGTAACTTCTTCTACGTGAACTAAAACAGGAACGTGTTGTTCTCTGCAAACTTTAATGGCTTTTTCGTAGGTTTCGCATAAATGAGCATAATCCCATCCTTTGGTTTTAAAGATCTCATAACCTTTACCACCATTTTCTCTTTGAAATCCTTTTAAAATTTCAGAAATACTTTCTTTAGTTGTTTGGTATTTTTTAGGAACAGAAATTCCATGTCCGTCATCCCAAACACTTACTAGCATTGGCACTTGTAATACACCTGCAGCATTAATGGCTTCCCAAAATAATCCTTCAGAAGTTGAAGCATCACCAATTGTTCCAAATGCTACTTCGTTACCTTTATTACTATAGTTTAAAAATTTACCTTTATGTAGATCTTCATTTATTTTATAAAAATGTGAGGCATAAGCCAAACCTAACAAGCGAGGCATTTGCCCGGCAGTTGGAGAGATATCGGCCGAAGAATTTTTTTGATTGATCAATTCTTTAAAAGTTCCATCCGCATTTAAACTTTGAGTTCCAAAATGCCCGCCCATTTGACGACCTGCGCTCATTGGCTCTTGCTCCAAATCGGTATGACCATATAAACCGGCAAAATAGTGTTGTAACGACAATTGATCAATTGCCATCATAAATGTTTGATCGCGGTAATAACCACTTCTAAAATCACCATTTTGAAACACCTTGGCCATGGCAATTTGAGCTAACTCTTTACCATCACCAAAAATACCAAATTTGGCTTTTCCGGTTAATACTTCTTTACGACCTAATAAACTCGTTTGACGGCTTTCGTTGATGATACGAAAATCATTTAAAACGATCTTTTTGAAATCTTCAAAACTTAAGCCCTTTGCGGCTGATAATACTCCTTCTTGCATAATAATACCTTATCCTACAAATATAATTTTTTAGGCGGAATTACGAAAGGAAATCCGACCAATTTTACTTTAAAAAATTGCCTGTTTTTTAATAAAACAATACAAACTTAAAAAGAATTGCAATCATCAGGGAATAACAGCAGTCATAAGGGATTTTCAACTCAAATAAGATTATTAACATAAACAATCATTTAGCCAAATAAGGAGTAAGTATCAAAAAACAATTACTTACTTACTTACTTCAATTTATCCTTAAACACCTTTCTCAATTTATCCACTTTTGGCTGAATCACAAAACGGCAATAAGGTTCTTCTCCGTTCAAATTAAAGTAGTCCTGATGGTAATTTTCGGCAGGATAAAAATTAGTATAAGCTGTAATTTCTGTAACGATAGGTTTTTCAAAAGCTTTACTTTTATTTAACTCATCCTTATATAATTCGGCTAACTTTTTTTGCTCGTCGTTATGATAGAAAATAGCAGATCGATATTGTGTGCCATAATCATTTCCTTGTTGGTTAAGGGTTGTAGGATCATGTGTTTCCCAAAACACTTGTAATATTTCAGGAAACGTAATTACTTTTGGATCATAAATTAATTGACAAACTTCGGCATGCCCGGTTGTTCCATTACAAACTTCTTTGTAAGCAGGGTTTTTCACAAAGCCACCCGAATAACCACTGGTTACTTTTTCAACACCCTTTAAGTCTTGGAAAATAGCTTCTACACACCAAAAACAGCCGGCTCCAAGAGTTATAGTATCTTGTTGATTTTCCATTTTAGTAATTGGTTTTAAATCGTTTTTAGTTTCAGTTTGTTTTTGAGTGTTTTGAGCGCAGCTCTCAAAAAAAATAGCTGTAAAGGTTATTACAGCTATTAGTTTGATATGTGTTAAAAGCATGGTTTAAATTTTAATTTAAAGTTATGCTTTTAGATAATTTGAAATAGTTAAATATTCAAAAGAACATTATTTTTTTACTTTCTTCGCTTTCTCTTTACCTGAAAACTCGTACTTCTTTTTTAATTTATCCTTTTTGGTAATTTTAATAGTGCCATTAATATCATAATCTTCTACAGTACAAGTGATAGTCATAGTCTGATCTTCTTTATCTGTAGCTGAAATTTCAGCTTCGATCCAGTGCACTTCATTTTGTTCTTCATCAGTAAAAGTAGAATCTTTTTTAACTTCATATTTAGTCCAGCTAAAGCCATGTTTATCATACATTAATTGACTAAATAAGCCTTTTCCAGCCTTAAATTCCATTTCATCAGCTACGGGTTTTTTAGGAGGAGAATTCTCTTTTACTTCAGTAATATTTACTAGGAAAATTCGTTTATCTAATGCGTCTTTAGGTTCGCCCTTAAAGCCTGCATTTAAAGTTAATAAACCGGCAGTAACTACTGTTGCTGAAATGATTACGTGTTTTAGTGTCATTGTTATTAATTTTTT
>Ga0066415_1000234_pt1 | contig 9937 bp, 8 predicted proteins | sample LakWasMet21_HOW5_2_FD_59542 | JGI IMG/M metagenome (GOLD analysis project Ga0066415, IMG submission 59542) | Freshwater sediment methanotrophic microbial communities from Lake Washington under simulated oxygen tension - Sediment Metagenome 21_HOW5 | ecosystem: Environmental > Aquatic > Freshwater... | reverse complement strand
CTTCAACAGCAACAGCTTGAAACATTTCATCATCGGCGCTACGATTAGAGACTTCGTATTTATAAGAATCCAGTTCTGCTGCATCCATATAATCTTCATACTCGTAGCCGTCATCTATTTTTTCAATCTCTTTCTCTTCGTAATCGTTTATTTCTTCTCCCTCAACAACATCTTCTGTTTCATAATCCTCTTCGTTATTGTCGGTCTCTAATTCATTATTATCTTCTTCTAATGCTGGGTTTAATTCCAACTCTTCCTTAATTCTTTGTTCCAGGGCAACAGTAGGTAACTGCAACAATTTCATTAATTGAATTTGTTGCGGAGAAAGTTTTTGTAATAACTTAAGTTGTTGTGTTTGCCTTAATGCCATAAATATTGATGTAAATATACAAAAGAGCCCCGAATATTTTCGAGGCTCTGTTATTTGAAATAAGAAATCTTTTTAGTAATTGTAATACGGTGATATAAACCAATAAACCACAACTCCGGTTAAAGTAACATACAACCATATTGGATAACTAAAACGCGTTGTTCTTTTGTGTTTTACTCTATCATCTTTTAACGCATAATAAAATGATAATAAAATTAATGGTAAGACCACTACAGCCAATAAAATATGGCTTAATAAAATGATAAGATAAATTGGTCTTGATCCACTAACACTTGCCGCTTCTTCAGGATCTAAAACATGATTATGATTAATGTCACCAAAAATAGTATCAGGAATAAAATAATGAGCAGTTACATACGAAACCAAAAATAATGCGGATAAAAAGAATGCTGTAAGGTTTAATTTTTTATGTAATTGAATGTTGCGTTTTTTAATAGCCCATAAAGATGCGATCAATAATAAACTACAAGTACCGTTCAAAAATGCATTCAACATTGGTAGTTTATAAATAAAATCCGGGAAGCTATCCGGAACAGGAATTAATTTTTGATTAAGAATTACTACTACTATGCAAATTAAAACACTAACACTTAATACAATTTTAAATACCGTTTTATCGTTTTGTTTCTGAAATAAGTTTTGTGTTTCCATTACAATAATTAATTGACTTTAAATGTTCCTTTAAACTTTGTAAATGTAGTGTTTTCGAAATAAAATTTAGCGTCTACCACATAACTGTTTTCTACAAGTTTATACACAATTTCTAAATTGATCTTTTGGTGCTGTGTGGGCACAATGGTTGCCAAAAACTTAATATTATCGCCTTTTGTAAGAGTTAAATTGACATTACTGTTTTTTTGCAAAAGCTCTTTGATGATCTGTGTTTGACAAACACCCGGAACCACCGGCATTTGTTCAAAATGTCCTTTAAAGATCGGGTGCTTTTCGTTTAAAACAATGGTTGCTGTAATTGTCGAATTCTCAGATATTTCAGCCTCGATGTTATAAAAATTATCTAATAAAAAAGTATCAGTCATTTGTTTGGGGAATTTGATTTAATTCAAAATAAAACTTCACAAGACCATACTGTTTGCATGTTATTTGAGAATAGGTTTGATTACTTGAATTATATATATAATTAATTCTGGATTCTTGTTTTCCCTTATAAAATGTTTCCTGACGTTCTATTAGATTACTATTAGATTGTTTTGAAACACCGGAATAAAACTTTTTTGTTTTTTTGTTTGTTAATCCATAAATGATTCCGTCACGAGCTTCACACATAGAAGCCCTGTTGCCATAAATGTTTAGTAAAAGCATATTACTAAAATTGCGTTTAATCGCTTCGACTAATTGTGGTTTATTAAGTGGTTCAAAAACATATACCACACTAATGTCATTATTCTTTATTTCTAAATCGAACATTTTCATTCCCAATTCGGTAACAAATACAATGTGTTTAGTAATAGAATCTGTTTGCTTAATAATTATTAAACCGGTTAAATGATTTTTAAGCACGTCTATAGAGGCCGTATATTTTAAAACATTTGTTGAATGGATAACAGGAGAAATATTGCTTTCGCTTAATACAACATTTGTACAATGCAGTCGATTATATTTAGAAATCTTGCAAGAAGAAATAAAGAAGACTAAACTACTTAACAATAAAGTTATTTTCGGCAACAGGTGCATTTAGTTTTTTATTGAAAAAATCGATTAGGGTTAAATCCTCCGTCGATTCTATCATTTCCATTTTAGCCACCGAAGTTACGCTTTTATCAAAATACAAATTTATTTTTTTAAAAGTTTCTTTCATGTTTTTGGTTTGAGGCAACAATTCTAATTTGTAATATTTATCATTCTCAAAATAATTGGTTTTAAATTTATTTGATTTAAAAATAGTCCCTTGAACACAGGACAACATAATATCATTAATTTCTTTAAATACCCTGTTACTATTCATGTCGTATTTAGAGGTTTTTTTTGCGTCCTTAATAAATACCTTTTCTTTATTAATAACGATTAAATATTTTGTTGGGGTAAAATATTCCCAACGTAATAAATTTTCTTTTTTAAATACAAAATGGCCTTTGCTTGTGATTTTTTCTGCCAACATGCTTAGGTTTTTTTCCTGAGTAAAATCCGCCTCCATCGCGTTGATTGCCTTACTCATGTTTTCGATTTTTGTCTTTAATAAAGCAGTATCCTTAACTGCTTTATAGTTTTGAGATAGACCAATCAGCGGCAAACAAAAAATAAGTAAAAGTTGTTTAAACATTTGACGAAGGTATAACTTTAAATAAATTATGTTTTTAATGTTTTGTTAAGAAAGCTTAAGTATAGATTTACTACTAAACATTCCATTGTTTTTTCCATTGCTCTATGAAAGCAGGAACAGTGATGTGAAGTTCTTTGGTAATGGGGTCCATAAATACTTGCGTGGTTTTTCCGGTACAAGCTACATAACCATGTTTAGCGCTAAAAATTTTATACTCAAAGATTAATTTAGCAGCAGGAGAATTAATAAAAGTGGTTTCAATAATAGCATGATCTCCATATTCTAAAATGCGTTTAAAATTAACTTGCAAATCGATTAACGGTACCGCTAATCCTTTTTCATAAATATCTAAATAACCAAGATTGTATTGTTTACCAAATGCCTCTCGGCCGTCTTCAAAATAACGAACAAAATGACCATGCCAAACCACTCTAAGAGAATCAACTTCACTAAATTTTATTGGCACTTCCGTTTTATTTATTAGCATGTTTCAAATATACATTTAACATTAAGAACATTCTCTTTCTGTAGAATTTTTGTTCGTAGTTAATTTTTTTGCATTCGTCTACAATTTATTGTTAATTTTTTTGCTTTTGTATTATCAAAACATTAAATTTGGTGTTATATTAACTAAAACTAATAAAAAAGACATGAAAAAAATTTACTCTTTAATTGGGGCAGTTGCAATTTCTGCCTCTGCGTTCGCTCAAGCTCCATGTGCAGGCAAAGCAATTGCTAAGCCAATGGGTTCAAAAACTGATTTAGTATCTGCTTATGCTCAAAAAACTGCTATGGCAGCAGAAGGAGATACTGTTACTTGGGCTTGTGATCCGGCTGACTTTTTACCAACATTTGGTGGTGCTAATGGTCAATTAACAAGATATGGCTACACTGGTGGTGGTTATGTATTTGGGAAAAACGTTGATGGTTACAATATTTGTGGTCAAGGTTATTTGAATTTGAATTCAGCTTCTTTAGTTATCACTAAAGCAATTTTTTCTGTTTACGAAAAAACTATGACTAGTGGTAATCCTGCTTCTAATGTAAAAGTAAAGTTATATTCAATGGCTGCTAATAAAGCCTGGAACGAGTCTGCTCCTAGCTCAACTACATCTGCACAAAATTCTATGGGGCCAAACACATTATTGTCTTCAGTAACTTTGTCAGCGTCTGCTATTGATACTACTTCTACTCCAGCTGAAATCGCTAACCATTTTTCTGTAGCTACATTCTCTACTCCAGTAGGTGTAAACGGTGATTTTGCTATTGCTGTAGATTGTTCTGGTTTATCTGCGGGTGATACTTTAGGTATTATTGCTGATTATGATGGTGCTGCAAATCAATTAGACTATTGCTTCCATTACGTTGGTTCAAAATGGTATGTTACTGATTTCGCTTTTGGCGGATTAGATATTGATATCGCAATCTTCGCTGTATTAGGAACCGGAACAGCTGTTAAAGAATATGTTAACGGTGTTAAGTTATCTGATGTGTTCCCTAACCCATCTAACGAAGCGTCTACTATTGCATATTCATTAGAGAAAAATTCTAATAATGTTTCTTTAACAATTTTGGATGGTAATGGCCGCAAGGTGTTTGAAGAAAACTATAGCAACCAAGCATCTGGTGACTATACAATCAAATTAAACACTTCTTCTTATGCTGCTGGGTCATACTACTACCAATTACGCGCTAATGGTGGTGTAATCACTAAAGAATTCGTTATTGCAAAATAATTTTTTGATTTAATCAAATAAAAAAACCCTCACTAAAATTTAGTGAGGGTTTTTTATTTTCCTTTTATTATTCTGTGGGCACAACAATCAACGTATTTATTTTTTCAAGAACCAAAATGGCTTCATCTACACTTTTAATGTTTTCAATCGTCAGCCACAGTTTATTGTTTTGTTCTTTTAGGGCCGTTTGTTTGGGTGTTTTTTGCGCATATAACAACACGGCTTTAAACATGGGAGAATTGTAATAATCGCTATCCTGCTTGCTTAAAAAATAAGATAGCATCTTATTATTTTTCAATGTAATTTTTTCGAAACCGAGTTTCATCGCAGCCCAACGCATACGTACAACATTAATTAACTCAGACACCTCTATTGGTAAAGGACCAAAACGATCTCTTAGATGTTCCTGATATTGTGTTAACTCCTCTTCTTTGCTAATATTATCCAATTCTCTATATAACAACAAACGCTCTGTTAGATTACTCACATAGCTTTCAGGGATCAACAGCTGTAGATCTGTATCAACCACAGTTTCTTTTACGAACTGTCGTGAAAACACAGATTTATCTGTATTAGCTGATTCATTCGCTTCAATAGACTGTTTGTACCAGTTTTCTTGTTTTAATTCTTCTATAGCTTCGTTTAAGATCTTCATATAGGTATCAAAACCCATATCGTTAATAAACCCACTTTGTTCACCACCTAATAAATTTCCGGCGCCACGTATGTCTAAATCGCGCATCGCAATTTGAAACCCGCTACCTAAATCGCTAAACTCTACAATGGCTGTTAAACGTTTGCGGGCTTCGCTGGTTAAATTAATAAATGGTGGGGTTAATAAATAACAAAAGGCTTTTTTGTTGCTACGCCCTACCCTGCCACGCATTTGATGCAGGTCGCTTAATCCAAAATTTTGTGAATCATTAATAATGATCGTATTTGCATTACTAATATCCAGTCCCGACTCGATAATGGTTGTGGCTACCAAAACATCGTATTCTCCTTCTATAAAGCCTAACAACACATCTTCCATCTTATCGCCATCCATTTGTCCGTGGCCAACCGCAATACGTGCTTCAGGGATCAGGCGCTGTAAAATACCGGCTACTTCCTGTATGTTTTGTACTTTATTGTGAACGAAATATACTTGTCCACCTCTGCTTAATTCATAAGAAATCGCGTCTCTGATCGCTTCCTCGTTAAAGGTCATTAACTCTGTTTGTACCGGGTAACGGTTTGGCGGAGGCGTTGATATCACAGACAAATCACGCGCTCCCATTAAACTAAACTGTAACGTTCTGGGGATTGGTGTTGCTGTTAATGTAAGTGTATCAACCGAAGTTTTAAATGTTTTTAATTTGTCTTTGATTCCCACGCCGAACTTCTGTTCTTCGTCAATGATCAATAAGCCAAGATCTTTGAACTTCATATCCTTTCCCACAATTTTGTGAGTACCGATGAGGATGTCAATTTTTCCATCGGCTATACCGGCAATGGTTTCTTTAGTTTCTTTGGCTGATTTAAAGCGATTAATAAAACTTACATTGCAGGGTAACCCTTTTAATCGTTCGGTAAACGTTTTGTAATGTTGATACGCTAAAATTGTTGTTGGAACCAATACAGCCACCTGCTTGCTATCACACACGGCTTTAAACGCTGCACGAATCGCAATTTCTGTTTTACCAAAACCCACATCTCCGCACACTAATCTATCCATGGGATGTGGCTTTTCCATATCGCGCTTCACATCATTGGTAACTTTATATTGATCGGGCGTGTCTTCGTAAATAAAAGAAGCCTCTAATTCGTGTTGCAAATAATTATCCTGCGGATAACGATGCCCTTCCTGTGCTTTACGTTTAGCATATAATTTTATTAAATCGTAAGCAACTTCTTTTACATTACGTTTTGTTTTTTGTTTTAAGGTTGCCCAAGTCGTAGAGCCAATTTTATCTATACGAGGGACGTTTCCTTCTTTGCCGGTATATTTACTAATCCGGTGTAAGCTATGAATGCTCACATACAGGAAATCATTATCCTTATAAACCAACTTCACCGCCTCCTGCTCTTTGCCATTAACGTTTAATTTTACTAAGCCACCAAAACGACCAATACCATGATCAATGTGAGTTACAAAGTCTCCGGGATTAAGCGATAAAATTTCTTTGAGCGTTAGCGACTCTGCCGTTTTATAGCGTGTCTCTTTTAAATGAAACCGGTGATAACGCTCAAACACCTGATGATCGGTATAACAAGCAACTTTTAGCTCGTGATCAATAAACCCTTCGTGAATGTTAATGTTCACATGCTCTATTAAACTCTCCGCCGTACGATGCTCTTTAGATAAAATATCATTAAAGATCGTGTGTAATCGTTCTGCTTGTTTGGTATTATCTGTTGTTAAATAGTTCTTATATCCTTTGGCTTTATTAGCTTTCAGGTCATTGATGAGCATTTCAAAATTCTTATTGAACTGTGGTTGCGGACTTTGGCTAAAGACTATTTCTTGAGAGGCTGTCGCTGCTGACAAACCGTGCTCTAAAATTCTAAAGGGCTTTATTTGTGATAAAAACTCTTCTCCTCTAATGTACAACTCACTTGGCGCCAAATGCTCTACTGTTCCAATAATTTGAGAGAACATTTTTTCTGCTTTCTCAAATTGTTTTTCCACCTGTTCTTTCGACAACAATACATCATCAAAACACAACACCGTATCGCTTGATAAATAATCAAAAATTGCTTGTCTAACCTCAATCACCTGATTGGATTGGATATCAGGTATAATGGTTACAAAATCATAATTGTGATTAGATAATTGCGAGGCCGGATCAAATGTTCGGATAGCATCCACATCGTTTCCAAATAATTCGATACGGTACGGTAATTCGTGAGCAAAAGAATACACGTCAACAATTCCGCCACGAATAGCATATTGTCCAGGCTCCGAAACAAAATCACATAACTCAAAATCATAACTCATTAAAAATTCCTGAATGAAATCAATGCTAAGTTTATCTCCTTTTTTAATTACTAATGTGTTTTTACTTAAACTTGTTTTAGAGGCTACTTTCTCGGCAAGAGCAGCCGCATAGGTAACCACGATGCCTGAATAATTTTCTTTACTTAATTGGCTTAAGGTTTCTGCACGTTCTTGTACAGAGGCATTGCTTGTTTTTTCTTCTTTATACGGAACTTTATAACTTTCAGGAAAATAATGAATGTGTTTTTCGGGAAGCAGCGCTTGCAGGTCATTTAAAACGTAAGCCGCTTTTTCTTTATCATTACAAACAATAAAATAATTGGAAGAAGTGTTTTGAAACAAATCGTTTACCAAAAAGGCAAAGGCCGACCCTCTCAAACCCGAAATAAATACATTTGTATTAAAGTTTGTTTGCTTTTGTTGTAGCTCACTCCAAAACTTACCGTTCCACCACATTGATGCACAAAAGTAAATAATCTATTCTTAAAACTACCACAAAATGACAGAACTACAACATTAATTTTTTCTTTTTAGTTTCTTTAAACGATTTGTTTTCGATCTTGCTATCTACCCAAATTAAAAAATCAAAATAATTTAATATGTTTTTCTCTAATGGATCTGTCAAGGCCTCTTCCAGCTGATTTTTCAGCTTACGGTAATCGGCTTTAACAATGGTGGAGTTTTTGATTTGTTTTCTTATGAAGTCTAAAACCAATTTTTCTGTTTTAAATAAGCGCTTTTGTTTTTTCAAAAACGCGAGGGTTGTTTTGATTTTATATTCGAGCAAATCATAGTGTTTAAGCTCAAAATGAATTAAGATGCTTTTAATAAACGTAAAGCAATAAATGTCTTCTCTATATCTCATTTTAAAATCAAAAATTTGATTAAGAAGAGAGTTGGCCTTCTTGTAATCTCCTGTTTCAAAATAAAAATCAGCGGCTGTAACAATGTATAGCTGCTCATCATAATCAACAAATCGCTGACTCTGTAGCGTTTTTCTATATAGATTGATTTCATCTATTACCTTAGAACTACGCTGGTATTGAGCATATTGGTTACACATACCCAAATTAAAATTATAGAAACTGCTTTTTATTTTATGGTCAACGGAAAGGTTGCCGGTTATAAACTTTCGACCCATTTCAATATTCTTAAAGATATTATCCATTAAGCCTAATCTTTCTTCGAACAAGGATTTACGTGTAATAAAATACATAAACAAGTCTGGATATAATTTCTTCATATGAGGAAATTTAAACCACAATTGTTCTACCCGTAAGGAATAATCGTAAGCGGTTTTAAAGTCATTGTTTGTAAATGCATAAACGGCAGATGTAAACAGATAGTAATACTGAACAATGAAATCGTTTTTAAACCCGCTTTTGTTTTTTACAATTAAGCCCGACAAGGCTTCTATATCGGTCAACACAGAAGTGTTTCGGGCCATACCAATAATTAAATGTTTATTTCTAACATAATTAAAGGTATACTTTGCTTTTGCGGAAGTTTCTATGGACTTTAAATACCCAAAAAATTCATCGTTCAGGTTTTGAATTTCTTTGAAAATAGTTTTCGTCTGATTTTTATTCATTAAAAATTGGATCTCCCAATCAGCGATTTCCAATAAAAAATTTTTCAATTGAAATTTTTGTGCAATATGTTTAGCTTTTTCATTTGCTTTAACCGCTTGAGAAATCAGCCCTTTATTGCTCAATAATTCAACCGAATTCAATAAACCGCGCACTTTACGATTCAGAGAGTTTTTATGATAATCTTCTAATGTTTCTAAAACAAACTGGTACAAATAATTTTTAGCAACAGCGAAACTGTTTTTCCTTGTAGAATTTAGCTTATTTAAAATGGACTCTTCATTATACTCTTTCTGTTGTTCTATTAACTCAAAGAGCAACATGTTTTGCGCATTTCCCTTAAATGCCAAGGCGCGTTTTTTTAGGTAGCCCTTTTCGGCCGAAGTCATTGATTTTACTAGTTCAAACAGATCTTTAGATGGTGTCATATGTATATTCGAAACCTAATAATAAGCGCAAAAATAACTTATTCCTTCTCAGTATTTATAGAATTTTATAAAAATAATCATGAACATGAAAAGATCTACAAAACTAATTATTGGCCTTTTAACATTAGGACTAGCCATCAATGCACAAACCACTTCTCAGGCACCATATTGTAGTGCCGGCTTCGACGACGACCCATTTCCGGTTGATGACGCTATATTTGGGGTAACGCTTGGAACACTGAATAATCAATCAAATGCACAATGTGCCGCGCCTCATTATATTTATTACAACAACTTAAGCGCTCCTAATTTATTAAAAGGCAGTGCCTATACATTAAGTGTAAAATTTGATGTAAAAGGGGGTGTTGGTATTGGCGCATGGATCGATTACAACCACAACAATGTTTTTGAAACAACAGAAAAAGTTTTAAATAACCCGGCAGGAGGCGTTCCTCTTACACTAACAACACAAACAGTTAGTTTTACTATTCCTGCAACAGCAATAACAGGTTCAACAAGAATGCGGGTACGAATT
>Ga0066415_1000229_pt1 | contig 10020 bp, 14 predicted proteins | sample LakWasMet21_HOW5_2_FD_59542 | JGI IMG/M metagenome (GOLD analysis project Ga0066415, IMG submission 59542) | Freshwater sediment methanotrophic microbial communities from Lake Washington under simulated oxygen tension - Sediment Metagenome 21_HOW5 | ecosystem: Environmental > Aquatic >... | reverse complement strand
TTGGATACCCGGTTTCCACACACATCATCGACCATCCAATCGGTTAGCGTGGTGTTGCGTTTGACGGTTAAGTCCACTTCTACACGCTCAGCGAATGACTGGAAATTAGCAAAAGCGTAGCTATGCAGCATAAAAATAACTATTAAATAAAGAAATAAACAAAATATTGTTCATTATAGAAATTAAAAATACATAAAGCTAGACTTGCTTGCGTATTTTTAGTTCACTTTTAGCTTGCCACGCGAATACCCGCCGATGACTTGCCGCAAAACGTTCTTCAATCCGCTTTGCCGCTTTTAGCTTGCCCCACCACCCGATACAGCGTCGCCTTGCTGATCCCGAACTCTCTGCAGACCATGTCATGATTGACGCCGTTGAATAGACGCCTGATACGTTTATTGCGCTGCTGTTTGTCGGGCACAGGAATACGAACCTCTCCGGCATGATTCGCCCGTAGCTTGTCGACCAGCGTTGCCGCAAACTCGCGCGCCTGTGGCTCTTGCATGCCGAATGCAACGGCGGTCATTACAACGTCATGATGCAGATGGTCTATGAATTCGCTCATTCTGGGATAAATAGTTTGGCTGGATTAGTCGCGCTGGGGAGGGTTATGCCTCGGGTTTCGCGAGCCATCTCGGCGGAAACGACATGGATGTTTTCGGACAGTGGCGCGGCCCAAGGGGGAGGGCTAGCCCAGTTGAAGTGTTCGTCATTTAGGCGCAGCATGCGGCTAAGAGCTAAAAAGTAGACGTTCAAGTCCAACGATTCGTTACGTTCGCGGATTTTTTCCCATTTGCCGTTTGGCTCTCTGGTCTCGGCGCGCAGTTCGTCGTAGTAGCTCTTATCCAGCCATTGCGGAAAGTGCAGGTAGAGGCCGCCCGGCATGGAGCGGCGCAGCATGGCGTCCACGTTATCTTTGAGCAGGTTGGTATTGAGCATGTAAATCGGCACGTCTTTCATCTGCCTGCCTTGGCTGTCTTTGCCGAATGAACGCGTTACGGGCGATTTATCATCGTTTGAGCCGCCTTTAAGCAGGCGGATTTTGGGTGATAAGCCCTTTTTGCGCATGCGTCTGTAAAATTGGTAGGCGAAATCGGTGGTTTTGCCGTTGCCGCCGGTGTCGATGCCGATCAGGTGGATCAGCATTTTGCGGCCGTCATGGGTTTTGTAGCTGGCGTTGATGACCTTGTCTTCCAGCAAATCCCAGTCTTCTTTGTAGACGCCTGGTTCGATGCGGCGTTTTTTACCGTCTTTTTCGGTAAAGGCGATGTCGAAGCGATCGACGATCCATTGTTCCTCACCGACGCCAACAGCATGGACTTCGACCACGAAGCGACCGGCGTTGCCGTTTTGAATGTCGACCGTCGCAAGCAGAACGCGGGCTTGATCTGGCACATGGTAGCGCTCCAGGGCTTCGGCGCGGCTGCTGAGTGCGTCTCCGGTTTCCAGTTCGGCCAGATGGCGGGGCAGGTAGGCGGCTCCGAAGTTGACGTTGACGATCGTCTTTAGGTTTTCCTCGGAACCGGTGATGTCGTATTCGCGGTGCGCGGCGAGCAGTTTCTCGATTAGGTTGGCCGGGTCGGAGTAGGCGGCAAAGGCTCCGGGGAACCAGAATGAGGCGATCCGGCTTTTGATCGGCTCGCCTTGGAGTCCACCGTTTTCGACGCGGCAGCCTTGTGGGACCCAGATGCCGCTGTTGTTCATTTCGCGTTTGTGGCGTAAATCAATCAGGCAGCCGTTTTTGGTGCAGAGATAGCGGACATTTTGCGCGGCTTGGGTATTGGTGGCGCCGAACAGGTCGCGCTCGTGCGTGAAGCTAAGCCCGGTTTCATCTGGCGGCGGCATGAATGCGTCGCCGCATTCGGGGCAACGCACATACCAGCGGCGCATGTCGCCCATGTTGAACAAGGCCAGTGCCCCGCTGCAGGGTGGCGCTTCGTGGGCATAGTGTGGGCGGTGGCTGGGGTCGGTGACCTCGAAGCCAGGGGAGGTTTCTACCAGCGTCATGCCGCGGCTGAGAAACTTGGCGGTGCGCTGCCGGCCGAGCGCGAACGGCGAGCCTTCGCCGTCGACGTTCTGGGTCATCCGGTCGTAGTCGGTGATCAAGACGTATTTGAGCGGCTTGCCGGAAATTTCGTTGATCGATGGCCAGCGCTGGAACAGGATCGAGCCGGACTTGAAAACCTTGTCGTAGGTGTTGTCGGATTTGCTGCCGGGGGCCAGTTCTTTTTTCAGCTCGGGGCTATCGCGGAAGGCGCGCTTGATGACCTGGGTGTCGAAGTCGCGCGCGGTGCCCTTGGTGGTCTGCATGATCAGGAAGTCCGACGGATCGCACTTGATAATGTAGGCCATCGCGTTGGTGATGAGGCCTTGGGTTTTGCCGGACTGGGCGGGCCCAACGAAAATGACCGCGTCATAGTCGCGGCTGACCAGGCAGTTCATCGGCTCGACCATGTAGGGCGTCAGATCCGGGTCCCAAGGCGCAACGCCGCCGCTGGCCGTGCGGACGTTGACGTAGCGCTTCGCCGCTTCGACGACGCTGATGCGCTCAGGCGGGCGGACCATCTTGGCAATATCGCGACGGATCTGGGCTGCGGCGGTCACAGTTGCGCCTCTTCGATCAAGTTCGCCCATTGGTCGCGCAGCACGTCGATCTTTGCTTCTACGCTGGAGATGATTTTGCTTTCCAAGGCGAAGTCGCGCTCCAGGATGTCAGGCAATGTCTCGAGCACTTGTAGGCCTGTTTTGGCGATGATGGCCATTTGCTCACGGGCGGCGGTTGATTCAACAGCGATGCCGGAGTCGCGTTCGTATTTCAAACGCTCGTTTTCGGACTTGTACCAGTCGGCGCGCTCCTTCGGGGTCATGCGGTCCGGATCGTTCATCGCGACGCCGATCGATTGCGGCTGGATCAAGATCGCCTTGGCGGCTTCGCTTACCCTGTAAACCGGGAAGCCGCGGCGATCGCCAGACGGCTTGACATCACAGGCTCTTAGCCTGGCCTGGACCGTCTCCCGCGCGATGCCAAACTCCCTGGCCAATTGGTTAAGGGACCAGCTGAACCACTCTGTTTGTGATACGACTTCAGCCGCCATCGAATAATAAAATCAGTTAAATTGAGTTATAAAAACAATAAGTTACGAGTAAATATCAAATATCAGTTGAGACCCATAGAGCCCCAAAAACTCAATATTTCCGCGAGCCTTTGTACCCGCATATGGGCATTGGCTAGGAGGGACCCAAGAGGCCGCGCAGAGCCGAGATGCAGGCGGCTGGATCAGTGGCCGCCGCATCGTTCAACGCCGGCTGCTTAGCCGCAGGCATAGACACATCAACCCCCATCCTGCGCAAATGCACCACACCCGCTTCAGTCACCCGGTACGTGTGCGCCACTTTTCCGGTATGCCGACACTCACGCCCATCCAGTCGCTCCAGATACCCCAGCAAATGCAGATCGTGCGCCCGCTTCGGCGCATTCGCGTACTGCTCGTACCGCCAATCCAGCACCTCGACAGCGACCTCCTTGGCTGTACTTGCCGGCAACGACGCAAACCCACGCAGCAAAGCATCTTGATCGTGATAGCGCGACCGCGATCGCGACAGCTCCACGATTGAACTCGCCGATGACCCGCTCATGCCAGCGCCCCGCCCAATGCCGACCGCATACCCGCAATTCCAGCACGCGCCGCATCCAGGTTTACCGGCCGCTGATACGCCAACGCCTTCGGCCGCTCATGCGCATGCTCAGGCCATTCAGGCCAGCCATCAGCTACCATCCGCTTGTACACCGGCCCGACAATCCGGAACGCCCGATCCGTCGAGGCTGTCCGCAGCGCATGCATATCCACCTCCCGCGCAACAGCCAAAACCAGCGGATGTCGATAGCGATCAACCAGCGACCCCTCACGGCTTGCCGCATTCGCCAGCATGCGAACCGCAGCCGCCAAATCCGGAACATCAGCACCTGCCGAGCACAAATCCAGAAACTCAGGCAAGGTAGGCGGCCACTCAAGCCGGGCTTTCAGCAATGCATCAAACCCGTGCTGCAACTGCTCGCGACTCAATCCGGCCAACCCCTGCGACCATGTTTCCGCCGCGCCGCTCAACTGCCCCGATTCGTCCACATGCACCCCATAGGCGCTGACCCAGCGATGCCCGTAAATCGCCGACATTTTTTCCCAGATGCGGTTAATCAGCCGGTCCGACAATCTTCTCGTCGCGTCGGCGTTCGGCGTCCTCGTAACGTCGAGAGGCCTGCTGGACAAGCTCGACGGCTGATAATTTTCTCTGCTGACCAGATTGCTGATGTGATCCATTGCCAATCCTCTTCTCGTTTCTCACCCAGTTCCGCCACGTCGCGAACCAGTCCAGTTTTCTACCCTTTGCACCCGGCTGAGCGATCCAGTGATCGCGAAACCGGGGAAACACAATATCCGGATTCAGCTCCGGACGCTCGGCGCGACAAAACGCTCGCCAGTCATCCGGCAGAGCTTCCAGCAAAAACCGCTCGCCGTTGCGTTCGCCGGATTTTTTGGAATCTCCGTAAGGAGATTCTTTTCTCTGTTCCCTTGTCTGTTCTTTGCCCCTTACCGAATCGGTAACCGTTTTAGTTACCGATTCGGTAACCGTTACTGAATCGGTAACGGTTACTGATTCAGTAACGGTTTTCCCTTGTGAACCGCTTGCCGGTTCGGTAACTTTTGCATCAAATTTATCGGGCAGCCTAAAATCATAATGGGAAGGACTGGAACGCCCGCCGTTCCCTGATTTTTCAAGCCAGCCCAACTCGACAAGATGGGTTGTTGCAGTCGATATTTTGCAAATCGGCAGCCCAGTGCGCTCAGCTATTGCCTCGCGGCGCGGACAGCATAGGTTTGTGGTTTTGTTGCGAAACGACAGAATTGCCCCTAATACGCGCAAATCGGTTTTTGTAAGCCTATCGTCAGCAAAAATCTCAACCGGCATAATCGAAAAAATGTCGACCCCGGCGCTCATAACCCACCACCCACGGAACCGCGCGACACCTTGCCACACAACATCACATCAACCACGCTTCACCTCGATGCGCATCGCGCACGAAACCCGCCCATCAGCCAACCGACTTGGATGGAACATATTCGTAAAATGGAACTTACGCGTATTCGCCCGATCGCATCCCACCCGAATAGGGCAGGCATGATTGCCACACCCGGTTGGGTTCATCGGTCGCCTATTCTTGTTCCACATCGCTACAAAGCGCCCGCTGCAGACAGTAAGATCAGGCGGAAAACCTCCATGCTGATTTCGCTGTTGTAGATCAACACATCGCCGCTGCGAAACGATATCCCAGCCTCTGATTCATGCGGATCAGACAACCCGGTGTTGCGCTCGATGTGAATGATCATGCCGCCGCGCCGGCGAATATCCGCCGCCTCGTTCTCGAAGCGCACATCCTCAACGACAATATCGGCGTGACACCCTGTCTGCTGCAACGTATCCAGGCGCACCGCGGCTGCCATCACCCAAATATCAGGGTTGATCATCCGCCTGCCCCAGTCGGTGCCCAGCGACTGCAAAAAGTGTCGCATCGTCACGCCGACAACTGGCATCACCTCTTCTTTATGCTCCATGTAATGCGCAACCTGATCCTCGGACAGCCCGCAGCCTATCGACACCGCGCGCGCCATCCGCTTCATGCCATCGGCATAAGACATGCGGACAAAGCCTTTATCGGCCAGCCATCTCGCCGCCGTGGATTTACCAACTCGTTTTTTCCCGGCCAATCCAACGATCATGCCGCTACCTGCAATTCGCGTCGAACCGCGCCTGCAAGTCGTCGCTCAGGCGCGTCGTTATCACGTAATCCGCAACCCAGGCCTCTCTCGACTCCGGCGACATCGATGCCATCTTAGGATCGAGGTGATCCAACCACCACTTTGCAGACCGGAACCGCGCCGCCTGCTCGGCCGTATCGACGCACAAATTGCGCTGATATTCCGCATGCAACGGATCGTCTCTATCCAACGCATTAAACGCCATGCCCTCAGGCGCGGCGCCGGCAGGATTGGCCATCAACACAGCCACAACACACATCAATCGTTTCATTCGTCGTCTCCAAAATTATTGAACGCGGCCAGCCGGCAGACGAGGTATATCGCGCCGATCCAGACCAAAGCCAGCAAATCAACGCTGAACCCCATATTTACCTCACAAAAATTAATAATTTTCAGATAGATGCTCATGCAATCTTCAAATAACTTATGGATTGCTTAAACTTCTGTCATCGTCTCGGAGCCATCCATGCTGCACCAACCAGTCCTCGATCAGTATTTCCGCCAGCGTCGCCACAGGGCGCCTGTCGGCCTTTGCCGCCTGAACCAGCGCGTCGTAAACCTCTTCGCTGAATCGGATCGTCTTCGGAATATCGCGCGGCATAAATCACCTATGGAGAAAAAGCGCCGCCAGTGGCTGGCGGCTACAGGAAAGAAAAAAATGAAGCAGACAATTGCCGCTGTCTGCCATGCGGTCGAAAAGGGCCGCAGCCGGCCGCCCGGTGAACGGAGCGCTAATGGCGATAGCAGGGCGACGGCTGTGATAAATCATGCGGCATCCTCAACCCGCTGCCCGGCGTTATCCGGCCGGGCAGGTTGGCTGTTCTCCGGCGCTTGCTCCGGCTCTCTGTGGTGGGTATGGGGTTTTGGCTCGCCGAAGATGTCAGATAGGAGCACTCCCTCTCTTACAGCAAGATTTTTTATTGCAAGACCGCGCGCATATGAGGTGTTTTTGTGGCGGCCATTACGCAACCGACAGACCGTGCTTTGCGGCGCATTGATTTCTAGGCCGATTTGCTCGTCTGTCATTTTTTTATTCAGCTCTGATAGGACGGCTTGTATGTTCATGACATCAATTATATACGAATTCGTATGTCAGTCACTATACGATAGTGAATTTAACCAAAATAATTCGTTGGCGTATGATGCCGCTATGAGCGACTTGAGAACACGAATAAAAGCAGAGCTAGATAAGCGAGGTTGGACGCCAACAGATTTGGCAAACAAATCAGGAGTGCCACAGCCAACTATTCAGCGATTTTTGAGCAAAACGCATGGAGAGCCTAGAATCAACACCATCAAAAAGATCGCTTCTGGATTTGGGCTGACGGAAGCTCAATTAAGAGGATTTCAAGACGCCACTGAAGGTAAAGCGGAGAGTAAGCAACCCCGGAGTGAGTCAAATGTAGAAGCAGGCCCGGATATCCGGGGAAGCTGCCCGTTGATCAGCTGGGTGCAAGCGGGCGCCTGGTGTGATGCGGTGGATTTATACGCGCCGGGAGACGCTGAGCTTTGGCTGCCGTGCCCCGTCACGCACGGGCCGCATACCTATTGCCTGCGAATTAAAGGCGACTCGATGACCAACACCATCCCCGGCCAGCGCAGTTACCCGGAAGGCATGATTATCTTTGTTGATCCGGATCGCCCCATCACGAACGGATGCCGCGTCGTCGCCAAGCTGCCCGACTGCGAGGAAGCCACGTTCAAGGAATATCGGGAAGATAGCGGGCGGCGCTATCTGATGCCGCTGAACCGGCAATACGACAAATTCGAAATCGCCGAGGATACCAGACTATGCGGCGTGGTGATTTTTGCGGGCTGGCAGGAATAATCATGATAAGACCAAGTCTTTACCCTCTAAATTACAGGCGCCGCCGCTACCATTTCGTTGATGACACCGGAATGGTACCGGAAGCTGTGATTTGCGCTATAGTGATAGCGCATCAACTTAGGTGATATTAATGAGTGCAACTACATTCGATGAAAACGGACAGCCAGAGCCAGGAATTCATTTATCCAATAATGATATCAAGGCAGTCAATACACTTTACGGCCTCATCATGGGTATTACTGCCGACCAGGTCGTGACCGATTCGGAAATCAACTTTCTCGATGTCTGGTTGAGAAATAATGCGGACTACCTTAATGCATTTCCCCTCAACGTCATTAAGAGGCGCGTTGACGACATTCTAACCGATCAAATCATCACGAAGGACGAACGCGAAGACCTGTATCAAACTCTGGTGCAACTGCTCGGCAATGATTTTTATGAAACCGGCGTCGCCGGCGGCATCAGCAATGGCGCTATTTTTGAAGAGCCAGGCTTTCTTTCGTTTAAAGATGTGATGTTTTGCCTAACCGGCGCATTTGTCAGCGGGCCCCGTGAAAAATGCGAGCAGGCCTTGATGAAACTTGGCGGCATTCCAACGAAAAGCATTACCAAAAAGCTTGACTATCTTGTTGTCGGCACCACGGCAAGCCGTGACTGGGTCGCGTCCGGGCATGGAAGAAAAATTGAAAAAGCCATGTACTACAAGGAGCAAGGCTGTTCGATCGCCATCATCAGTGAAGAATATTTACTGAAATTTATTGAACTATAGTAAATAACTCCCCCGGAGCATTTAAGTTTTTGGCCACAAATCTGTCTTGCAAGAACTGGTATATTGGTGGAAACTAACGCTCACCGACGACGAGCTGACCTCATTACACCGATTCATTATGAAACGCGCGACGATCTGTCCAGAACTGATTAGACAACGCTTCGGCGGACTGCTATGAAGGCGTTGCTGGCGGCTGCCGAGCAACAGGCGGCGCCCACCCTGGCTGTTTGCGGAGATTGGTACAAAGTTGCGCTGACCCCGGATACGCGCTCCGGAGACCGCTTCAATGTCGGCGTGATCTTGCGCGATCAGGCGGGCCTGCTGCACTTTCGGTTTTTGGCGCACTTTGAACGCTTGCGCTGCTTGTATGGCGACCACATCGAAGAGCAAACCCGGTTTTTGTTGCAGGTTTTGCGTGAGCAACTGATCGATGAGTCATCGCTGGCCGCATTGCCCAGCCCCAATTTGCGCGTCGAAGGCCCGTTTTACGCGTCCGGCAATAGCATCGAAGCGATCCTTAAAAGCCTGTACGATGCCGTGGTGCCGGTAGGCCGCGCCCAGGAAGACATCGAGGCGCGGCAGGAGTCCGCTTTTCAATCCCTCAATAATCTGAGCGCCCGCAGGCTGATATACCAGGAACTGGATTACCTGATTGGCCTGGACAAGACCCACAACTTGCTTCCTGAAATCGACTATCTCGAATTAACCACGCCGGAAGGCAAGCGGCGTTTGGACATCCCGTTGCGGCCTTTCGATCATTACGGCAGTATTGTATCGGCCTGCTACAAACGGCATTCCGCGATAGAGCAGTACGTGCTGAAAGCGCAGCTCGACCTGGCGACCGCGCAGCGGCTTAAACCGGTCGGCAAACCGATGGGTCTATTCATTTTAAGGCCGAACGAAGACATGCGCCTGACCAAAGACGAGTTACTGTCGGCAGACAACCTGCTCGATCAGATTTGATGGAAGATCCGGACCGAACACTACCGGATCGAAGCCGACGACAACCCCAAGCGCCTGGCCGAAGAAATCGCGAATTGGGCAGAGATTTAGCCGGGAATGTATGAAAAATAGTGGAAATAGGAGAAAATAACCCGTGCGAATGTCAAACTTGCAGATCGCAAGATCCCATGTTCCTCCACGTCCTATTCCGCCGCCAAGTCCGTATCCACCACCCAAGTGAGGAGATTATGGAAAAATCAAAAGAGCAATTGATTGCCGAAATCCGTTATGCCATTCGCTTGACTCAAAGGACGGCCCGGTTTTATCGGCACATCCAAAGCCTAGGCACCTTTTTAGCCATTCTCGGAGGCAGTGCCACGCTCGCCACGCTCTCAAACAGTCTTCCGCACTGGATATCGTTAGCTGGCGGCGCTTTATTGGCGACTTCCGGTGCCGCGCTTATAGCCATTCGCCCGGCCGACAAAGCCGCCGCCAACGAAAGCGATTATCGCCGGTACCAGGCGCTTATGACCAAGGCGGCAACGCTTGATGTGAATGCGCTGATTATTGCCATTCAGGAGGCGCACCAGGGAGACGCACCAGAAATTGAATCCCTCCGCGATGTTGCATTTAACGATGTTGCGCTCGAAATCAATCGCGCAGATTGC
>Ga0066415_1000228_pt1 | contig 10021 bp, 9 predicted proteins | sample LakWasMet21_HOW5_2_FD_59542 | JGI IMG/M metagenome (GOLD analysis project Ga0066415, IMG submission 59542) | Freshwater sediment methanotrophic microbial communities from Lake Washington under simulated oxygen tension - Sediment Metagenome 21_HOW5 | ecosystem: Environmental > Aquatic > Freshwater... | reverse complement strand
ATACTAAATTTTCATATACTGCTTTTTTAATACCCACCATCACCGCAAATTTTTTGCCATGCTTATAATAATCATCTTCTTTAATGGTTACCTTTTTAAGGTTAGGGAAGATCTTTGCAAACTCATCGATCACATTTTCGGTATTATCAAACGAGCAATCATCAACCACTATCACTTCGAAATCAGGATAATTTTGGGTTAAAATTTTTGGTAAAAACTCTGTTAGATTATCATCTTCGTTACGAGCACAAATGATAACCGAAACGGGTTCCTGTTTACTGTTTTTTTCTAAAGAATCGGATTTTAAAGAACCTACCGGAACAATATTTAAAACATAGTGAATAATGACGCCGATAAGCGACACAAAAAAGGCAATTAACAAGAGTTCTTCTGCTCCTATATCAACAAAATCTGGAAAATACATGACACAAATTTACCCAGCAAACACCTATTTTTTTAATGTATCTTCGCTTTTATTAAACAAAGAAATTAACAATGCTAAAGGGAGTAAAAGCCATTATTTTTGACATGGATGGGGTTATTATTGACTCGGAACCTCTATGGAGACGAGCCATGATATTGAGTTTTAATGAAATTGGCATTCCTTTTACGGAAGAAGAATGCCGAATGACAACCGGTTTGCGATTTATTGAAGTGGCCGAATTTTGGTTTACAACCCACAATGTTACCCATATGACCGTCTTTGAGTTCGATCATTTGGTCATTTCCCGTTTATGTGATCTCATCATCAAAGAAGGTAAATTAATGAAAGGAGTTGAAGAGTCCTTAATTCATTTTAAAAAGCATGGCTATAAAATTGCATTAGGCACTTCATCCAACGTGCGATTAATGGATACTGTTATAGATGATTTAGGAATTCGTGAATATTTTGATGCGGTTTGCTCTGCCGAACATTTAGAATATGGCAAACCTCACCCGGAAGTGTTTTTAAATTGTGCTAAGGAATTAAACGTAAAACCTACTGAATGTTTGGTCATAGAAGATTCGGTAAACGGTGTAATCGCAGCCAAAGCCGCTCAAATGAAAGTATTGGTAGTTCCGGAGGACGAGAACATGCACAATCCTAAATTTGCGATTGCGGATTATAAGTTGAGTTCTTTGGTGGAGTTTTTGGAGATTGCTTAACAAAGTTGAAAGTTGTTGTAGAAAAGTTATTGAAAGACTACTCTCTAACAACTTAATTCCAATAACAAAACACTTATTCCTTACATGCAATTCCTTAAAAATGTATTTAATGGATACATGGCTTTAAACACCTTAGCGGCATAAGTCGGAAAATTTTTATCCATAATTTGTTCGTCCTTGATATTATGAACTACAATAAAATGTTTGTGTTGTAATAAACTTAAATCAGGATGATCTTTAGGGTAACCTTTTGGTGCTGTTTTTAATTTTTCTTCTTCCGATAGATCTTTGAAATAGGTCTTAAAATCTTTAGCGGCCAATATTTTTTTAAAGTCTTTTGCATTATAATCTATTTCCTGACGGATAGCCGCTAATACTTCAGGCGGCGGCATATAACAACCTCCTGCTAAAAAACTTTTTCCCGGTTCAATATGTAAATAATAACCGGCTCCCATTTCTTTTTTACCACCCGGATTCATACTGGCACCCATATTTAATTTATAAGGTGATTTGTCTTTACTAAAACGGATATCGCGATTAATACGGAACAAACATTTTTTTGCTTCCAATCCTGCTAAGCCTTTATCAAAAGCGGAGCTTTTATCGATGATGGATTTAACTACTGTTTCAAATTCAGCTTTGCAGGCTTCATAGGTTTTTCGATTGGCATCAAACCATTCTTTAGAATTATTTTTGGCTAATTGTTTTAAAAATTTGAAAGTTGTTTCCATAATAACTTGTTTTATTCTGGTAAATTTTCAGTTAGTTTTTTGAAGAACTTAAAATGATCCAAAAACTCTTTAGCAATAATTCTTAACAAGGTATAACTTGGAATAGCCACTACCATTCCTAAAATACCGCCAATAGCTCCGGCCATTAAGATCACAATAAATATTTCCAATGGGTGTGCTTTCACTGTGTTTGAAAAAATAATAGGCTGTATAAAAAAGGCATCAACTAAATTAGTACTAATTAAAATAAACACAATTTTAGTAATGGTAGATGTAATTAATTCGTACTGATTAACTTCAATACATCCTGAAACACCTAAAAAAACTGCAAAAAATAAAGTGATCATTGGTCCGATGTATGGGATCACATTCATTACTCCGGCTAAACAACCAATAACCAAAGCGTTTTTAATACCAAATAACCACATCAATGTGGTAACGATAAAACTGATCAACACAACATCAATTAATAAACCAATAAAATATTTACTCAACATTTTTTTAGAGGTTCGTAAAATATCGATCATCTCTCCCTCATAAGGCGATGGTGTAATCAACAATAATGATTTAATCACCATCTTTTCGTCCTTCAAGAAAAAGAAGGTAATGAATAATACAGAAAACAAGCCCCCAATAAAGCTTCCTGCATAAGAAACAGTATTATTTAAGATGGAAGACAAATTCTGAAAATTGATCAACTGATTGATCTGATTACTTACCGTTGACATGATCTGCTGTTCTGTACCAAACTTAGATAAGGTATATTTTAAATCAGGGTATTGTTGCAAGATATTATAAGTAACATCATGAAAATTCAACTTTGATAAAAAGGTGATTTGAGAAACCAATGGAGGTAAAAATGTGATGCCAATCAAATAAATCAAAACAAAAAATAATATTAAAGTAAACAGGGATGCAATAGCTCCGTTTAACTTAAACTTTCCTAATTTAATTTCTGATAAAAATTGTGCTATTGGCATTCCTATTAATGCTAACACCAACGAAATAACCAGATACACAAACACATTAGTAAACAGATACACAAAGCCACCTATAGCTGCTAGGGTAAGTAAAGGGATCAAATACTTTCTAAATGGCATAAACTAAAGATATAAAAAACTAATTGATATTTTCTTTCCGACTTTTAAAATAATCCATTAATAAAATGGGAATTAATAACAGGCTCAAACAATAAAATACATCTTCTACCGGAATGGTATAAATACGTAAAGCCATGTTCTCATTATTATTATAAATAACTACAGGTAGTTTGGTTAATATACCATTACAGATTAAAAAAGGAATTAAACTCACTAAATAAGCTAAATAAAAGCGTCCTAAGTTTTTAAATTTTATAACAAAAGTTGCAAATACTAACAAAATCATACAAACACCTGCATTAACCAGTGTATACAATCTGTCGTAATAAATAATGCATAATACTAATAGGATAACGCTGAGTAATACACTGATTCTTTGACCACAACCTCCTAGTACGTCTCTTTTAACATAAGCATTGAATACTTCATAAATAAAGACACAAGAATAAGGCACACATAGGAAAAACAAAACTTCTTCCAAAGGCAAATTAAAAACATAAATGCCTAAAATATAGTCAGGATTAAAACCCCACACTCCCTTTGCGGTAAATAAAATATCCCACAAAATAAAAAATACGCCATTGATGAAAATAGCAGGAAACAAATACTTCCAGGTTTTATAAAAAGCTACTTTTTTATCAAAGCTTAATACAAACGGAAATAAAACACAAACCATGTTTAACAATAAATAGGTATAGTGTGAATTTATCATCGTGTTATAAAGATACAATGTTTATACAAAGAAATATAAGCAGGCAAAAAATACCAATTCAATTAAATAAAATGCCTTTGCAGTAAGATTTGGTTTTTGTGACAAATGTTTTTGGAACAAAAAATTCAAACCCAAAGAGATCAAAAACCAGGCTATATAGTTTTGCAGAGGAATGTGAGCATTTTTCCAATACCAAAAATCAAATTTAGAAGCACTTTGTTCCATAAAAAAATCTAATAATACCATCAATACTGCTCCAAAAACAATATTAACCCACACATTTTTAAATTTAGAAAATTGTGCCGTACTATATAATAAAATAGCCCAATTAAGGCCTATTAATAATGGAACTGATAACCATCTATATCCTAACGAATTTCCATAATAATAGGTGCCAAATATCAATTCAGTTTTAACTCCCAAAACTTCTATAAAAAAACCTAAAACCGCAACCGCGGCAATAGATCCATAAAACTGCCATTTTGTTTGGTTACACATTAATAACACTAAACCTGCCGAAAGCATCAAATTCAGTGGACTTAATGGCCTGAAATAGTTTGGTTTTACAATAAACCCAACAAACCCCACCACATGAAAAATGAGAATAATGGCAATGGGAATATGTTTTTTAATGAATGTCATTTATTGTTTCAAACCTGTTCAAATGTAATTAAAATCAAAAAGCTTTTTACTGTGATTTTAGTATATTTGATAACAAAAAAATTGTAGTAGCAGAGCCTTATGCAAAAACAAAAAATTCCTTACATCAACAGAGAAATTAGCTGGTTATCATTTAATGATCGCGTGCTTCAGGAAGCATCTGATTTATCAACTCCGCTTATAGAACGTTTAAAATTTTTAGGTATTTTTAGTAATAACCGCGATGAGTTTTACAGAGTACGTGTTGCTACCATTAACCGTTTAACCAAGCTTGGTAAAAAAGCTATTGCCATTTATGGCGATGATCCAAAGGAATTATTGCAGAAAATGCAGAAAAAAGTGATCGAACAGCAAAATCGCTTCGAAGCTATTTATCAGCAATTACTAAAACAATTAGCCAAAGAAAATGTATTTATTATTAATGAAAAACAATTAAATAAAACACAACAACATTTCGTTAAAGATTATTTTCACAAAGAGGTTATTTCTACCTTATTCCCTATCATGGTAGATGAGCACAAGCCTTTTCCTTACATGAAGGATAAATATGGTTACTTGTTCATTAGGCTTATTACTGATGATCCTAAGAAAAAAAACAAATATGCTTTAATCGAAATCCCTTCAAAAGTAACTACCCGATTTGTAAGTTTACCTCACGAACGTAATAAAACCTTCATCATTTTATTGGATGACGTCATTCGCTTTAATGTACACGAACTATTTGAAGGTTTTGGTTACGCAGTTAAAGAGATCATCAATATTAAATTAACCCGTGATGCAGAATTGGATATTGACTCTGACGTTAGTAAAAGTATGTTAGAGAAAATCTCTAAAAGTGTGAAGGATCGTAAAAAAGGATTACCCGTTCGATTTGTATATGACAGTGCCATGAGTAAAGAAATGCTCGGCTTTATCATGAAAAAATTAGGAATGGATAAAAAAGATAATGCCATACCGGGAGGCCGATACCATAACTTTAAAGACTTTATCAGATTCCCTAGCGTAGGTGATAAGAAATTAATTTTCAATCATCCTCGTCCTCTTAATCATAAATACTTGCACAATATTCATACTAATATTTTGCCGGTAATTAAAGAACGTGATGTACTATTGCATTATCCTTATCACACATTCGATCACATTATTACCTTATTAAGAGAGGCTTCTATTGATGCAACTGTTGAGTCTATTAAAATTACTTTATACCGTGTAGCTGACTCTTCGAAAATTGCCAACTCATTAATTAATGCAATTAAAAATGGGAAAAAAGTAACTGTACTAGTTGAATTACAAGCGCGATTTGACGAGGAGAACAATATCTATTGGGCTAATAAATTGCAGGAAGAAGGAGCTCATGTTATTTATGGTGTACCCGGATTAAAAGTTCATAGTAAATTATTTTTAATTACTACCCGCGTTAATGGAAGAGAATTAAAATACGCTCACATTGGCACCGGAAATTTCAACGAAAAAACGGCACGTATTTATACCGACTTTAGCTTACTAACTGCTGATAAAAACATTACTTCAGAGATCAGCCAGGTATTTGATTTTTATGCTAATAATTTCAAGACCGGAACATTTAAGCATTTAGCTGTAGCTCCGTTTTTTATGCGTCAAACATTTGTGAATTTAATAGATCATGAAATTGCTAATGCCAAACACGGAAAAAAAGCTTACATGATCTTGAAAATGAATAGTCTTGTAGATAATGAAATGATCAAAAAATTATATGAAGCCTCGCAAGCAGGTGTGGAGATCACTTTAATTATTCGTGGCATCTGTTCTTTAGTAACTGAGGTCGCTAATTTTAGCGACAACATCAAAGCATATAGCATCGTTGATAAATATTTAGAACACACCCGCGTATTTATTTTCGGAAATAACGGGGATGAAAAAATATTTATTACTTCAGCCGATTGGATGAGCAGAAACTTAGATAGCCGAAGCGAAGTAGCTGTTCCTATTTATCATCCTGAAGTAAAAAAACAAATTAAAGATATCATTAATATACAATTATCAGGTAACACCAAAGTGCGAATTTTGGATAGGCTTCAACAAAATATTTATAAAAAACCTAAAGCCGGCGAACGAAAAATAAGAGTGCAGGATGAAATTTATAATTATTTGAAAAAAGATAAAGAAACTTATTTAAAACGAATTTCTCATTTAAAACAAAACTTAAGGCCATGATCTTTGCTGCTGTAGATATAGGAAGTAACGCCATGCGATTATTATTTTGCAGAGCATACGATGTGAATGGAAAACCTCATTTTTCTAAAGAAGAGTTAATTCGTTTACCAATTCGTTTGGGCGAAGACGTATTTTTGAATGGAAAAATATCCGACCGAAAAGCTGAAAAATTAATTACGGCCATGCGCGGCTTTAGAGAATTAATAAAAGTATATGAAGTGGATGGCTACAGAGCCGTTGCTACCAGTGCTATGCGTGATGCCAGCAATGGGTCTGAAATTATTGAGCGAATCAAAAAAGAAGCTGACCTAGAAGTAGAAATTATTGACGGAAAACTGGAAGCTCAGTTAGTTTTTTCAAATCATATTGAAGAATTATTAAATCCAAAACATGCCTATTTATACATTGACGTAGGTGGTGGTAGTACGGAGTTAACATTATATTATAACCATAAAGTAGTTGCTGCCAAATCTTTTAACATTGGAACAGTAAGGATGCTATTAGATAAAGTAGAAAAAGACGAATGGGATAATATGAAGGAGTGGATCAAAAAAAGTACGGTTGGTATTCGTCCGTTACACGCTATTGGTTCTGGTGGCAACATCAACAAGTTGTTTAAAATGACCAAAAAAGACAATAAGAATTTGAGTTATAATAAACTCAAGGGCTTACACGATATGTTAAACTCGTATACTGTTTCTGAACGTGTGGAGGTATTAGGATTAAAACCTGATAGAGCTGATGTTATTGTTCATGCTTCTAAGATCTTTATTACCATAATGAAAACTGCAGACATTGAAGATATTTTTGTTCCTCAAATTGGTTTATCGGATGGTATTGTACATGAATTGTACGATAGATATAGAGGGAAGTAATTATTATTTTACTGTAACATTGTTCTTATTCCCCTCTTATGGGGAATAAGAATAAAAACTACTTCTCTGCTAAATAAATAGAAGCTAAGCCTAAACCCACAGAACTAAAGGAAGCATTTTTATAGCCTACCTTTTCAAGGATAGCTGTAAATCGTTCGTTATCAGGAAATGCTTTGATAGACTCAGGTAAATACGTATAAGCTCGTGTATCTTTCGAGAACATTTTCCCTAATGTAGGCGTAATGTATTTGAAGTGGAATTTATAAAATTGTTTTACCGGGAATTTACGAGGAGAAGAAAATTCCAAAACACATAATTGTCCGCCAGGTTTTAAAATACGTAACATGTTTCCTAAACCTTTTTCCAGATGCTCAAAATTACGAACTCCAAAACCAACGGTAATTGCATCCACCGAATTACTTGGCAAATCACAGGTTTCAGCATCGCCGTATTGCAAAGTGATTTTTTTATCCAATCCCAACTTCACTAGTTTTTCGCGACCATGTTTCAGCATCCCTTCACTAATATCAATTCCAATCACTGACTCAGGATTTAATTTCATGGCACCAATAGCAAAATCAGCAGTACCGGTAGCCACATCCAAAATATGTTTGGGCTTTTTAGCGGCAATTAATTTAATGCATTTTTTTCGCCAGCCTTTATGAATCCCAAGAGACAGTAATGAATTTAAAAAATCATAACGAAAAGCAATGTTATCAAACATCTGAGCAACCTGCTCTTTCTTCGAGTCTGAATTATTATAGGGTGTAACTGGTTCCATTATTTTGTTTGTCTTCGACTCCGCTCAGACTGACAATGTCAGGTCTTAAATCTTGAATCTTATATCTTTAATCTAAAACTACTTTACAAAATCCAACTTCAAGGCTTCTTCCAACAACAATTCTTTATCAATCGGAACAACACCAATTTGCTCGCAAACTAAACCACCGGCTAAATTTGAAATAGAAGCCATTACTACAGGATTCACATGCAAGGCCATTAATAATGCTGCCACGCTGATCACTGTATCCCCTGCTCCACTCACATCAGCAATGCTACGAATATGTGCCGGAATATGTTCTTTCACTGAACGAGAATTGGTAATAACACCCTTTTCGGCTAAAGTAACTAAAGCCGTATCAAATTTTAATTTTACTCTAAAACTACTGATAGCACGTTGTAGTTCATTTATGTTATCAGAACTGACATCTAATTTTAAACCTTCACGTAACTCTTTTAAATTTGGTTTAAACAAGGTTACACCTTTGTAAGCATTAAAGTTTCTCTTTTTAGGATCTACACATGTTGGAATTCCTTTACTCTTAGCTAATTCCACTACTTTAGAAATTAACTTAGGTGTAATTAATCCTTTATTATAATCTTCAAATAAGATCACATCAATTTTATCATGCTGAATGATGTATGAAATCAATGTAATTAATTGTTGGGTTTCAGAAGGCGAAATATCTTCTTCGATCTCTTCATCTACTCTCAACATCTGTGTATTGTTACCAATAATACGTGTTTTTTCGGTAGTGATACGAGTACGTGATTTTAAAATTCCTTTTTGAGATAGCTTTTGTTGTTTAAGCAGATCTAAAAACATTTGACCTTCTAAATCAATCCCAATTACCGAACATAAAATCGGATTAGCGCCCATCGCCTGAATATTTAAGGCCACATTAGCTGCGCCACCCAAGCGTTTTTCTTTTTTATGAACCGTTACAATCGGAACCGGAGCCTCAGGAGAAATACGATTCACCTTTCCCCACATGTAACTATCAATCATCACATCGCCGATAATTAAAACATTCAAATTATTGAATGACCTAAACATCTCACGGATGTGTTCTTTTTTTACAGATAATTTTTTCATTTTTAAAATATCACAATCTTTTGTCTTTTAACTTAATTTCTCAACTGCTTCTTTAATACGTTTACAAGCTTCAATTAATTTATCTTCCGAAGTCGCATATGAAAAACGAATGTAACTATCATCACCAAAAGCCGCACCAGGTACCAAAGCCACATGAGCAACATCTAACAAGAACATTGATAGATCAGTCGCATTGTTAACCGTAAAACCGTTGTATGATTTACCAAACAAAGCCGATACTTCTGGATATACATAAAAAGCACCTTGCGGAACGTTAGTTTTAAATCCTTTAATATCTTTCATCAAACCTAAAACCAGATCACGACGTTTTTTAAAAGCATCACGCATACTATGAGTCCCTTCTGCCGGCATTTCCATCGCAGCATGCATAGCTTTTTGAGTAATACTGCAAGTGGCAGATGTAAATTGACCTTGCATTTTATCACAAGCTTGTGCAATCCATTTTGGAGCTGCCATAATTCCTCCTCTCCAACCTGTCATTGCAAAACCTTTTGAAACGCCATTGATAGTGATCACTCTGTCTTTAATATCAGGAAACTGAGCCATACTTTCATGACCACCAACAAAATTAATGTGTTCATAAATCTCATCACTCATGATGTATAACTCATCATGTTGTTTGACTACATCTGCAATAGCTCTTAATTCAGCTTTACTGTAAACAGAACCTGTAGGATTACATGGCGTGCTAAACATCATCATACGTG
>Ga0066415_1000224_pt1 | contig 10136 bp, 6 predicted proteins | sample LakWasMet21_HOW5_2_FD_59542 | JGI IMG/M metagenome (GOLD analysis project Ga0066415, IMG submission 59542) | Freshwater sediment methanotrophic microbial communities from Lake Washington under simulated oxygen tension - Sediment Metagenome 21_HOW5 | ecosystem: Environmental > Aquatic > Freshwater... | reverse complement strand
TATTGAAAAGAAAAGAATTTCCTAAAGGCTATGTATTAAATACACCTGATAGAATTTGCGACGAGGTATACATTGTAGAAAAAGGGTTGATCTGTAATACAATGTTAATAGATGGAAAAGAAATTGGTGCCGGTTTTTATGCGGAAGGAGGAATTGGTGGAGACATTATCAGTTTCCTTACCAGACGTGAATCTAAACGAACCGTAAAATTGATCGAACCTTCTGTATTATGGGTAATTAATTTCAATGATTTGGAAACTTTTTATAAAAAATTTCCTGAATCAGAACGTATTGCCCGACTGTTATATAATTACGTCATTATTATCCAACAACAGCGAATAGAAGATCTGGTTTCTGAATCAGCTCAAGTACGTTATGAAAAATTGATAGAACGTTTTCCTGATATCATCCCACGATTACCCTTAAATTTTGTCGCCACCTTTTTGGGAATCACTCAGGAAACCCTGAGTCGAATCCGCGCTCAAAAATAATTTGACATTTGTCAATTTCCTTTTTGATAAAGGTCAAGTGAGAAGTTGCTTGATCGGTTTAGATTTGTTTAAAAAAAACAGATCATGAAAAAAACACACCCGATTCTTAGCGCTATTTTATTCATGGTGCTATCCACTAGTAGCTATGCTCAATGGCAAAACAAAGGTTTTACTCATCAGGGAAATGCCCGCCAATACAGAGTATACAAATCTCCTAATTACAATGCATCTACTCCTGCATCAATGGTTTTAACCTTACATGGCCTTGGAGACAATATGACGAATTTTAGTGGTATAGGAATGAATAACGTTGCTGATACAGCAAACATAATTGTAGTCGTGCCACAGGCAATGACAGATGCTTTTGCCGGAACTGCCTGGAACTCAGGAGCAGGTTATTCGGGTTATTATCCAAACTCAACAATTGATGATGTTGCTTTTATGAGTGCATTGATTGATACCATTAAAACCAATTATGCCATTAACCCAAACAGAGTTTATGCTTGTGGTTTTTCGATGGGTGGTTTTATGACACAACGTTTAGCTATTGCATTAAATAATAAGATCACTGCTTTTGCTTCCGTATCTGGTACATTTGGTGACGGATTACCTTCTTATAATCCAAATAAAAAAATATCGATTGCTCATTTTCACGGCACAGCAGATGGCACTGTTCCTTACGCAGGAAATGCTTCAGGAATTGGTGCTGATTCTTTAGTGAAATTTTGGTTTAGTAATGATGTTTGTAATACCACACCAATTCATACAAGTTTACCAGACATTCAAAGTGACGGATACACAGTTGACCATTACAAGTACATAGCAGGGCAAAATGGTACAGAAGTAGAATTTTTTAAAGTAACGGGGGCAGATCATGTTTGGCTCACAGCAGCAAATGATATTTCGTATACAGTTGAGATCTGGAAATTTTTCAATAAACATAAAACATTGATTACCGGAATTGAAGAATCCATTTCAGAAGTTAATATCAACTTATACCCTAACCCTACAAACGACATCTTACATTTAAACTTAAAAGAAATCCAAGACTATACGTTAACTATTATTGATCTGACCGGGAATGTAATCCTTTCTGAAGATATCAATAAAGACCAATATTCAGTATCTCTAAAAGAATTAGGAATATCAAACGGCATCTACTTAATGAAATTACAAGGCAAGAATATTAATCTGTCTAAAAAAATAATGTTTATGAATAATTAAATTACTACTTTATACAAAAGAGGCTGCCCACAGGACAGCCTCTTTTACAAACAAAAAACGCATCGTTACTATTAAACTAAATATTAAAGATTCTCTTTTTTATGAGCGAATCATAAACACCAATCATTTGATGCATGCTGTTTTCCCAATTATAAATTTCAGATACTCTTTCACGGGCATTTTTTCCGGTTACATGTCTTAAACTTTCATCTAACATATATTTCTCCAAAGCTGTTACCACTTCATCAATATGTTGAAGGTTAACAACTATACCATTCTTACTATCCCCCACAACTTCTACTAAACCTTCTGCCTCGCTAACAATAACAGGCTTTTGACAAGACATTGCTTCCACTACACTCACACCAAAACTTTCATATTCTGATAAATTTACAAATACATCCAATTCGTTTATTTTATTCGCAATTTCAGTGTGGGATAATTTTCCTTCAAAAACAACATCATTACTTAAGTTTAAATCAAACACCAGGTCTTCTAATTTTTTTCTTTCGCTACCCTCGCCAACAATTATCAATTTCAGTTTTCGGTTAGGATACTTCAGTTTTAATTTAGAGAAAGCCACGATTGCCAAATCTATGTTATATATCTTTTCTAAAGATTTAACGCAGCCAATTGTAAACGTATTGTTAGGCACAATGATTTTGTTCGTTTGTTTAAACTTTTCCATATCAACACCAAAAGGAATGACCTCCACTTTTTTAGAAATGATATGTTGAATGTATCTCTCAAGCGTGTGTGATGTTGCACAAACAGAATCTGCTTTTCTTAAATTGAATTTTATAATTTGTTTAGTCAGAAAATTTTTATTCGGAAATTTGATCACATCAGTTCCCCATGCCGATATGATATATGGATGAAAACCACTCATAGCTCCTAATAATCCATAACTGCTCGCATAATGCGCATGTAACACATCTGGTTTAAATTCACGAATGGCTTTTTTTAATTTAGGTAGCAAGATGACATACCCTAATTTATCATATAAATTACGATAGTGCTTAGAAGGATCAGGCTTATTCAAACAAACAATATTATAGTTTGTATGCCAATCCGTTTCTGGTGCCGAAAAACTAAAGATCCCAATTTTAAAGCCATGGTTAGATAGCCCAATGGCCCATTTTTGAGTATGGGAAGAATTGATGTCCGCTAAAAGTAATATGCTTGTCATAACTGTTCGACTGCACAATTCCCTTAAAGTTTAATCCATCTCAAAATAAAAAAGACCCATCTCTGGGTCTTTTTTATTATTTGTTTCTAAAAACAAACTGCTTATCAAATACATCCACAATTATCTCCTTTGATTTATCGATCTTATCGGCCAACAATTGTTTAGATAATTCATTGAGTATTTGTTTTTGTAACACTCGTTTCACCGGTCTGGCACCATAATGTGGATCATAACCCAGCTCTCCCAACCACTCAATCGCTTCATCAGAAGCCGAAATTGTAATATGCTGTTCCGCTAATCGATCGGCAATTTGTTTGAATTGAATTTTCACAATATTTGCTATATCTTCTCTATTCAAAGGTTCAAACATGATTACTTCATCAATACGATTTAAAAACTCAGGACGAATAGTTTTCTTCAATAAATCAAATACCTCTGTTTTGGTTTTAGCTAACACTTCTTCTTTGTTAAACTCATCCATTGTATCGAAGTTCTCTTGGATCAAATGCGAACCAATATTGGATGTCATAATGACGATCGTGTTTTTAAAATTCACAACTCTTCCTTTATTATCCGTTAAACGTCCATCATCCAACACTTGTAATAAGATATTAAATACGTCCGGATGCGCTTTTTCAATTTCATCCAATAACACCACGCTGTATGGTCTGCGACGAACAGCTTCTGTTAATTGTCCACCTTCATCAAAACCAACATATCCCGGAGGTGCACCAATTAATCGACTCACTGAATGACGTTCCTGATACTCACTCATATCAATTCGTGTCATCGCATTTTCGTTATTAAATAAGAAGTCGGCTAACGCTTTGGCTAATTCTGTTTTACCAACACCTGTTGTTCCTAAAAATATGAATGAACCAATTGGTTTCTTAGCATCCTGCAAGCCAGCCCTGCTTCTTCTTACAGCATCCGCAATCGATTCAATAGCCTGATGTTGACCAACCACACGTTTGTGTAATTCATCTTCTAATAATAACAATTTTTGTTTTTCGCTTTGCAACATACGAGATACAGGAATTCCTGTCCATGCACTAACCACATCAGCAATGTCTTCACTATCCACTTCCTCTTTCACCATCTGCGAACCATTATCTTTTGCTTCCGTTAATTTAGCTTCTAACTCTTTTAACTTCGCTTCTGCTTCCTGAATTTTTCCGTAACGGATCTCAGCCACCTTACCAAAGTCACCTTGTTTCTCATAATTAGTTGCTTGTAGTTTTAGGTCTTCAACTTCCAGTTTGATCTTTTGAACACCTTCAATGGCTTCTTTCTCACCTTGCCATTTTGCTTTCAGATCAATACGCTTATCGTTTAGATCAGCTAACTCTTTATTTAACGCATTTACTTTAGCATCTTCGTTTTCACGCTTCATCGCTTCGCGTTCAATCTCCAATTGCATGATCTTACGCTCTAATTCATCCAACTCAATTGGCATAGAATTAATTTGCATGCGCAATTTAGACGCCGCTTCGTCCATTAAGTCAATTGCTTTATCCGGCAAGAAACGATCACTGATGTAACGTTGTGATAATTCTACGGCTGCAATGATCGCTTCGTCTTTGATACGCACTTTATGATGAGTTTCATATTTTTCTTTGATACCACGTAAAATAGAAATAGCATCTTCTTCACTTGGTTCATCTACCATCACTTTTTGAAAACGTCTTTCAAGCGCTTTATCTTTTTCGAAATATTTTTGATACTCGTTCAACGTTGTTGCACCTATAGCTCTTAATTCGCCACGGGCTAAAGCTGGTTTTAATATATTAGCCGCATCCATTGCTCCTTCTCCACCGCCTGCACCAACCAATGTATGAATCTCATCAATAAATAACACAACATCCCCTTCACTGGCAATCACTTCTTTCACCACTGATTTTAAACGTTCTTCAAATTCACCTTTGTATTTTGCGCCGGCAATTAAAGCCCCCATATCCAATGAATAAATTTGTTTACTCTTTAAATTATCAGGTACATCACCGTCAATGATGCGATGCGCTAAACCTTCTGCAATAGCTGTTTTACCAACCCCAGGTTCCCCTACTAAAATCGGATTATTTTTAGTACGACGAGATAAGATCTGTAACACTCTACGTATTTCTTCATCGCGTCCAATCACTGGATCTAACTTACCGTTGCGAGCCTGTGTATTTAAATTGATCGCATATTTATTTAAAGCATTATAGGTATCTTCCTGAGTTTGACTGGTTACACTAGAGCCTTTTCTCAGGTCAACTATAGCTGCTTTTAATTCTTTTTCTTTAATCCCATTATCTTTCAATAGTTGGGCTACCGAATCACCACTTGCTAGCATTCCTAACAACAGGTGTTCTATAGAAACGTACTCATCTTTAAAATCTTTTAAATAATTAGTAGCTTTAGCTACAGTCTGATTAGCCGCATTAGATAAATAAGGTTGTCCACCGCTTACTTTCGGGTAAGAGTTCACAATAGCATCCACCGTTTTGGTAAATACCTCTTGTTTAACTCCTAACTTTTTAAGGATAAAAGGGGTTACATTTTCGTCCACTTCTAAAATGGCTTTTAGGATATGACCATTCTCAATTGCCTGATTACCATTAGCTGTGGCTATTTGCATAGCTTGTTGAATAGCCTCTTGTGATTTTATTGTAAAATTATTTAAGTTCATAATCTATCTTTTTTGTTTTAAGTCCTCTCAAATCATAGTCCAAGTAAAATTACATGAAATTAAGTCGTAAAAAGATGATCTAAGTAGACGTTTTGTCTGATTTTAATCACAAAAACTGACGATACTGCTTAACATTTTTTTGTATATTGGGATTTAAAACACTCATTTTAATAAGTAACTTCAAGCAAAATATTTTAATATGAAAAAAGTTATTCTGTTTATTTTATCCATCATAACAAGCTTTGGTTTTGCTCAAAATCCTTTGGAACCTATCACCTGGAAAGTTTCTTATATTGAAGCGAACAAACAAGAAGGTGAAATTGTATATACTGCTACCATTCAGGAGAAATGGCATACTTACTCTCAACGTGCAACGGATGATGGCCCCGTTCCTACATCTTTTAGCATCACCACCAACGATAACTTTGAATTGGTTGGCAAGGTAGAAGAAACAGGAGCTCACGAAGAATATGTGAAAGCTTTTGAAGCTAAAGTATATGTATTTGAGCACGAAGCAGTATTTAAACAAAAAATCAAACGGAAAACAAGTAAAGCCTTTTCTATTTCTTCTTATATAGAATTCATGAGTTGTAATGATGTGATGTGTAATCCTCCTAAAACAGTAAGTTTACCATTTACTTTACCGGCAGCCGAAACAACACCTAAAAAGTACTAATTTAGGAATCAAATAATAACAACTCCTTTACTTAAACTAATATTTAAATAATTCTACTTTTACCGCACAATTATACTACTATGCTAAAGAAACTATCACTACTTGTTTTATTGATCATTACCAGTTTTTCATTCCTCTCGGCACAAGAAAATCCCATGCATTGGAAGTTTTCCTCAAAAAAAATATCCAACTGCGAATACGATTTAATTTTTAATGTTACGATTGATGAACCTTGGCACATGTATTCACTTACTAAAGCCGGTGAAGATGGCCCTAACCCTACTGCTTTTACTTTTACAAAATCAAAGGATTATGAATTAGTTGGTAAACCCACAGAAAGTAAACCTGTTACCGAATTTGATAAGGTTTTTGAAATGAAGGTGCAATACTTTAAACACAAAGCCACCTTTACTCAAAGAGTAAAATTAGTAAGTGATAAAAAAATTAGTATTAAAGGAAGTTATGAAGCACAAGCTTGCACCGAAGAAAAATGTATTTTTCCACCATCGGATAATTTCGAGTTTAATTTAAATGGAACTTCAGAATGTCTTACTACCAGTGCATTAACCAATACAACTACTAGTAAAAATGATAATTCTTGTAACTGCGACACATCAGCTATTTTAACAGCATTAAATTTAGTACGCCCTGATCAGATCTCTAAAGAACAATTTAAAGATACATCTTCAACCACTGAAAAAATTAAAGAAGGACATACTGTTCCTGAAAAAATGCCAACCGAAAAAAGATCATGGTGGGGAATTTTCCTTGCAGGATTTATTGGAGGTTTAGCAGCGCTATTAACGCCTTGTGTGTTCCCTATGATTCCTATGAATGTGAGTTTCTTTACCAAACAAAGTAAATCAAAAGCTCAGGGAATTAGAAACGCTTTAATTTATGCAGTTTCTATTATTGTATTATATGTAGGTTTGGGCTTAGGTGTTACTTTAATTTTTGGTGCCGGTGCTCTGCATTCTCTCTCTACTAATGTATGGTTCAACTTAGCATTCTTTGTGTTATTATTAGTATTCGCCATGTCTTTCTTAGGTGCTTTCGAAATCACATTACCTAGTTCTTTCGTTAATAAAATTGACGCAAAAGCCGACAGAGGTGGTTACATCGGCATCTTCTTCATGGCATTTACTTTAGCTCTGGTTTCTTTTTCATGTACAGGACCGATCATCGGAACATTATTAGTTGAAGCTTCTTCTACGGGGAATATCTCGGGCCCATTTTGGGGAATGTTTGGTTTTGCCTTAGCCTTAGCCTTGCCATTTGGTTTATTTGCTGCTTTCCCGGGCTGGTTAAACTCTTTACCTCAATCGGGTGGTTGGTTAAATGCTGTGAAAGTAACTCTTGGTTTCTTAGAATTGGCTTTAGCTTTAAAATTCGCTTCTAATGCCGATTTAGTTGTACAGGCCGGCATCTTAACCCGCGAAGTATTTATTGGTTTATGGATCGTTATTTTTGGTTTATTAAGTTTGTATTTGATCGGATTATTTAAAACATCTCACGATAGCGATTTAAAACATGTTTCAGTTGGAAGAATGTTTGTAGCCATCACTTCTTTCTTTGTTACCATTTATTTAATTCCGGGTTTATGGGGCGCTCCTTTAAAATTATTTAGTGGTATTTTACCTCCTTTAGAATACTCAGAATCTCCACACGGATTTGGTGGTTCACATTCTACTTCTTCTGCAAATTCAACGGTTACTAAAGATGCTGAGTTTGGTCAGTACATGGAAGAAAATAAAAATGGAATTGTACATTTTAAAAATGATTACGAACACGCTTTAGCTTATGCTAAAAAAGTTGGCAAACCATTATTGATAGATTTCACAGGGCATGCCTGCGCTAACTGTCGTAAAACAGAAGATTATGTGTGGCCGGATGCCGAAGTAACCAAACGTTTAAATAACGATGTTGTCTTAGTGTCGTTATACGTAGATGATAAACGTGGTTTGGATCCTAAAGATTACATGAAAGTGCAATGGTATGGTAAAGAACGCGAGATCACTGATATTGGCGATAAATTCAAATACATGGAAGAATCTTTGTATGGGCAAAGTACACAGCCATTGTACGTGCTAGTGGATGGAAACGAAAAAATGTTACATACCATCAGAGGTTATGATCCTAGTATTTCTGAATACATCAAATGGTTAGACGAAGGGATTAAGCAATACAAAAAATAATTGTTTGATGGTTTATGCGATTTGTTATTCAACGCGTTAGCGAAGCATCTGTAAAAATTGATGGTTCGGTTTATTCCGAAATCCAACAAGGTTTTTTGGTATTAATTGGTATTGAAGAATTGGATACCCAAGAAGACGCCGATTGGCTCTGTAATAAATTAGTTGGCCTTCGTGTTTTTTCGGATTCAGAAGACAAGTTAAACTTATCCTTACAGGACATTAAAGGCGATATACTTTTGGTATCTCAATTCACCTTATTTGCCTCCACCAAAAAAGGAAATAGACCTTCTTTTATTAAGTCAGCTAAACCTGATATTGCGATTCCTCTATACGAATACTGCATTCAGCAATTATCTCAATTATTGAATAAACCTATTAAAACAGGGCAGTTTGGTGCTGATATGAAGATCAGTTTAGTAAACGATGGCCCTGTAACTATTTTAATGGATAGTAAAAACAAAGAGTAATTCACTCTTTAAAATCTGAATTCATTTTTTACATTTTAATTCAAAAGTCACGTATCCCCCTTTGGAGGGGGTGTCCGTAGGACGGGGGAGGCAATAACAATGATACATCCTTCCCCTGCCCCCTCCAGAGGGGGAAATACACTCAATAATACTATTTGACATTAAAAAACGCTAGTTATTTTCTTCATTTTAATCCATTTCATTAACATTTCAGCGTTAGTTTTTTAGTTAAAAAGTCGACTTGTTTTTTAGCAAAAATCTACTAACTTTATAGTCTGTTCAAACTTAACATAAACTAACATTTATATGAATTATCCATGTTGCCGCAACGCAAATTCCAATTAAGAAAACATGGATAAACCATATGACAATTAAAAAACAATAATATCTGCATATGAAAAAGGCATTCATATTTCCCGGCCAGGGATCTCAGTTTTCCGGAATGGGGAAAGATTTATATGACAATTCTGATCTAGCAAAAAAATTATTTCATCAGGCTAATGATATTTTGGGATTTGAAATTACCAAAACCATGTTTACAGGTACTGACGAAGAGCTTAAACAAACAAAAATTACTCAACCTGCTATATTTTTACATTCAGTAATATTAGCAGCAACCATGGGAGACTCCTTCGTTCCTGATATGGTAGCAGGACATTCACTTGGTGAGTTTTCAGCTCTAGTATCCAATAAAACTTTAAGTTTTGAAAGTGCCTTAACCTTGGTATACAAACGTGCCATGGCTATGCAAAAAGCATGTGAGATCAATCCTTCTACAATGGCGGCCGTATTAAATTTAGATGATGCCATTATCGAAACGATTTGTAAAGAAATTACCGATTCAGGTCACACTGTTGTTGCAGCTAACTATAACTGCCCCGGACAATTAGTAATTTCAGGAACCATTGAAGGTGTAAACATCGCTTGCGAAAAATTAAAAGCAGCCGGCGCTAAACGTGCCTTAGTATTGCCTGTTGGCGGCGCTTTCCATTCACCATTAATGGAACCTGCTCGCATTGAATTAGAGGCAGCAATTAATGCAACAACTTTCAGTAATCCAATTTGTCCGGTGTATCAAAACGTGACTGCGTTTGCAGTTTCTAATCCAGACGATATAAAGAAAAATTTAATCTCTCAATTAACAGCACCTGTAAAATGGACACAAACTATCACGCAAATGATTGCTGATGGAGCTACTCATTTTACAGAAGTTGGGCCTGGCA
>Ga0066415_1000221_pt1 | contig 10185 bp, 7 predicted proteins | sample LakWasMet21_HOW5_2_FD_59542 | JGI IMG/M metagenome (GOLD analysis project Ga0066415, IMG submission 59542) | Freshwater sediment methanotrophic microbial communities from Lake Washington under simulated oxygen tension - Sediment Metagenome 21_HOW5 | ecosystem: Environmental > Aquatic > Freshwater... | reverse complement strand
TTTCCGAAAATGGCCGCCCGTAATCACCGCGACATGAAGTGGAAAAAATTTCTCTACAAAGAATTATGCGAAGCGGAAGGGCTTTATGTCTGCCGGGCGCCCTCTTGCGAAGTCTGTCAGGATTATCCGCTTTGCTTCGGCGAGGAAACATAAGCCAGAATGATATTCATCTCCTTCGACAACGCAACACCCGGCGTTCATCATCGGGGGCGAGCGAAATTGCGATCATGACCGGTTATACACAATATTCCCGATAGTCCCGTAACCAATCGGCCAGTTGCTCGCGCGTCGTTTGCCCGCTTGCAACTTTGATGACCCAGTCATAGAGCAGCGCATTGCTCATCGTCGGGTTTGTGCGATTAGCCACTAAAAATACCAACATACAGGCGGCGGCGGTGCGTTTATTACCATCCCCAAAAGGATGATTGCTGGATATCGAATAGCAATACTGGGCGGCCACCTGAAAAAGATCGCCAGTGTCGTGCCAGGTCTGTTGCGCCGCCCCTAACGCCGACTCCAGCAATGCCTCGTCTCTTGACCCCGCGCCACCGCCGAACCGTTCGATTTGTTGCTTGTGAATGGCAAGCGCTAACGATTTAGAGATAAAAAATAACTCGGGCATTACGGGGCCAGTTTTTCAAAAGCGTCCGCATAGTGCGCCAACAAGTGCTGATGGATGGCCAAGGCTTCCGCTTCGGTCGGTAGAGCGCCTTGCTTTACCTGCTTTTGCGCCAGGAACAGCACAAAGTCGTACACTTCGGCTTGTAAATGCTCAGGCAATTGGGCGACATGTTGTTGTATGGCTTCATCGATGCGCATTTTCATCTCTCTATTCAGTAGCTATCTCCCGGCAAAGCCGGGGGGCATTAGTTTGTGAGCCGCTCAACGCGGCCAATTGGGGCCGCTAACGCGCCTCCCGAAGTTCTTGGTCCGCCTGAAAGGTGGGGGCTTCAATTCCACAGCTTCATTTGCTCTATTCGCCGGTCCCCGCTCTTGGTTCTGAATGTAGGCTCGGGGCATCGTCTCATCCCGACCCACCGTCGAGACAAAATAGCCGGGCGCACTCATGCCTTTGATACACTATATCGGTTACCGGAGGATTTTCCATGTTTGGTAAAAGTATCATGCTTTTTTGCACTGTCCAATATAAAGAACAATTGCCATTATAATTTAATCCATCAAGGAATTTTTATGAAAAAAGCCCTGATTCTTGTCGATATCCAAAATGATTTCTGTGCGGGTGGCGCTCTTGCCGTAAAAGACGGCGAGACGATTATCCCTCTCGTAAATCAGTTGAGTCACGATAAAGACTATGATCTCGTAGTCGCTACGCAAGATTTTCACCCAAGCAATCATAAATCTTTCGCAAGCGTAAATCACATGGAACCTTTTTCCGAGACGAAACGCAACGGTCTTGATCAAGTGATGTGGCCCGATCATTGTGTGCAAGGAACCCAGGGCGCGGAAATGCACCCTGATCTTGATATGTCAAAGGTTATAAAAGTTTTTCCTAAGGGTACCAATCCAGAAATCGATTCCTATTCTGGCTTCTTTGATAACGATAAAAAATCTTCGACTGGCATGGGTGAATGGTTAAAAACTCAGGGGATTACCGACGTAGATGTCGTGGGACTTGCCCTTGATTATTGTGTCAAGGCTACCGCTCTTGATGCCAAGAGACTGGGATTTGAAACCTCTGTCATTGTCAATGCGACCAAACCGGTGAATATGACTCCCAATGATGGCGAAAAAGCGGTTGAAGAGCTAAGAAACGCAAACATCACCATTAGACTATTCGCCTGGCAAGCGTGGGCCAACAGCGTTATTGTCCCATGCTGAATTGATCGCGGGACCTGCCCCAAAGAAAGGCGCACACCTGCTTTGACGGACCACGGCGCAAAACGACACAGGCTGGCTTGTCTCGCGCCAGCAGAAAGATCGGTGGTTTCGTGTAGGAACGGAACGCCACCGCGATCAGCGCGTAGATGTCGCTCGCATCGGCCAGGGTCGGATCGACACGGGCCTCCACCTTCGACACACGCCGCCGATGACATCTCGGCGACGCGCAGCGCTATTGCCACCTTGACTTTACCCGACCTGGATTTACAATCTTTACCATAGCAACCAATGATTGGCGTATATTGATTGCAAGTCTTGCCAGTTTTCTAGCCTATTTTCCCCAAATGAATCGAATGATCACGCGCACAGGGTTTCTGGTAGCGATGGCAGCCATGCTGAATGCATGCAGCAGCACCGCGCCTTCAGTCACGTACTATAACACCGCCGCCTACAGCCCCCCCGTTGCCTACAGCCCTCCCGTTCAGCCGCGGGCCGAACCGCCGGGAAACTTCTACAGTCCCCCGTATGGTTCCGAGGCACGCAGCTATAAACCGACGACTTATTCCGGCGTCTTTCTACAACCGGGCGAGTTGCAACCGGCGGTGGAGTTTTGGCGTAAAGTCTATCTGCAATGGGGGCGCTCTAAAGTGGCGGTTCATGACGACCGCTATCTGGATGTGATCTACGAAGTGATCGAATTACCAGGCTATGTCGAGGACAGTCTGGCCGACTTCCAAAAGGAAACCATTCAGCAGCGCCGTAATTATTGGCGGGCGCAATTGTCCATGTTGGAGAGCAAATGGCGCTATCACTCGCCGTTGAATGCGAGTGAGCAACAACTCATCGCAAAACTGCAAAACAGCGGCAGGCCGCTGCACAGCTTATTGAACGGCGCCGCCGAGCGGGTGCATGCGCAGCGCGGCATCCGCGAACGTTTCATGCGCGGACTCGCCATCAGCGCGCGCTATGACCGGCATTTTAGAAAAATATTCCGCGATGCCGGCCTGCCGGAGGATCTGGCCTACCTGCCGCATGTCGAATCCTCGTTTCAACCGGCGGCCAGATCCTCCGCCGGCGCCGTCGGCATTTGGCAATTCACCCGAGGGGCAGCGAAAAGATTCATGCCCGCCAGCAAAAGAACGGACCTACGCCTCGATCCTTTTGCCTCCACCGTCGGCGCGGCCCACTATCTGAGCTATGCCTATCATCTACTGGGCGACTGGCCTACGGCGATTACGTCCTACAACCACGGCATCGCCGGCATGAGGCGGGCGCAAGATCAAGTCGGCCGCGACTTCGTCCGTATCGTGCAAAACTATGCCAGTCCATCGTTCGGTTTCGCCTCCCGCAACTATTACGCGCAATTCCTGGCGGCGCGCGAGATTGCCAGCCAGCAGGCGCAGTATGTCCCGGATAGAGCCAATGAGTTGGCCCGCGAATAGCCTCTCCACGCGGGCTTCCGTGCACGGCAAGTGACTGTATGGCCCCGCCTTTTCGCCACATCAAGCCTCCGCGGGTCAATTCTGGAATCGATCCAGCCTGTTAACGCCATCGTCACAAGCATGAAAGTCATCCGTGGGAGCGACGTCCCCTTGAATGCCCGCGACCTTCAAGCGCTTGCCAATCGGTTGGACAGCCTTGGCGCAACGGCGTTACCTGTCATCACCCGAATTTAATCTCGCAGGTTCGGAAATAAGTTTAAAATTTCATTTACACTATAAGGCGGCAATCGTGCGTCATAGGGGGATGCCTAGAAAGATTAGGCATCCTGGCGTCTTATTGAGCAAGCCATTGAACCGATTACCTCGCCAATTATACAAAATAAGCCTCATGCCCATCGAGGGTCTTGTTTACAGCCAAACCCACCTATTTAAAAATAGGCCATTATTCATGAAAGCAATACTATATTTTATTTTTTTTATCAGCTTCTTTTCAGTAAATTATAGTGTTCAAGCCGGACAAGCCCAACAGTGTTCCAAGCGCTCTTCCGGAAATGAAAAGAGATGTTTGTCCGCAAAAAAAGAAGTCAACCAGATCAAAAACAAAAGCAATGGCGCCAGTAAAAACAATAACAAACGCACAATAAAGGCATTCGAGCAAGCACCAAAAAATGAACCTGCTTCTTTCGTTTCCCGTGCGGTAAAAGCGACGAAAATATACTCCAGCAACAGTAAATCCGACGTAATACAACTCTTGCAAAGCTTGGCCGAACAAAAAGCGATTCCGAGCATTATTCCTCTTCTACGAGATAGCGATGCCTATGTGCGCGATGCGGCGATAGAAATATTAGGGCAATTGGGCGCAAAAGAAGCGATCCCCACTCTCATTCCTCTCTTGCAAGATGAGGACATCACGGTACGGAACAAGGCAATAACCGTCTTGGTGCAATTCGGCGCGAAGGACGCGATTCCCAGTATTATTCCGCTTTTGCAAGACAAAGACAGCAAGGTACGCATTGACACATTGGCCGCTTTGTTGCATTTGGAAGCAAAAGCAGCAGTCCCGTCTATCATGCCTCTCTTGCAAGATGAGGAGAGCAGTGTCCGCCTGGCGGCAATGGACACCTTAGCGGAACTGCAAGCGAAAGACGCGATTTCTAATATGAGGGCGCGTCTGAAAGACGAGGACAGCGCGATTCGTATCAGAGCCATGGAAATATTGAGCGATTTGCAAGGAAAAGTGGCGATTCCCGGAATCGTTTCGCTTTTAAAGGACAAGGACGACACTGTGCGTTTGAGCGCGCTTGAAACATTGCAGAACCTCGATGCAAAAGAAGCGGCGCCTAGCATTATCCTCCTCTTGAAAGATAGCAACGCGAAGCTGCGTGCTTCCGCAATCAACTTGTTATGTAAAATCCAGGCCAAAGAAGCCCTTCCCGGCATGATCCCGCTCTTGCAAGACAGCAACTCCGATGTCCGCAGTAACGCGATATCCGCCTTGGAAGAGCTACAGGGAGAAGACGCGGTACCGCGTATCATCCCGCTTTTGACCGACACCGTCGGCCGTGTGCGCCTGCAAGCGATCAATTCGTTAGCGCGCTTACAGGAGCAAGAATTAGTCCCGCGCATCGTTTCGCTGTTGCATGACAATGATGACCAGGTACGCATCCAGGCCATGGAATTATTGAAGCAGTTTCAAGAAGACGGCGCAGACATCCCGAAGAAAGAAGTGATTGCTAAAGTGATCTCTCTGTTGGCGGTTTACGACAAAGACACGCGTTATGCGGCAGTCACGACCTTAAAGGATTTACAGGCGCAAGAGGCGATACCCCATATTACGCCGCTCTTGCGAGATGGCGATTTTGACGTGCGCTTGGCCGCGATACAGGCCGTGGCCAAGCTACAGGCCAAGGAAACCCTCCCGACGCTCGTCCATTTTTTAAAAGACAAAGACCCCAACATTCGTATTGGCGCGATGGATGCCCTGATCGAATTACAAGGAAAAGAGGCCATCAAGGAGATCGCCCCGCTATTAAAGGATGAAGTCATCGATGTCAGCAAGGCGGCGCAGGAAAGATTGTCCCGCTTACAGAACCCGCTCATCACCTCCTTGATCAGCAAGACGTTCAACCTGCTGTTGGCGCTGTGTCCTCTCCTGGCGTTTTTGCCGTTGTTTCTGCATGGCAAAAAGTTTTATGCCAGCATCGCGGTTTTTGTCGGCTCACTCTATTTATTTCGTCTATTTGCCAATATGTCTCCCGACAATCCCCATCTCAGGGATGGCGCCTTGTGGGGCGAAGTCTATCGGATGGGGGTGTTAGCCCTTTTTGGCTTCTCGATGTTCTTGAAATTGATTGGGTGGCTCATCGTCGATTTGTTCAAAAGCGCGTCCGACAGGGAAGACGACAAGGTCAATGTGAATCCCAATTGAGATGTTGATGGACCCAAGAAGAAAATAGGGGGCTCCCAAGATTGCACAATCGATGGGCCACACCGGATACGCCGACGCAAGGACGCCGCGTTCCGGAAAATCGTCCCGCCTTCCGCCGAACGGATTCGTGTTCTCGCGCCCCGCACCCAAAACCGATCGAATCCTGACCCATTCCTGACCGTTTGCTGACGACTTCATCGCCGGCTCTGTATACACTGTCATCCAGGTTGGAAGCGGCCAGGAAACCCTGAAAACTCGGTCTTCCTGGAGACTTCCCAACCTCGCGCTGTAAGCGATTTCTTAGAAAAACTGACCGTCCCGAAAGGGCGAAGGAAAACTGCGATGAAAGTCAAAAGCAAAGTCAAAGCCGGCGGCCTATCCCTTAACCGCTGCGAAATCTTCCGCCGTTAAGGCGTTCATAGCAACTAGCGAATTAAAGCCGGGCGGCGGTGCGGGATTTCATCCTCATCGCCGCCGGCTTTTCTTGAGGTCTAGAAGCTTGTTTTGCGTGACTTATACCCTTTTGCCGTTAAAGCGGTGCTAGCCGGCACGGGCCCGCAACAGCGCCCGAAGCCGATCTCGATCTTCGGAGGAACCGTTCAAAGACTCCGTCAAGGTCCGGACCACGCCGGCTGTTCTGGCCCGATAATCGAACATCTCAGTTTCCCGGCCCAGTCGTTCGTAAAGTTCCGCCCCCGTCTCGTATACCCGTACCGCAGCCAATGGAAACGGGCCCCCTTCGATGACGGACAGTGCCTGCGCCAGATGCGTCTCCGCTTCGCCAAAACCGCCTTCCGCAAGCGCAATCTGGGCCAGCAGCCGATACCCCAGCGCCAGAAACGTGCGTTCCGGACGCGTAGAGGCTATCAGGCAAAGCCGATCGGCCTGCTGCCGCGCCTGCGGCAAGCCGCCAGTGAGCAAACAATATTCGCCGTAAACCCAGGGGAAAAACAATGAACAAAATCCGTCGAGGATCATGCCGTCTTGTTCCTGGCGCCGCGTGACTTCCTGGAGGCAATGGTGCGCACGCGGATGATCGCCCAACCCCAGATAAATTTTGGCCAGCAGGATCTGGCACAGATTCGAAGTGATCGAATCGCCCTGCACCGCCATCGCCGACGCGTCCTCGCCACCGCGTCGGGCGGCCTCCAAATCCCCGGCTTCCAAATACAACCAAACGGTGGTCAGCCGGAATCGGCGCAGTTGCATCAAATTGCCGTTCTTCTCCGCGGCGGCGATCCCGGCGCCGATCTGCTCCAGAGCGTTCCCCCAGTCTCCGCCCGCCACCAGCGCCATACAGCGAAGCGATTGGCACACCATGTACAGATAACCGTCGCCCGCCCGCTCGGACCATTGCATCCCGTCCAAGGCCTCGGCGGCCGCCGTCCGATAGTTGGATAGATACCACTCGCAAACGATTCGGGCGATCAGATAACGGCTCACGATACGCGGCTCGTTCGTCAGCAACGCTTCGGCGAAGGCCTCCCGGCAAGCCTCGGCATACTCGTCCCGCCAGCCGACGAAGGTCAACTGCCAGTGCGCGTGATACCCTCTGACGAGCGTCTTTTCCTGCTCGTCGGTCAGGGCCCGGCTCTGCTCCAGCGCCGCGCTCACCAAGTCGAGGCAGCGCTTCGGGTCCACCAGATAATACATCCGGCTCAAGTCCACCAGCGCCCTGACCTCCCAAAGCTTGTCGCCCGCCGCCCTGGCATCGTGCAATAAGGTAAAGAAATCGTTGATGGCACCCTCCATCGCGTACATCGAGCAGCGCACGGCCGCGGTCCCTTGCAGCAATGCGAAACGCATCTGGGTACGCTGCACCGCGGGCAAGCGCCCGGTCAGCATCAGAGCGCGTTCAAGATAACCCAAAGCCTCCCGGTTCGCGAAGCTGGCCAGCGCCAACTCGGCCGCCCTGACCAGATAACCTAACGCTTTACTCCATTCTCGCCCTTCCTCGAAGTGCCGGGCCAGTTCGGCGGCGACCTCGTCGGTCCGATCCTCAAAGCCGCATTCCAGCCGCTCGCCCAGACGCCGATGCAGAGAAATCCGGTAGGCCGGCGGCAGCCGCTGGTATAGAACCTCCCCATAGAGGGCATGACGAAAGGCATAGCGTCCCGCCACGGTCCCGTCCGGCCATTCCGCGACGCCCGCCGCCGCCAACATCGGCCCGTGTCGAGCCAGCGTCTCGCAGTCTGCCTCGACCGCTATCGGCTCCCGATCCAGTACCGCCGCAAGCAAAGCCGCCGAGCTCTCCATGCCGGCGACGCCGGCCGCCTCGAGCAAACGCTGCTCGCCTGCGCCGAGGCGCGCAATCTGGTGTTCGATCAAATGCCGGATGTCATCGGGCACGCCATGCATCAGGCTGTCTATACCGCCGGCAAGGCACCACTCTTCTCCGCTCTGCCGCAGCTTGCCTTCGGCCAAGAGATAGTCGATCAGATTCACCACGAACAACGGATGGCCTCCGGTGCGCTGGAGAATGGCCCGGGAAATGTCTTCCGGAAACAGGCCTTCCGGAAAGCGTAGCGCCAAATAAGCGCCAAGCTCTTCCCAGGAAAAAGCGTCGAGTGGCAATTCGGCGCACAGCCTGTGCGTCTGCAACTCCCAGCGCACCCGTGACAGCGGATGATCCTGCAACGCCACATCGCTAGGCCGGTAGCTGCCCAGCACCAACAGCGCCGCCCGTCCGCGCCGTCGGCCCAGCACCGCCAACAAATCGAGCGTGGCGTAATCGCTCCAGTGCAGATCTTCCAGAATCACGATCAGCGGTGTGTCCGCAGTCAACAATTCGAGCAGTTCGCAGCCTTCCCGCAACATCCGCTCTCGTGTCGTCCCCAGCGCCTCCTTCTGTAAATCCTTACGCTCTTCGGCGGATGACAAACCCGGTAACTGCAAGAGCCAGGCCGGCGCCACGGCACGCAATGCGGCGGCGGCCCCCGGACCGAACTGCTGCAGTGCGCCGAGCAATGGTAAAAACGCTTCGCCGGCGCCAAAGTGTTCGATGCACTGGCCCCAGAGCACGGCCGGCCGGTCGCCGACCAGCGCATGCAAGAACATCTCGATCAGCGTGGTCTTGCCGAGACCCGCCTCGCCGATCAGGAAAACGAGCCGCCGTTCACCGCCCCGCGCCGTTTCCCACTGTTCCCGCAAGCGCCTGAGTAGTTCCTCCCGCCCCACCCAGTCGCCTGCCTGGGTATATTTGACGGCAGGCAATACCGAGGCATCGGCGGCACTGACTTGCCCAATGAAGCGGTAGCCACGCCGCGACACCGTTTCAATGTAACGGGCCGCCTTCGGGTCATCACCCAAGGCCTTGCGCAATTCGGCGATGCAGCTTTTCAGCACGCCTTCGCTCAAAAATTGATGCCCCCACACCGCATCCAGCAGTTGATCTTTGTCGATCAATTGCCCCGGGTGCTCCACCAGATAACAAAGTACCGCCAATGGCTTGGGCTGCAGAGTCACAGTCTCGTCGCCACGCCAAAGGCGCGCCGCTTTCGGCTCCCATCGGAAAGGGCCGAATCTCCATCCCCTTTCTTCCATCGCAGCCTCCTCACTGAATTCCAGCAGGCTATTATCCAAACTTTGGTGTAAAAGGTAAACCGAGTCTAACTGTATATATCCGTCAATTATTTCATCCCTGAGCAATTCCTGCATTTAAACCATCGCCAAGCAAATCCATGTTATAAAACGTATCGCGAAAAGAGACTCGCATATAACAACAAGAAAGGAAAAACGATGAAGCATTTGCAATGGGCCGGGCGTATGTTGGCCATCAGCGCCATGGCCTGCGCCGCAAGCTGTTCCCAACTCGCAAAACCCGGCGCTAGCGGAAGTGCCGAAGGGCACGGACGCGAGGCGCATTTTTCGATTTTGCAGGTCAACGATACCTACAAGATCGAGGGGCTGGAAAACGGTCATATCGGCGGCTTTGCCCGCCTGCGCACGTTGCGCAGCCGACTTCAGCAAGGCGGCAAACCCGTCTTGATGCTGCACGGCGGCGACTTTCTCTTTCCCTCGATCATGAGCAAGTATTTGAAAGCCGATGCGATGATCAAAGTGCTGAACCTCATGGACGGCGACGCGTCGGCATTCGACGACGCTATGGTCGTCGCGTTCGGCAACCATGAGTTCGACGATCCCGATCCCGGCGTGTTGTTGGGACGCATCGCGCAGTCGGATTTCGCCTGGCTTTCATCGAATGTCCGTTACCGTTCCTCCGAACATTCATCCGGCGTTCCCTTCTCGAAGCGGCTCAGCAATGTCCATGACGTGCTGATCAAGGAGTTCGACGGCGTCAAGGTCGGCCTGTTCGGCATCACGCTGGACATTAAGAAGCCGCCCTATGTCGGTTTCGATTACGCGTTGGACGCCCGCCGCGCCGCGATCAAGCAGGCGATCGCCGACTTGAAGGCAAAAGGCGCCGCCGTGATCATCGCCCTCACCCATCAGGATTTCGATCAGGATCAATGGCTG
>Ga0066415_1000220_pt1 | contig 10186 bp, 7 predicted proteins | sample LakWasMet21_HOW5_2_FD_59542 | JGI IMG/M metagenome (GOLD analysis project Ga0066415, IMG submission 59542) | Freshwater sediment methanotrophic microbial communities from Lake Washington under simulated oxygen tension - Sediment Metagenome 21_HOW5 | ecosystem: Environmental > Aquatic > Freshwater... | reverse complement strand
TTTTAATATGTATTAAAATCAAGAAATTAAATTCTAACAGCTTGAACCGATTTGATCTCGGGCACAGCGCGCATAATGGTTTCTTCAATACCTGCTTTCATTGTCATATGACTCATGCTGCAAGTACTACAGGCTCCTTTTAATTCCAACATTGCTGTGTTTTCGTCTGTTACTTCAAGTAATTCCACATCACCCCCATCAGCCTCTAAATAAGGACGAATGGTTTTCAACGCACTTTCTACTCTATTAAATAATTCCTGGTTCATTTTATGATTAAGCTAAAACTTTTTCTAATTTCTTCTTTAAATTGGTATCAATTGCATTTAAGAAGTCTTCAGTATTTAAGTAATGTTCGCCCAAAGTTACTTTATTTCCGTGAACGCACACTGCTAAATCTTTAGTCATTTTACCACTTTCAACAGTTTCAACACAAACTTGCTCTAAAGCATGGCAGAAATTGATCAATTCCTGATTTCCATCTAATTTACCACGAAACTCAAGACCACGAGTCCAGGCAAAAATAGAAGCGATTGGGTTAGTTGAAGTTGGTTTACCTGCTTGATGATCGCGGAAGTGACGAGTTACAGTTCCGTGAGCCGCTTCAGCTTCCATTATTTTTCCATCGGGAGTAATTAACACAGAAGTCATTAAGCCTAATGAACCAAAACCTTGAGCAACAGAATCTGACTGAACGTCGCCATCATAATTTTTACAAGCCCAAACAAAATTACCATTCCATTTTAATGCAGAAGCCACCATATCATCAATTAAACGATGTTCGTAAACGATGCCTGCTGCTTCGTATTTAGCTTTATAATCTGCTTGATAAATTTCTTCGAAAATATCTTTAAAGAAGCCATCGTATTTTTTTAAGATGGTGTTTTTAGTAGATAAATATAAAGGCCATTTTTTGTTTAAAGCTACGTTAAAACATGAATGTGCAAACCCACGAATAGATTCTTCTACATTATACATACCCATTGCAACACCTGCACCTTTAAACTGATAAATTTCGTGCTCAATTACTTTTCCATCTTCACCTTCAAATTTCATCGTTAATTTTCCTTTTCCTGGTACAACGAAATCAGTTGCTTTGTATTGATCACCAAATGCGTGACGACCAACAATGATAGGTGCTGTCCAGTTTGAAACCAAACGAGGTACATTTTTACAAACGATCGGCTCACGAAATACGGTACCATCTAGGATGTTACGGATAGTTCCGTTTGGAGATTTCCACATTTGTTTTAACCCAAATTCTTTTACACGAGCTTCATCAGGAGTAATGGTAGCGCATTTGATACCAACACCATATTTCTTAATCGCTTCAGCAGAATCGATCGTTACCTGATCATTAGTAGCATCTCGGTGCTCCATTCCTAAATCGTAGTATTTAATATCAACATCTAAATAAGGAACAATCAATTTATCTTTAATAAATTTCCAAATAATGCGGGTCATTTCATCCCCGTCTAATTCTACTACCGGATTGGCTACTTTAATTTTGCTCATATTCTTGTGTTTAATAGGTTTAAAAAAGTTAGCCAAATTTATAAATATAATGTGGTTGCACAAGTAATTGTTATTGAAAATTTATCTCTTTTTTTTAATACATTAGTAGCTTAAATCCAGCTTTTATGAAAAACCTTTTCTGTCTGATATTTTTAATTGCATTTAGTGCTAGTTATGCTCAAGATCAGTTATTTAAAAAAGACAATTCTAAAATTGATGTCAAGATCATTGAAATCAATCAAACAGAAGTAAAATATAAGCTATTCACTTATCAGGATGGACCCACCATTATTGTATCCAAAAATGATGTGGCCATGATCATATACCAGAACGGTTCTCACGAAGTATTCAACAATCAATCTACACCAACTAAAACCGTTGTCGTAACAGAGCCAAAGCCTATAGAATTTAAACCAATTGAACCTCAAAAATCCACTAATAAAACAAGCATTGACGAATTATTGGGGACTAAAAATTTAATTTCTTGCAACATTATAGAACCTCTAAATGGCACATTTGGTGTAAGTTACCTAAGAGAATTTGCCAACAATTACTTTAATGTGTATTTACCTGTTTCTGTAGGATTTTCAGCGCCATTTATGAATCAAATTACTGAAACCAGCTTTAATGCTCACCATTACAATTATAATAATATTTCGCAATTTACCTACGAACGAAAAGTAGGTGAAATTGGCTTAGGCATTCATTTTCAAAGTAGTGGAAAAAAGCAGGTAACCCATTTTGTGGGTCCTTATGTTGGAGTAGCCCAATATAATGGAACTTTTACAGACGATGCAAACTATTTAGTTGACTACTATGGCAATTATGTGGGGCCAACATACCAAACGCATGGCTTTGTAATGAACCGCTATTATATTATGCTGAACAATGGCTTTTTATTTAGAGTCACTAAAAATTTCAACATAACCCTTTTAGCTGCTTTTGGTCATCAATCAGATGATTTTGTGGCTAATAATCCATTAAAATTCAGAAGAGAAAGCGGGAATTATTATACTGCGCCAGTGAATACCTTTCCTATCAATGCTTTTAAATTTAATTTCAGCATGGGTTATCGTTTTTAAAACCCCAAGCTTAGCTTTACCATTAATTATAAAGAATTATTATCTAAGAGCTTAGAACTATTTTTATAGTTCTGGCTTATGCTTACATTTGCACCTTTATTTGTAAAAAGTCTATGAAAATTACCGAATACCTGAAATCTGCGAAAGACACATTATTTTCGATTGAAATTCTTCCTCCTTTAAAAGGAAAAAGCATCCAATCTATTTTTGACGGCATTGATCCCTTGATGGAATTTAAACCGGCATTTGTAGATGTAACTTACCATCGTGAAGAATACATTTATAAAAAACGAGATGGCGGTTACCTTGAAAAAGTGAGTATTCGTAAACGTCCTGGTACAGTTGGTATCTGCGCTGCAATTATGAATAAATACGATGTGGAGGCTGTGCCACATATTATTTGCGGGGGTTTTACCAAAGAAGAAACTGAAAATGCCTTAATTGATCTGCAATTTTTAGGAGTAGATAATGTTTTAGCATTACGAGGTGATAGCATTAAAACAGAATCACAATTTATTCCGGAACCTAACGGCCACCCATATGCTATTGATTTGGTAAAACAAACCAAAGACATGAATAACGGAATTTATTTAGATGACGAAATGAAAGACGCTGCTCCCACCAATTTTTGTATTGGAGTGGCCGGCTATCCTGAAAAACATTTTGAAGCACCAAATATGTATGCCGACATGAAATGGTTGAAAGCCAAAGTGGATGCTGGTGCCGATTACATTGTAACTCAAATGTTTTTTGATAATAAGAAATTTTTTGAATTTGTAGATTTATGCCGTAAAAATGACATCAACGTACCTATTATACCGGGATTAAAAATATTAAGTTCTCGTGCACAGTTGGTAGCTTTACCCAAAATTTTTCATATTGATTTGCCACAAGATCTATTTGTAGAATTAGAAAAATGTAAAGATGATAAAGCGGTGAGAGAAGTTGGTATTCAATGGTGTATACAACAATCGAAAGAATTGAAAAAAGCGAAAGTAGACTGCTTACACTATTACACCATGGGAACGTCTGAAAGCACAAGACGAGTAGCGAAAGAGGTGTTTTAATTTTAAAACAAAACAACAATGTCTGATACTAAATACAATTTACGTGGTGTTTCTGCATCTAAAGAAGATGTACACAATGCGATCTCTAATATTGATAAAGGTTTGTTTCCGCAAGCTTTTTGTAAAATTGTCCCTGATCATTTAACAGGTAGTGAAGATCATTGTATCATTATGCACGCTGATGGCGCCGGAACCAAATCGTCATTGGCGTATGTGTATTGGAAAGAAACAGGCGATCTAAGTGTATGGAAAGGCATTGCACAAGATGCCGTGATCATGAACATTGATGATTTGATCTGTGTAGGTGCTACTAATAATATTTTATTATCATCAACCATTGGTCGTAATAAAGGTTTAATTCCGGGTGAAGTCATTTCTGCTATCATTAATGGCACCGAAGAGGTTTTACAAAATTTACGTGATAACGGCATCGACATTCGGTCTACCGGTGGTGAAACAGCTGATGTAGGCGATCTGGTGCGCACGTTAATTGTAGATAGTACAGTTGTGTGTCGCATGAAAAAATCAGAAGTTATCTCTAATCATAACATACAACCCGGCAACGTAATCGTTGGCCTAGCATCTTCCGGTAAAGCTACTTACGAAACCGAATACAATGGCGGCATGGGTAGCAATGGTTTGACCAGCGCTCGCCACGACGTCTTTAATAAATCAATTGCTTCAAAATATCCTGAATCGTTTGATGGCGGTTTGCCAAAAGAAGTAACTTATTGTGGTAATTTAAATTTAACTGATAAAATTGATGTGAGTTATACTGATGCATCTGGAAAAGTGATCAGCGAGAAAATTGATGCCGGAAAATTAGTATTATCTCCAACCAGAACGTATGCTCCGGTTGTAAAAAAATTACTATCAACATTGGGCACAAAAATCAATGGCATTGTACATTGCAGTGGTGGCGCCCAAACCAAAGTATTACATTTTGTAGAAGGGGTTCACATCGTAAAAAATAATTTATTTCCTCTGCCTCCGTTATTTAAACTCATTCACGAACAAAGCAATACCGACTATAAAGAAATGTACAAGGTGTTTAATATGGGACATCGTTTAGAGATTTATTTACCCGAAGAATTAGCACAACAAGTAATTGCGATTTCAAAATCATTTAACATAGATGCTCAAATTATTGGACGTGTAGAAAAACATGATGGCAAAAAAGTAACAATTGAATCAGAGTTTGGAAAGTTTGAATATTAATTCAATTCCTGACAAGCGATTGTATTTTTATTGATGGTTAAAATATAGAACTTTCCATCTTTAAATAAATTATTTACTAATGGTTTACCCGAAACGTTTTGAATATTACTCATCACTTTCCCTTCTCTATTAATAATATCCAGTTTCGATCCTGCTTTATCATAAGCCACTATCCAATCATTATTTTCTGTTGAAACAAATTGAGCGTGATCATATACCACTTGCTCATTAAAACTTTCCATGAGTTTAGCAGAGAATAGATCGTAAGCATATAACCCTCCGTTTCCATAAACCAACACATCTGTTTGCGCATCGTCATCCATTAATCCGAAACTTGTTTTAAACCCATTCACTTCATCACCAAATTTCAGCGTTTCTTTTTTATCAGTTAATGAGATCTTATTCAACGCATTGTTTTTATCATCCACATAAACAACTTTAGTATTTTCTAAATTATTTCCAGGCAAAATATATAACTGATTTAAATGCTCTATGACTTTATTTTTAAAATCAATACGTCCTAATCCTTTTCTACTAAAGGCGTATAGCTTACCAGATACATCAGCAGTCACCAAATAATCGCTGGCTCCAACACGAACATAATGCATTGGCAAAGTCACTTCAGCATCTGTTTTAACAGGAACAAAACCTTCTGTTTTAATCCCATACAAAGTATAACTGTATATTTTTTTATCAGCACAAGCAATTAATAACCGATAGTCTTTTGTGTTTTCATAATCTAATAAGGTAATATTCGATGTGATTTGTGAAGGTATTTTTACAGGATAACCTTGTACGTAATTTCCATTCCTATCCAACAAATGAATATAATTAGCCGAATTGAACAACAATTGTAATTTACCATTTTTAAAAATATCAACAGTATAAATAGTCGATTCTATTTTCTCCACAATTTTCTTTTTCCAGATCAAATTTCCGGTTGAACTAATAAGATAAACCGTCCTTGCTTCATCCTGAAAACACAATTCGTTTTCTTGAGTTAAATGGTTTTTAAACACAGAAGCGCTTGAGCAAATAACAGAATCAGCTGTAAAAGACCATAAAGATTTGGAATTTGCTTCAGAGATCTCTTTTTGCTTGGCATGAGTCCCGTTAATTCTAAATTGTATATTTGATTGATAGTTTTTACACGTTAACGACAATTTAGACAACACATCATCTCCGGTATTGAGCTCCATAGAATTAAGCAAGCGGGGATAATTAGTGTACTTTATAACATCACAATTTTCATAATACAGGTAATTACACTCCTGTAATAAATTATCTCCTGCATAATCCATAAAATCAGGATTTTTTCCTAAAACATTACTTGACAATAAACTCTCTGAAAAATACTGAACCGCTGTTTGATTTGAAAACAAATACACCGCTCCGTCATTCAGGTAAGCATAGGAGAAATGATCATCAGAATTAAAAACAGAAAACAGATCATAGTAATTTTCATTGATTTTAAAAATCTGTAAACCAGATTGAGAAACAGTACTATCGCTCATCAATTTTAAAAGAGTTTTAGCTTTCTCACTATCTTTAATTTTAAAACTGGTAATTTCGCTTTGTACTTCATTAATTTTGTAACCTGCTGAAACAATTTCTCCATCGAGGTTTTCTAAGCTTTCATTTTTCAAAGGATATAAAGCACTATCTTCCAAAGCTCTCCAGTCATTTTCTATTTCCTCAGAAACTATTGCAGACAACTGTTTGGTCCATTCTACATAAAATAGTTTAGTATCACTTAAACTTAAACCTTTTATGTAAGCCGCATTACCCGGTAGATTCTCAAATTGTTTGATATCTCCTGAAGCCTGATGTTTTGATAAATTTAAAAATGATAGAGAGTCAACGTTAGTAAAACCATTACAACTCATTTCATTTAGTTCTAATTCGACATTAAAAACTGATTGTAAAGAAAATAACGACCTGTCAAACAAGTCAGATAATTGATGATTAAAATAAATTAATGTGTTTTGTTCGCCATTTACTTTTAGAAGATCCTGATAATTTTTATTTTCAGTAAGAGATTCTTTTTTATCCAGATGAATAGCCTTTTCGATTACACCTAAATTAGAAGAAAAATAAACTATTCCATTATTAAAAGTAGCTACCCATTTTTCTTTATTAATCATCAGATCAAATGCTTCGAAAGAAGACACCGTATTATTTTTTTTAAATACCTTATTAAAAAAAGTTTCGAATAAAGCCTGATTATTTTGCTCTTTAAATTTAAATTGGATCAAATGTTCTGTTCTGTTTCCGTTTTTTATAAAACTCCAGTATAGCGAATTACCATCAATGACATTAGCAACTTCGTACTGAGTTTTAAATAAAGAATCCAAATACCAAATGCCATTTTGAGCATTTTTGATCGACTGCTCCGTTAATAAAGAATTCCAAATTAAATTTTGATGAGTTAATTGTTTAATCAACTCTATGCTATTTTTAGATTCGATCACACACAAAGCGCTAGCCGGAATATGTTCGCTGACTATTGCTGTAGGCTCTTTACTTTCTCGCAATCGAAAATAGCCCCAAATTGCAACAACTAAAGAAGCTGCAATGAAAACATAAAATGCTATTCGCTTAAACATACGCACCATCTAATGTAATTGTAAAACAATCACTTAGGCAATTCATTCCTCAGGAGTTATTAAAGATGAGTTGTGAATTGAATAAATTCTATTTAAATTGAAAATCAACAATATCCTTTTGCAGAATGACTCTGGCTCCAAACTTTTCTTTCCAATAGTTAGCTAAATAGAATTGCTCACCCTGTCCGGGTGTTGGAATCAATACGCAATTCGTGTTTTTTAAAACATAAAGATCCATCAAAGTGCTATAACCACTGCGGCATACTATTGTTTTTGAACTCGTAATAAGGAAACTTAATTCTTTGGCTGAAGGCGTATTATATATTTTGAGGTTTTTGGGCATCGCTAAATCTGATGGTTGATTCGTGCCTCTCACTAAAACAATATTTAAAACTGATTTTTCGGCAGCAGAGATCAACATATTCTCCAATAATGTTCGCTGCGGCTCCGGGCCCGACAATAAACACAAATAATCAAATTTTTTATTCGTTGTTTCTGCAATAGACAAACGGCTTAATGGCCCAATGTATTGAACATTTTTAAAGACAGTATTTCTTGATAATTTTCCTGCCAAAGTTTCTTTCTCATTTTCGAAATCAGGTACCCAAATTTCCTGAAAACGTTTCATAAAACGGCTGTGAATGCTATTTGCTAAAGCAGAAAAAATACCTGCTTCAATATTCAATTGATGCGTAATATAAATGCACTTAGCTCTTGAATTATATAATCCAAAACGGTTATCACTTATCACCACATTAACCTGATAATCATGAATTATTTTTTTTAATTGTTCCCGTTCCTTTTTGATCACTCCAAAAATCCGGGGCGCCTCTAACAATAATTTTAAACTTAAAGGTATTTTTTTGGAGTAAGAAATATTGTAAGGTTCTATGGATACTTTTTTAAGATCAGGAAATTCTTCATCAAAAACTACAGCCGTTAATGACGTAACCCCTAATATCACTTCATTTGCAGCCATTAATTGCCTGATCAGGGGTACACATCTGGTGGCGTGTCCTAAGCCCCAATCTAAAGCAGAAATAAATATGGTTTTACCGTTTATGATACCACAAATTAACTAAAAAAATTAACTTTACTGTGTGGGAGAACCTTTTTCTGAACATATACAAAGTATTTTAAAAACCCTTTCGGATTCGCCCGGAGTGTATCGCTATTACGATTCAGATAATAATTTATTATATGTTGGTAAAGCAAAGAATTTAAAGAAACGTGTTACTTCTTATTTTACCAAAGAGCATGATACTTTTCGTTTACGTATCATGGTTAAAAAAATTGCCGATATACAAACCATTAAGGTAAATACCGAAATGGATGCCTTGATATTGGAAAACAATTTAATTAAAAGCCTCAATCCTAAATACAACATTAGTTTAAGGGATGATAAAACCTACCCCTGGATCATGATCAAGAATGAACGTTTTCCGCGCGTGCATCATACCCGCCAGATGAAAAAAGATGGTTCAGAATATTTTGGTCCCTACCCTTCTGTAACTACCATGCACATTTTATTAGATCTGATTAAACAATTATATCCTTTACGAAATTGCAATTTGGATCTAAGTGAAGAAAAAATACAGCAAAAAAAATACAGGGCTTGTTTAGAGTATCATATTGGTCGCTGCAAAGCACCTTGTGTGAGTTTACAAACACAAGACAATTACGACACTGGCATCAATCACATTCGGGAGATCATAAAAGGCGATATTCAATTTGCCTTAAAAGATTTAAAACGCATGATGAATGAGCATGCCGATAAACTGGAATTTGAAGAGGCGGCTTTAATAAAACGAAAATTAGAATTGCTTGAAAAATACCAAAGCAAATCAACGGTGGTGCATCCTTCAATTACCGATACGGATGTGTTTGCCATACTAAGTGATGAAAAGGTAGCTTATGTGAACTATTTCAAAGTAATGAATGGCACTATCGTTCAAGCTCAAACACTGGAGTTTAAAAAGAAACTGGATGAAAGCGATGAAGAAATGTTGGTATTTGCAATCAACGAAATACGCACACGTTACAATTCATTAAGTAAAGAAATTTTTGTGCCTTTCGAACCCGAATTGGTATTTGAAAATGCAAAATATGTTGTTCCAAAAATAGGTGATAAAAAACACTTGCTTGACCTATGTTTCAAAAATGCAGAATCTTATAAACGGGAACGCGAAAAGCAATTAGCTATTATTGACCCTGAACGTCACACAGATCGTGTTATGCAGCAAATGATGAAAGATCTGCGAATGAAAGTGGAACCTCGTCGCATTGAGGGATTTGATAATTCAAACATACAAGGTGAATATGCTGTAAGTGCGATGCCTGTATTTATTGATGGAAAACCTGCTAAAAAAGAATACCGACATTATAACGTAAAAACAGTTATTGGCCCCGATGATTTTGCCACCATGGAAGAAGTCATCTTCAGGCGTTACTCACGTGTGTTGGAAGAAAAATTACCCATGCCTCAATTAATTGTCATTGACGGTGGAAAAGGCCAGTTAGGAGCAGCCATCAATAGTTTGAGAAAACTCGATCTGATGGAAAAAGTAACTGTGATTGGTATTGCTAAACGTTTAGAGGAAATTTATTTTCCGGGTGATCCTATTCCTATGTATTTAGATAAACGCTCAGAAACCTTAAAAATCATTCAACAAATACGTGACGAAGCTCACCGTTTTGGCAT
>Ga0066415_1000219_pt1 | contig 10198 bp, 6 predicted proteins | sample LakWasMet21_HOW5_2_FD_59542 | JGI IMG/M metagenome (GOLD analysis project Ga0066415, IMG submission 59542) | Freshwater sediment methanotrophic microbial communities from Lake Washington under simulated oxygen tension - Sediment Metagenome 21_HOW5 | ecosystem: Environmental > Aquatic > Freshwater... | reverse complement strand
CTCCGGGAAAAATCACAACCTTACATACACCCGGTGGACATGGTATTCGTGTTGACTCTCATGTATATAGTGGATACACAATTCCTCCAAACTACGATAGTATGATCGGTAAATTAATTACGGTAGCCCAAACACGAGAAGAAGCGATTGCTAAAATGCACCGTGCTTTGAGCGAATACGTAATTGAAGGGGTTAAAACCACCATTCCTTTTCATATTAAGTTAATGCAAAATGAAGATTTTAAAGCAGGAAACTATACAACTAAATTTATGGAAACCTGGGATTACACTAAATAATTCTTTCCTCTCATTATAAAAAAAGCCTTTCGTTGATCAACGAAAGGCTTTTTTGTTTTAATTCATTTTATAATAACAAACTACTCTTTAATAAACTTTGTTTTTGAAATACCCAGACTGGTTTTAATCGTTAAAAAATAAATGCCATTAGACATACGATGATCTAACTGTAGCGTGTACTGATGATTCTCTGTTTCATTCAATCCAAAAGATACATCTTGCCCTAACACATCTGTTAATACTATACTTGTAGCCTGTTCATTTAATAAAAAACTGATTTGTTCTTTCGCCGGATTTGGAAATACTTTCACATTACTGTTTTTGTTTTCTTCCTGAACGGTTGTGATCATTAAATAGTTGTGTGCTGCGCACATATCAGGAATACCCCAGCCATATTGATTATCAGGTGTTACACTTTTAGTTGCTGTGGCTTTAATCGCTTGCAGAATTTGCATATTTGTTTTGTTAGGATGTGCTTGCCATAAACAAGCTACTGCTCCGGCTAAAATAGGACTGGCATAAGACGTTCCGTTACCGCCCGCAAAATTATAACCCGGTAAGCAAACAAAAGCACCTTCTCCCATGGCACTTATATCCGGCTTTATTCTACCATCGGAAGTTGGCCCTATAGAACTAAAGGAAGAATGAACACCGCTACCATTAACAGCACCAACTGTACAAATACTATCAGCATCAGAAGGTATATTAATGTATTGCCAAGAGGCAGCTCCTTCGTTTCCGGCGGCATGAACCATAAACATTCCCTTTCTTGTAGCCATTGTTGCTGCAATAGAGGCTACGGATGTTTTACCGTTTAAATCTGCATACACATGGTTAGTGGATGCATTATCAAATGTATTGTATCCCAATGAAGTATTAACGATATCGGCCCCTACACTATCTGCAAATTCAGCAGCCACTACCCAATTATTTTCTTCTATTAATTTTTCAGACCCAACATCTTCAGAACGCAATAGCCACATACTGGCTTTTGGACCGGTGCCAATTAAATTTCCGGGTGAGTTTCCTGAAATACAAGATAATACGTTTGCTCCATGTGAATCATCTTCGTATACAGAACTATTACCTGCCACAAAATCTCTTGTTCCAAGTATTCGTCCTTCATTTCTCAACGAATCAAACACCTGGTTAATGTTCGCCTGATAAAACCCGGCGTCAATAATCGCAATCACCATCGTTTGTCCTCTATAACCTAAAGAGTGCATACAATCAGCGCCAATCTGGCTATTTTGAGTAAGTGATGGTCCGTAATTATAAGCAGTAGTTTTGGCGGCACTTGGAGTAGAATTATCATAAACAGAGATCGCATCGTCTGTCATCTTATGTGTTTTTGCAACAGGCGATGAACTTGAAACACAAGTTAAACTATTGACAGCATTTAATTGGGTAGTGTTATTAATAATAACAATAGCTGCATTGATCCATTTGGAACGCTGAAACACCTGAGCTCCCGTTGCATTGACTTGATTAATATATGTTTGATTAACCGGAATATCCGTCACATCAACAGCAATACTTTGATTGGCACGACGAGCAATGGATCTGGCAGATAGAAAGGCAGAAGGATTACTGATTGAATAAGGGGAAGCATTTTTATCGGTAAACTTCACCCAATATTTTGCAGGAAACTGAGCTTTAGCTATACCCGCATAACAAAACAATATTCCAATTATAATTAACGATTTCAATTTATTCGATTCCATGAGTAACGTAAGTCATTTTATATATCACACCTTTTTCAATTCTTTGTTCTACCGGAACAATTCCGCCACCATTAGGGAATATTGTCACATTGTTAGAATAGAGATCTTTAATCTCTTTATAAATTAAGCCAATATGCTTAGAAAATTTTTCAATAAAAAATTCGCGATGAATTGCATTTTTACTTTTATCGTCTTTTTGTTCAACATACAATACATTTTCAAAAGTAGTACCATTGACCATTTCTTTTTGATCAAAATACTTATATAAATAATTTCTCTCACCAAAGGTATTTTGAGCATTCCCATTCCAAGTGGCATCCTCTTTAACAGGAAAGATCAGTTTCACATAACGTACATCCTCTTCTACAACTTGTAAAGTGGTATTGGTTTTTATATATGTCCAAACATCCTTGATTGTCCAGGGCAGATTATCGTAACTAATAGTTGGATTGTATTGTTTGATATACCTCACTAATTTAACAGCCGGGCGACCTTCATTATCAAGGATCTCTTCTTCCAGCTTTTCCTTGACACGGTATTTATAATATGTAGTGTCTCCTAATTCGCTATAAATGGTAGAGTCAACATCATAAACCACGTATTTTCCAATTGTAACTGGGGCATAATCGTAGCCAACGTCTGGCGCATCTGCTGTCTTTTTTTTACAGAAAGTCAATAAAAGCAGTACACTAAAAACAAGTATGTATTTAATAGAAGTAATAGTTAAAAGTACTAATAAATTATCGCTTTTACAATCCTAAAATAAGCTTAAATTCGCATCAAAATTTTATTCTTATGGCAGATTTTTCTAAACATAAATTTGGCACCAAAGCTATTCATGCGGGTGCCGATCCGGATCCATCAACAGGTGCGATCATGACACCGATTTTCCAAACATCTACTTACGTTCAGGAATCTCCCGGAACTAACAAAGGTTATGGTTATGCTCGTGGAAAAAATCCAACAAGAGAAGCGCTTCAGAAAAACATTGCAGCTCTTGAAAATGGTAAACATTGCACTTGCTTTAGCAGTGGTATGGGAGCAACTGATGCAGTAATGCGTATGTTACGCCCGGGCGATGAAGTAATTACCGGTGATGACTTGTATGGTGGATCATACCGTATGTTCACAAAAATATATGAGAACTATGGTATCAAATTTCATTTCATCAATTTAACAGATGCCAATAATATTAAGAACTATATTAATGCGAACACTAAGTTAATTTGGGCTGAAACTCCAACTAACCCAACCATGCAAATTATTGACATTGAAGCTTGTGCTAAAATAGCAAAAGCTAATAATTTAATTTTAGCCGTTGATAATACCTTTGCTTCTCCATACTTACAAAATCCTTTAGCCTTAGGTGCTGATATTGTTATGCATTCAGTAACTAAATACTTAGGCGGACACAGTGATGTGGTGATGGGAGCTTTAATAACTAACGATGATAAATTACATGAACAGATTTATTTTGTTTTAAATAGTTGTGGCGCAAATCCCGGCCCTATGGATTGTTTTTTAGTAATGCGTGGTATTAAAACCCTGCATTTACGTATGGAGCGCCATTGCTTTAACGGACGCAAAATAGCTGAATTTTTAAAGACGCATCCAAGAATTGAAAAAATTTATTGGCCTGGCTTTACTGATCATCCTAACCACGAGATCGCAAAAAAACAAATGCGTGATTTTGGAGGAATGATCTCGATCGTATTAAAAGATGCTTCGTTAGAAGATACTTTTAAAGTAGCTTCTTCTTTTAAAGTATTCTCATTAGCAGAATCATTAGGAGGCGTTGAATCATTAATAAATCATCCGGCTACAATGACGCATGCTTCTATTCCAAAAGCAGAACGTGACAAAGCAGGAGTGGTAGAAAACTTATTACGCTTAAGTGTAGGCGTTGAAGATGTAGAAGATTTGATCGAAGATTTAAAACAAGCTTTAAAATAATACATTGAATTTTTTTGAAGGATTTTTTAAGGCCATAGGCAATTGTTTCAAAGGTTTAGGTTTGATCTTTGAAAAAGGTTTATGGCCTTATTTATTCTATCCTTTAATTTTATGGCTGTTGATGTGGGTTGGCAGCATTTGGTTATTTGCGGGTATTGCCACTCAAATTGCTGAGTATTTAAATGAACAATTAAGCTTTAATGATATTCCGGATTCGGGCAGCTGGCTATCATTTGCCAAACCTTTCTTAACGGGTTATTTTAGTTTCATCATTGCCTGGATCTTAAAAATTTTATTTTGGTTCATATCCAGTACGTTTTCTAAATACCTGATCTTAATTTTTCTCTCTCCCCTATTCGCTCTGCTTTCAGAATCAACTGAAGAAAAAATCAATGGAAAAAATTATCCTTTTAATTTTAAACAATTGATCATAGACATTTTCAGAGGCATTGGCATCAGTCTTAGAAACATGCTATTTGAATATCTTTTCATTGGCCTTTGTTTCGCCGTCACCTTGGTATTTCCACCATTGGCAATAATTACCGGGCCTTTACTCTTATTTGTATCCTGGTATTTTGTTGGGTTTACGATGCTGGATTATAATTTTGAACGTCATAAAATGTCCATATCAGACAGCGTAAAATTTACCAGAAAAAATAAGGGCTTGGCTTGTGGCATTGGTTTGGTATATGCCTTTTTCATGATCTTACCGGCTTTTATCGGAATGATGTTTGGCCCTGTATTGGCGGTTGTTGGCGCAACGGTGAGTTTCTTGGAAATTAAAGCGAAAGAAATGCCAACGATTAAATAATTATCTTACTTTCTTTCTTGAAAAAGAAAGTAACAAAGAATTCAAGGCTTCTCAAAATTTAGCTAAAATCTGCACGGTATCAAGCTGATGATTTGAAGCGCTTCGCGAACAGCCCAAATCATCTTCGCACATTCCCTCGCTGTTGAAACCATTTGATTTATACGCTAAATTTTAAAAGGCCAAAAACACTCCGTTCGAAGTGGCGCGTTGGCTGCCAAAAATGGGAGCGGATGAGGGGTGAAACGAGAATTCAAGGATTTAGTGGAGTGAAACGAAACGTGAAATCCGTAGAATTCCGTGAGGCGCGTAGTCATTTTTTTGGCTTGAATTTTTGTTTCTTTTTGTTCAAGCAAAAAGAAAATAAAAAGTAAAGAAGAAAATATTAATTACATTTACCAACTACTTTATGTACAAACTCTCAATAGTAAACTATTATAACACCACTCCTTTTTTGTACGGTTTAAAACACCAACCATTAAAAGGAAACCATGTATTTGAATATGATATACCAAGTGTTTGTGCACAAAAATTAAAAAACAAACAAGTTGATATTGGCTTGGTTCCTGTAGCCATTTTACCAAAATTAGAGAACTATCGTATCATTTCTGATTATTGTATTGGCTCTGATGGCATCGTAGATAGCGTAAAACTTTTTGCGCAAAAACCATTGGAAGAGTTAACTCATGTGTTATTGGATTACCAATCCAGAACATCAGTGACTTTAGTTCAGGTACTGAATAAACATTTTTGGAAAAAAGATCTGCAATTTATTCCGGTAACCGAAGGCTTTGAACAAGAAATAAGCGGTACTACCGGAGCCGTTATTATTGGTGACAGAACCTTTGGATTAACAACCAAAGATCATCCTTACCAATATGATCTATCAGAAGAATGGAAAAAATACACGGGCCTGCCATTTGTCTTTGCTTGCTGGGTAAGCCACTCCGAAATAGATCCTGATTTTATTGCTGAATTTAATTCATCCCTGGCTTATGGCGTAAACCACATTAAAGAAGCAGTTATTGAAACGCCAAACAATACCAAAGGCTTTGATGCTTATGATTATTTGAAAAATAAAATTTCTTATAATTTAGATGATGATAAGAAAAAAGCGCTTAAAAAATTCTTAGAATTGTTATAATTCTACAAGAAATACCATTCCTTTTGAGCTTTCGTTTTGGTTAAAAATACCTATATTTAAAGGTTATTATCCCACTATGAAGAAACTTAGCTTACTCCTAATTTTGTGCATTATTTCTATTTCTGAAATTAAATCACAAACAGAATATATTGACTATCGCTCGCAAACCAATCAACTGTATTGGAAAAACCGTAAACCCTTTGCCGATTACTGGCAACAGGATGTGCATTATAATATTAAAGCGGTATTAAATGACAGTACCGATATCATAACCGGACATGAAGAATTAACCTATTGGAACAATTCACCTAAAGATTTATACTTTGTGTATTTTCATTTATACAACAATGCGCAAACTAAAGATTCCTATTTAGCAGATCTGTATAAGAATAACAATTACCACCTGAAGTTTAATAAATACCGTAAGGATGGCCTGGGTACCGAAGTTGAAAAAATAAAAGTTGGTACTACAGAATTAAAAACAGAATTAGATAACACTGTTATTAAAGTTTATTTAGAACGTCCTTTAAAAAGTGGAGAATCAGTGACCTTTGATATTGATTTTAAAACCTATTATGCCAAAGAGGTTATTCGTAACCGCATGAAACTGTTTAATGCTTTTGGCTACAAACATTATGACGTCACACATTGGTATCCGCGTATTTCGGTATATGATAGAAAATTAGGCTGGGATACGGATCAACATATGGATCATGAATTTTATGGCGACTTTGGTTCTTTTCATGTAGAATTTACCTTACCAAATAATTATGTATTGGATGCAACCGGTGTTTTACAAAATGAAAAAGAAGTGTTACCTGATACCTTGCGTCAAAAGTTAGACATTGCCAATTTTGCTAAAAAACCTTGGAACTCCGCACCTAGTGTTATCATTAAAAAAGATGGAACTACCAAAACCTGGAAATTCTCAGCATTGAATGTACATGATTTTGCTTTAACTGCCGATCCTACTTATCGTATTGGTGAATCCATGTGGCAAGGAATCAAATGTGTAGCGTTGGTACAAGAACCTCACGCAGCCGGTTGGCAAACCTGCACACAATACATTGCCAAAGTATTAGATGTAAACAGTTACAATATCGGGCCATACCATTATCCTAAAATGATCTGTGCCGATGCGCAGGATGGCGTGGAATATCCGATGCTTACATTGGATGGTGGTTATGATCCTAACTATAGAGATCTGTTGGTACATGAGATGACACACAACTGGTTTTTTGGAATGGTAGGAAATAACGAAACTTATCGCGCATTCTTAGATGAAGGCTTTACACAATTTTATACAGCCGATACTTATCAGTTTATTGATGGCCCTAATAAAATTGAACAACAACCAAAAAGTAAATACGTACGTCGTTTTACCGAACAAAACAGAATCTTAGATGATCAGATCTATAACGGTTATATGGCGGCTGTTACTTCACGTGGCGAAGAAGTTACATTGAACACACATAGTGATGATTACAACGGCGGCATTCGTCATGGTGGTGGTTATAGTGCTGTGTATACTAAAACAGCAGCAATGTTGAAGAATTTAGAATATGTATTAGGCCGAGCCTTATTTGATAAATGTATGCAACACTATTTCAATCAATGGAAATTTGCGCATCCTTATCCAGAAGACTTCAGAAATTCCATCATTCAATATTCGGGTGTTGATCTGAATTGGTTCTTTGACCAATGGTTAGAAACCACTAAAAAAATTGATTATAAAATTGGACGCGTTAAAAAGGGGAAACAAAAAGGCGAATACTTCATTAAGTTTAAACGCAAAGGCGACATGCAAATGCCTATCGACTTTACAGTATTAGACAAAAACGATTCGGCATACCATTACTATATTCCAAATACCTGGTTTGAAAAACCGGTGAAAGCAAATGTATTACCTCGCTGGATCGGTTGGGGAAAAGTTAAACCAACATACATCGCCAAAGTTCAAATTAGCGGTAAACTAAAGAACGTTATCATTGATCCATCACGTCGATTAGCCGATGTGGATATGATGAACAATGTGAAACACCACAGGGTAAATATGAATTTTGATTCCAAAGTATACAATCCTATGGATTGGAAACATTACGAATTAAAAGCTCGTCCTAGTTTATGGTATAATGGTTATGATGGTATTAAAGTAGGGGCTCATTTAAATGGCGGTTATATGAACACCAAACATGTATTTGATCTAACCGCCTGGTTTAGCAGTGGTTTTGGACAAGCCTATTTAGATAGCACGCAACGATTTAATGATTACAATACCTTTTCATTTATTTTAAACTACAAAACATCTACCGCTAAATTCATTAAGAAATCAAATGTGTATGCCACACTTAAATCTTTAGATGGTTTAGAAAGTGCCTTAGTTGGTTTTGAAAAGAAAAGTAATAACGACAAAAACAGGGTATACATTCAGTTCAAAGCCATGGTAAGAGATCTGCCAAGAGATTTGGTGTACCTTATCAATCAAAGCGAATGGCAAATTCAAAAACTGAATAGTTATATGAATGTGGGTATTGATCATAACTACGCATATAACAGAGGAACAGGAACCATGAACCTGAATGCCAGAGCTAATGCCTTTACTCAGGATTATGATTTCTCTTCATTACAATACACAGCCATTAATAAAAATGACTTGGGTAAGATCAATATCAATACACGTGTATTTGCTCAATTAGGATTTGGAACTAAATTCGCCAGCGAATCAATGTTATTTGCAGCCGGTGCAAACCCTGAAGAATTAATGGAAAATAAATACACACGTTCTATGGGATTTATTCCTCCAAGTTGGGGTAAATATGGTGTAGAAACTAATCACTTTACCGCAGGCGGCGGATTAAACTTAAGAGGTTACTCGGGTTATGTATTGGCGGCAACAGATGCCAATGGTTTAATTGCATATAATTATAAAGGAACAACAGGAGCTTCGGCCAGTGCTGAAATTGAGTTTGGTGAATTATTCAGTTTTATGAATATTAAAAAACTAAACAATACCATTAAATTAAATCCATATATTTTTGGGGATGCAGGAACTATCAATATCAACACACCAAATAACGCCACGGTAATGTCTGACCTAATTGCTGATGCAGGCGTTGGTATGGCCTTGAGCATTCAAAAATGGGGACCTTTATACGGACTAAAACCATTGACCATTCGTTTTGATATGCCGTTATTTATTAACCGTTTACCATTTGCCGAAAAAGATTATGTTCAGGTACGCTGGATGATTGGCATCAACAGAGCATTTTAATTCATGATCTCTTACAAACCTCAATTAATAAATATCTTAAAACAACTGGCATTGGTCTTTGCGATCTATGCAGCATGTCGTTTATTGTTTTTTGCTTTCAATAAATTTTATTTTCAGGAGTTAACTTTTGGAGAATTATGTTCATTGATGTTCTACGGCTTACGATTTGATGCTTTTAGTATAGCTTCATTAAATTCGCTTTACATTTTATTATGTGCTTTACCATTTAAATTTTATTATTCAAAACCTTATCAAAAATATACGTCGGTTGTTTTTATCATTACCAATGGCATCGGGATCTTACTTAATTGTGTTGATTTTGCATACTTTCCCTTCAACCAAAAAAGAACCTCCTTTGATGCGATTAATATGATTTTTGGTGGACAATCAGAATTTACTAAGTTATTACCTCATTTTCTAGCTCAGTATTGGTACGTTATAATTGTGTTTATCATCTTGATGTTTGCTTTAATAAAATTTCACTATAAATTAAAACGATCACAGCAACTCATCAGCATTACATTTAGTTTTCCGAAACTCCTCTTACAGTTCTTGCTATTTTGTGTAACTGCGGGTATTACAATTATTGGTATCAGAGGAGGTTTACAACGTATTCCTATTGTATTATTAGATGCCGCTAATTATACCAAACCAAATTACATTCCTATTTTAATTAATACCCCTTTTTCTATTTTAAAATCAGCCGATCTAACTGAACTAAAACCACTGGCTATTTTACCGGAAGAAGAACAAAAACAGTATTACTCTCCTATTCATGCGGCGGATACCGGAACATTTAAAGCAACCAATGTTTGTGTGATTATTTTAGAAAGTTTTTCTAAAGAATTTACCGGCATCAGTAATCGAAAAAGTTATACTCCTTTTTTAGATAGCTTAATGTCTCAATCTGTTACATATACCAATGCTATTGCCAATGCAAAAACGTCTATTAATGGTATTCCCGCTGTTGTAGCATCTATGCCTTGTTTTTTAGAAAACCAT
>Ga0066415_1000218_pt1 | contig 10240 bp, 6 predicted proteins | sample LakWasMet21_HOW5_2_FD_59542 | JGI IMG/M metagenome (GOLD analysis project Ga0066415, IMG submission 59542) | Freshwater sediment methanotrophic microbial communities from Lake Washington under simulated oxygen tension - Sediment Metagenome 21_HOW5 | ecosystem: Environmental > Aquatic > Freshwater... | reverse complement strand
TAAAAGCAATGTCGGGTAAAACAATCATCAAAGTTGGGCACGTTACGTTACTGCCAAAATTGAAGTAATTAAATAATAATACAAGAAGCTTATTTGAATTTAAAAAAAAATGAACTAAAAATGAAACTAAAAATCACTGAACTAATGAAAGCATTACATTTAAATTATAGTAGAAGATCTTACTTTTTTGTTTTTCTACTAATTACGAATTTACTTTTTATAAAAGCAGGATTTTCACAAGGAGATAATTGTTCAACGGCATTAACCCTTACGAATGTAACTAATTTTTGTTCCTCACCAACAGGTTATACAAATGTCGGTTCTACAGCAAGTAGTTTTTCTATACTCCCGTGCTGGACACCGGCAACTTCTACGGAGGATGTTTGGTTTAGTTTTACGGCTGTAGGTTCGGATGTTTTAATTTCAGTAAGCGGTAATGGATTTGGCGGAACAATGATGAGTCCTCATATCGGATTAATGACAGGTTTATGTACCGGTACGATGAATGTATTAGGTTGTGCAAATGGAACAACAGGTAGTGGTTATACACAATTATATGTTGCTGGATTGCAATTGGGAGTAACGTATTATATTAGAATTAGTACTACGCAAGTTCAGGAGGGAACATTTCAACTTTGTGTGAATAATTACGATCCTCCACTTTCTGCCGGGGCCGATTGTGCAGGAGCAGCCGTTTTATGTAATAAAAATGGGTTTAGTGTTGGTTCTTTGAGTGGAGGAGGTGCAAATGCTGATGAACCGGAGGCGAGCACATGTATGGAGCAACTTCTTGTGAATGATGAAACAAATTCAGTTTGGTATACCTGGACCTGCGCAAGCTCAGGAACATTATTGTTTGATTTAACGCCCTCTAACCCAACGAGTGATATTGATTTTTTATTGTATCAATTAAATACTACAAATCCTTGCGGTACCCGAACAGCAATACGATGTAATGCATCTTCGTGTTTAAATGCAGTTGGTTCAACCGGTTTAAATGCTACGGATATAGATGTTAGTGAAACTCCAGGTTGCGCTCCTGGTCAAAATGCATATTGTCAGCAAGTAACTATGACGGCTGGTACCAGCTACGCACTGCTTATTAATAATGCGAATGGAAGTAGTGGTTTTAATGTGAGCTGGGGAGGAACGGGAACTTTTGTTGGACCGGATGCAAATATAGTTGCCAGTGCAACAACTGTATGTGCAGGATCCGACATTACTTTCAATGGATCAACATCAACTGGTTATAATTCTTTAACTTGGACGTTTAACAATACAATCCCAACAACTACATTAACAGGTGTTGGTACACATACGATTACTTTTCCGAATCCGGGTAACTATACCGCTATTTTGGAAGCCGTATCTGCTACAGGTTGTAGTTCGATAGAATTTAAAAATATTACCGTAAATCCCAGTCCAACAGTAACAGTGAATAGTGGGACTATTTGTGCAGGAAGTTCGACAGTGTTAACCGTATCTGGTGGGACAACTTATTCTTGGACTCCTGGAACAAATTTAACTTCTACAACTGGTTCAGTAGTAACGGCCAATCCAACGGTTACAACAACTTATAGTGTTACAGGAACAACAAATGGTTGCAGTAATACCAAAACCGTTAGTGTTAATGTAAATCCAATTCCAACAACTACAGCTAGTACAACAGGCACCTTAACATGTACTAATTCATTGGTCGCATTAAATTCTACTCTTGCAGGTGTTAATTATACATGGACGCCTCCGGCAGGAGGATCTGTAGGATCAGCAAATACTCAATCAACATCTGTAATGGGTATTCCGGGAACATATACTTTAAATGTTTCAACAGCTGCTGGTTGTACTTACTCAACAACAACAATCGTTACTCAAAATACAGTTGCTCCTGTAGTTGTAGGATCAATATCGGGTACTTTATCCTGTACAACATTAACCGTAAATGCAAGTGCTACAACAACAATGACTCCAGTATCCTATACATGGTCAGGAACAGGAATAGTATCTGGTAATGGTACAGGAACGATTTCAGTAATACAACCAGGTACATTTAATTATACAGTTACTAATACATCCAATGGTTGTATAACAACAGGATCAGAAGTAATCACACAAAACACAGTTGCACCAACGGTAACAGTAACTCCAACAACACAAACAATTACATGTGCAGCACCAACTGTAACATTAACAGGTTCTGCCACACCATCAAACTGTACAACGGTTTGGACGGGTGGTGTATCAAGCGGATCAAATAGTTTTACGGCTACCGCATCTTCTGCAAATATTTATACATTAACAGTTACAAACCCTGTAAATGGTTGTGTTAAATCAGCCACCACACAGGTAATACCAAGCGCAGGCATACCATCGGTAACAATCTCTGTTACTAATTCTCTTTCATGTACAACATCAACAGCACAAGTTGTAGTCACCACCACCACGAGTCCAGTATCTTATAATTGGACAGGGCCGGGTATAACCGGTGGAGCAACAACAGCATCCGCAACGGTAAATGCTGCAGGACAATATACCGTAGTAGTAACTAATACAGCTTCTGCTTGTTCAACAACCATAACGGTTTCTGTTATACAAAATACAACAACTCCTGTAGCAGTTGGAGCAAATACAGGAACATTAACCTGTACAACCTTAACAGTGAATGCAAGTGCAACTACAACAACCACACCAGTGTCTTATAACTGGACAGGAATAGGTATCACATCAGCTACAAATATTAGTATCATTACTGTAAATCAACCGGGTACTTTTAATTATACGGTCACAAACACATCTAACAACTGTAAAACAACAGGTTCACAAACAATTGTTCAAAATACAGTTTCACCAACTGTAGTAGGAGCAACTTCAGGAATGTTAACTTGTACAACCTTAACAGTGAATGTGAGTGCAACTACAACAACTACTCCGGTGTCCTATAACTGGGCAGGAACAGGAATTACCGCTGGAACCGGAACAGGTACTGTAACTGTTAATCAACCGGGAACTTTTAATTATACAGTAACAAATACATCTAACGGATGTAAAACAACCGGTTCGCAAACAGTGATTCAAAATACAGTAGCACCGTCTGGACTTAGTGCTGGTTCGAATCAAACAATGACATGCGCTTCACCTTCTGTAACGTTAAATGGAAGTGTTAGTTCACCAACCAATGCAATAGCAAATTGGTCTGGGACAAATGTTTGCGGAACGGTTTCAAATTTCACTACTCAAGTTTGTGCAGCAGGAATTTATACCTTACAAGCCACAAACCCATCCAATGGCTGTGTGTCAACATCAACAGTTGAAGTGTTTGCAAATCCTGGAGCGCCTACAGCGACATTAAGTGTGAGTTCTGTAACGGTAGATTGTAATAACCCAATTCGTACAGTATCCGTAACAGTAACACCAACAAATGATATTACCTTTAATTGGAGTCCGACACCTGCATCAGGTGTAAACTCTTCCGTGGCGTCATTTACTAATCAGGGAACTTATATTTGTACAATTACAAATACATTAAGTAGTTGTTCAACATCAACACAGGTTGTCGTTACGACAAATACAGTTATACCTGTCATAAATATTTCGGGGACACAAACTTTAACCTGTTCAACACCAACAGCGGTAATTTCGACAACAGCAACTCCTGTAGTAACTTATACGTGGTCAGGTGCATTTGTTTCCGGTCAAAGCACAGATGCAGTTTTAGTTAATCAATCTGGAGATTATACGGTTACAGTAACCGGCGCAAACGGTTGTACAAATACGGCATCCGCTCATATTGAAACCGATCAAACTCCTCCATCTGCTACAATTTCTGTAACATCAACTAATACCGTTATCACTTGTTTAAATCCAAGCGTTACATTATCTGTGGGTGCAACACCGGCTGGAACTTATTCTTATAGCTGGTCTGGAGGAAGTAATAACAGTACTCAAAATGTGTCGACTTCAGGAGTGTATACTGCAACAGTTTTAAATACAACATCGGGTTGTACTACAACGGCACAATTCACTGTAACAAATAATATTACGCCCCCGACTATTTCGGTAACTGATTACACCATTCCTTGTAATTCTACTTCTATTATAATTGGAGCGACTGCCTCTAATGTATCTTATAATTGGACCACATTAAATGGTAGCATCTTGTCAGGTGCTAATACGGCATCACCTGTTGCAGGATCAACAGGACAATACGTTGTAACTGTAACAGATAATACTAATGGATGTACAAATAGTGGTACAGTTACTGTAAGTCAAAATACAATTACAACAACTATTAGCGCCACTCCGATATCAGGAACGGTTCCTTTATCGGTTGATTTTTCAAATACAAGTGCAGGCGGAATAAATTATTCATGGGATTTTGGTGACACCAATAATAATTCTTCTAATGCATCTAATCCTAATCATGTTTACAATAGTGCGGGTAATTATGTTGTTGTATTTACAGTTACAGATCCATCGGGTTTATGTAGTGCAACAGCCACTATTTCGATCGAAGTTCTTGAAAATTCAATTTTAATTATTCCAAATGTTTTCACACCAAACGGCGATAATTCAAACGATTTATTTAAGATTACAGCAACAGGAATTAAAACATTGACTTGTGATATCTTCAATCGTTGGGGTCAAAAACTATACACAATTAAAGCTCCTGAAGATGTTTGGGATGGAAAAGCAGCAGGAACTGATGTTCCCGATGGTACATATTTCTTTATTCTTAAAGCTGTTGGAGATGATGGTAAAGAATATAATCAACAGAATTATATTAATTTATTCAGATAAATTTTAATTTATTTTAAATATTTAAACTATAAAAAAAGCGCTTATAGTAATATTCTTACGCTTAAGTAATATTTAAAATTCAGAGTTTCTCATGTTATACCTTTAGTATGATAGTACAAATCATTTCAAAAATTATCTAACTATGAAGTATGGAACAACTTTTTTACTGCTGATAAGTTCAGTTACGGGTATTTATGCGCAAACTGATTTTGAAAGCGTTGAGAAACAACGAGCGCAAACAATGCTTTCCCAAACAACCAAAACTATGGTTGTAAATACAAATGGTGTTAATGAGAATGTTGCGGAGAGCTTCAAAAATGAGCTCAGTAACTGGAAGGATAAAATTTTATCCGTTCATCGCGATAAAAGTTCACATAATGTGACCTTAGTTTATAATGGTCTATTAACGCCTCGTGATCTTGAAGATGTTTTGAACAAGTATAACTTCAATCGCGACCAAATTATCAGCCATAAATAATTAACACTATTAATTTTCAAAGTAGGTTATCATGACAAAGTTTTCAAGTTCAAAAAAATATTTATTTACAGTTGCTCGTTTATTTTGTCTTTTTTATCGAACCGCATTTTTGGTCAGGCTAACAGACCATGTACAGCAATTTTTATTTATCAAATACTACGTGTGTTAACATTAATGAAAAAACAGTTACGGCAACTTACCAAAATGATTCTGCTAGTGGTGGAACTGCATCTTTTGCATTTCATTGAGTTCCAGACTTATGGTATTCGTTTATCCAGATGGTCTTATTTTTATATTCTTAAAGCCACAGGATATGATGGTAAAGAATACAATCAACAAAATTATATTAATTTATTTATTTAGATAAAACTTTAATGATGAAATTATTTTTTTTAGCCTTATCTGTATTTTTTTTCAAACCACTATTTTCTCAGGATAGCTTGTCTGTTAGGCGATTAATAAACAATACTGAAATATCAATTTATAAAGCTCAAAAAGAAATTATTACAGGAAATTCTTCATCAAAACCTTTTGAACTTTCTGGCGCCATTTTAAACCAAGTAAAAGCAGTTGATGAATTTAAAAATAAAAATTATTCTGTTGCAGCTTATTATAGCATTAAAGCCAGACAATATTCAAATCAAATATTATCTGATATACATTTAGTTGGTATTGAGGCTTATTTATTAAATGACCAAGAAAAAGCAATTCAACAATCAAATACCTATCAGAATATTAATACTAGTTTAAAATCAGGTGTTTCGGTTGGTTTAATTGAAGATTCAATTTTGTTTGATCCTAATAAATTATCTGAGAATTTCAAAATTACATTATAACAAATCACTTTAATTTTTTTAAAATGAAATTTTTTTTTTCCTTCACTATTTTCTTCTTTCTCATTTTTTTTACCGGAAAATTGTTTTCACAATCAACTGGCTGTCCGCAAATTAATATTACCAGTTCGTCTTCAGCTATTTGTAATGGAGATTGTGTTGGCTTAACGGCTACTGTTATTCCATACAAGGCTACAACCAGTTATAGTGTTGGGTCTATTAGTTATAGTCCTTTTGCCTATTCGGGTGGTACTGCAGTTTTGGTTAACCAGGACGATGTTTGGAGTCCGGTAGTAAATCTACCGTTTAATTTTTGTTATTTTGGAAATACCTATAATAGAGTTGTTATAGGTGCCAATGGTGTTTTAACTTTTGATCAAACTAAAGCCAGTACATCAAGTGGCTATGTAATAACTAATACTTTACCTACTGCAGCTCAACCGGTAACTCCGGCAAATAGTATTGCTATATGTTGTAGGGATATTAATCCGGCTAATGGGGGTAATATTGGTTATTATACTGCCGGTACTGCACCATGCAGATATTTTGTTCTCTTCTATAACAATGTGCCCTTATACAATGGTTTATTCACTAATTGTGGTTCTCAACCTGTTTCTAAATTTCAGTTGGTATTATATGAGAACACTAATTTTATTGATGTTTATATAGCAAATAGTACAACATGTACGTTTAATAATGGTTATGGTATTATTGGAATTCAGAATGTTGGTGCAACTACTGCGGTTTGCCCTGCGGGTAGAAACAGAACCACCTTTACTGCTGTTAATGAAGCCTGGAGATTCACTCCTACAGGAACTCCATCTTACACTGTCTCATGGGCGGATCCTTCGGGAAATATTGGATCGGGTTTAGGCCCAATTAATGTTTGTCCTTCGGTTAATACAACATACACTGCATCTATGAGTATTACTAACTGTGATGGTGCCATTACAAATTATACTAATAGTACGGCTGTTGTTGTTGATGCTTGTCTTCCTATTGAATTATTAAATTTCAATGCCGTAAAACAAGTTGATGATGTTTTGCTGCAATGGGCAACCGCTACCGAAATTAATAGTTCACATTTTGAAATTGAACGAAGCGCTGATGCCCAAATATTTTCTAAAATTGGAGATAATGTAACCGCAGCCGGTAACTCTATTACTGTAAAAAACTATACATTATTAGATCCTGAACCATATAATGGGTTAAATTATTATCGTTTAAAAGAAGTTGATTTTGATGGAACAACACAATATTCTGATATCATCAGTGTTGATTTTGATAATTCGGTGTATGAAGTTTCTATCGTTCCGCAACCCGCTTTGCAAAATGCAGAACTTATTTTTAAGTCTGCTGTAAAATCGGCTGTTAATATTGATATTTATGATCTAACAGGCCGCAAAGTTATTGAAACTCTTTTTCATGCTCAGGTAGGAAAAAATACTGTTAATCTGGATTTAAACTATATCGCTAAAGGACTTTACTTTTTGACTGTCAGTAAAGACAAAGAAATAATTCAACGTGTAAAGTTACTGAAGGAATAAAAGAATTGGAAATATATCTGAAAAGTATATATATCGAGAGTATTTTTTTAATACATTAAATACTCATCAAATCTTTAAACTTAATAGATTGTCTGTTTGATAGTTCTATTAACTTACCTGTATTTAGGGTGATCTGAATAACATTTCTAAGTAATATATCTACATCGGTAATGTAATCTATGTTAAATATCTCCTGTCTGTTTGCTCTAAAAAATTGAGTATCAGGTAAACGTTCTTCCATTTGATTGAGTGATTTATGTATAACCGCTTTATTGGTATTAAAATAAATCTCACAATAATTTCCATTCGATTTAATGTAGTGTATATCTGTCAATCTAATGAAGTAACAATTGTTTCCGTCTTTTATGAAAATATTTTTCATTGATACGGATGTAGCGATGGCTTTATTATTAATTGTTTTGAGATTTTGTTCCTTAGTGTATTCCGAAACCTTATCAATAGCTTGTTTCAGCCGCAAAGGATTAACAGGTTTTACTATATAATCAATAGCATTTTTGTCAAATGCTTTTAATGCAAATTCATCATACGCTGTAACAAATACAGTTTTTGGAGCATTTACTAATTCATCTAATAGATCGAATCCGGACTTTTCAGGCATATTAACATCTAAAAAAATTAAATCAGGTTCTAATTCATTGATGAGTTTAATTGCTTGTTTAGCATTTGGAGCTTCCCCAATTATTTCAATTTCCGGATATTTTTTTAGCATAAAAATCAACTCTTCCCTAGCGAGTTGCTCATCATCTACTATTAACGTTCTTAAATTGGATGTGTTTGCTGTCATTGTTAATTATATTTAATAGGGGTAATCAGTTGTGCTAGTACTGTTTGGCTATTTTCATTTATGATACAAAAGTGTCCAGCATCACCATATAAAATTTTTAAGTTTTCAATAATGTTTTGTGTCCCAATACCCCTTTCTAATTTATTAATTGCTATTTGTCCAGGGTTACGAACATCAATATACAATTTATTTTCTTTTTCATAAATGTGAATGTCAATTTTTCCACCATCCATTAATTTATTGATTCCATGCTTAATCGCATTTTCTACCATTAACTGTAAACTCATAGAGGGGACTAAAGCATTTGTTGATTCGTATTCAACTTTTATATCAAATGTTAAGCGATCTCCATAACGTAATTTTTCTAATGCAAGGTATTCGTAAACAGTTGCTATTTCATCATCTATTTTAATAAAAATATCTGTGGTTGTGTTTAACGATTTACGTAACAGTCCACTCAAAGAAACGATAGCATCTCTAGCCCTTTCAGGATCACTATTTGTAAGTGATTTGATGGAGTTGAGCGCATTAAATAAAAAATGTGGGTTAATTTGTGATTGCAATAATAGCAGTTGTTTTTTCTTTAATTGAAGTTCAGATTGAAGTCTCAGTTGTCTTTCCATAGCATAATATTTTACCAAATATATTACACCACCTACAAAAACAATTATTGCAGATCCGCTAACTAAATTTTTATAAGTAGCCTGAAAATTTGGTAATGCTTTTTCAAAAAACAAATATTTAATTATATCATCGATGGTAAAAATAAGAGGGAAAATCAGAAGCAAACAAATAATAAGCTTTAATATATATTTGATCCATTCTTGTTTTTGTAAAGCAGGTTTAAATAAAAAATAATTATGAATGAAAACCACCACAAAAAATGACACAGCACCAATAAGATTTTCAATACCAGTACTTGCACTTTTATTTAACATGATTACAGATATTAATGCAACAAAAAAACCAATTATGTTTTCAGTAATTACCCTTAGAGTTGATGGCTTATAAACAAATAATTTTTCTTTATTTTTCATTATATCTTTAATTGTATATAAAGATATGTATTCATTTATTTATTTAGAAATAACTCCCTGTATTTTAGCAAAAAAAGGTTGCTATATGTAGCAACCCTTTTTATCCGTAATTATTAACGATTTTAATTATGAGATACTACAAATTTCCCTGTTTTAAGAGAACGATTATTACTATCACTTATCTTATAAACATAATATCCTGACTCCAAAGCCGATAAAGATAAAGTATAACGATTATTTTCTACTTGTTCGCTAGCAACTTCTTTTCCTGTAATATCATAAATACTAATTACTCTGTAATTTGAGTTTTCAAATTCAAAGTTTATATTATTAGTTACAATTGTCGGATAAACCTTCATATTGGATGCAGTTGCATATGTTGTTAAGCCAGTTGTATTTACTGCGATGCCTTTAAGTTGAATTTGATCAATAGCAAAGTATGCCGTATGTTGGTTTGCTGTTGGTACATCACAAGCTACTACTACACTAATTTTAAGTGAATCCGGACTTAAATTACCATTTACGGCATCATAAACGAACTTTTTCTTAGCCAAAATAAAACCTGCATTTACAGTAGCACTATAACTGGTTTCAGATTTCGCAACAGTATCTATTTGTGAAGTACCTGAATTGTAGCGGGTTAAATAAACATTCACTTCTGACGAAAGATTTGTATTATTACTCATATAGTAAAAAGTTAAGGAATCTGCTCTGTTTGTGTATACATCACCAATTCCTGTTGGACC
>Ga0066415_1000213_pt1 | contig 10287 bp, 6 predicted proteins | sample LakWasMet21_HOW5_2_FD_59542 | JGI IMG/M metagenome (GOLD analysis project Ga0066415, IMG submission 59542) | Freshwater sediment methanotrophic microbial communities from Lake Washington under simulated oxygen tension - Sediment Metagenome 21_HOW5 | ecosystem: Environmental > Aquatic > Freshwater... | reverse complement strand
AACACAATGGTTTTAAGCGTTCCTTTTATTAATTCTGAAGAGTAAATCATGATCTTATAATTATATACTTAAGACAAAGATACATAAGAATCTAATGTATTTAACTCTTGTGTTTAATTTTTAACTTAAGTTGTTGATTTTTAGTGTTATAAAATTTAATGTAAATTCATGAAAGGTTATTATTTGATATTAACGTGTGCCGAAAATACCGTTCAAATTTCATAATTTTAGAGGATGACAGAAGAGATTATTTTAAACGAAGCAACGTTTAATCCCAAAGTAAAGACCTATATATTTTTTGTAGTATTATTTTTTTTAATAACCTCCATTATTGGTTGGGTGGTTATTCCATTTTGGATCTTTGGATTAGGCCAATGGTTAAGTGGTAAATTTTTCAAAACCTTATCGTGTCAAATCACAAATAAAAATTTAAGATTTTCTAAGGGATTAATTGTTCATATTGAAAAAACAATTCCTGTAGAAAATATTCAAGATCTATCTTTTGTAGGAGGACCAATTTTAAGATACTTTGGTTTAACATTGATCAAGATCGAAACAGCTGGCGGCGGCGGCGGTGCACATAATCAAAATATGATGAGTATGCTTGGCATTAACGACGCTGAAAAATTTAAAACAGAAATTTTATTACAACGCGAAAAAGTGATCAATCAAAAACATGGTTATGGTAATGTTATTGCGAACGAAGGAAAGCAATCTCAAAATTTTACCGACAATTCGCAATTACTGATTGATATTAAAAATGAATTAGTAGAAATTAAAAATGCGCTTAAAACTTCTAAAATCTAATTTCTAAAATCTTAAATAGAAAAATGTTCTTAATATTTGATACCGAAACAACAGGCTTACCACGCAGTTACAGTGCGCCATTAACTGATTTTGATAACTGGCCACGTATGGTGCAGGTTGCCTGGCAATTGCACGATGCACAAGGAAATTTAATAGAAAGTGATTCTATTATTGTTAAACCCGAAGGTTATACAATTCCCTTTAATGCGGTGCAAATACATGGTATTACAAACGAGCGTGCCATTGAAGAAGGGCAGGATCTGAAAGCTGTATTAGAAAAATTTGTAAACGCCGTTAATCAAACAACGTATTTATGTGGACATAATATCGAGTTTGATAATAACATTGTTGGTGCCGAATTATTACGTTGTGGTTTAGAAAATATATTATCAGCGAAACCTTTCATTGATACGAAGAATGATGAAACAACTGAGTTTTGTGCTATTCCCGGTGGACGTGGTGGTAAATTCAAATGGCCTACATTAACGGAATTATATTCTAAATTATTTAATGATACGTTTGCGGAAGCCCATAATGCAGCGTTTGACGTTTTAGCAACCGGTAAAGTTTTCTTCGAAATTATTAAAAGAGGAATTACCAAAGTAAAAGAAGTTCCTGCAACCGATCTTCAAACGATTACGTATCAAGCACCGGATTTAACCGAATTATACAAGCACGAGCAAGCCTGGAAAGAAAAAAAAAGTCAGAAGTCAGAAGTTAAGATTGAGAAAATTGAAACGACTGTCACTTCGGTTACAGATAAAAAAATAAAATTCTCTCATTTACACAATCACACACAATTCTCCGTTCTTCAATCTACCAGTGATGTTAAAGAGTTGGTAAAGAAAGCTGTGTTTTATGATATGCCGGCTGTTGCATTAACCGATCACGGTAATATGTACGGAGCCTTTTTATTTTGGCAAGCGATCGATAAACACAATAAAAGTGTTAAAGATCATAACGCAGCAATTACTAAAGGAGAAAAAGAAGGTGATCTGCAAAATGAATTAAAATGTATTATTGGTTGCGAATTATTTATTTGTAAAGATCATAAAGATAAGAGCAAACAAGATAATGGCTACACGCAAGTATTGATCGCTAAGAATAGAGCAGGTTACCAAAATATATCTAAGTTAAGTTCTGTAGGATTAATTGACGGAGCTTATTATGTACCACGTATTGATAAAAATTTATTATTACAATACAAAGACGGATTGATTGCCACTACAGGTTCTTTATCTGCTGAAATTCCATCGTTGATTTTAAATGTAGGCGAAGAACAAGCAGAAGAAGCATTTGTATGGTATAAGGAATTGTTTGGCGATGATTTTTATGTAGAGTTAAATCGACATGATCTGCCTGAAGAAAATCACGTGAACGATGTGTTATTACGTTTTGCAACTAAATACAATGTAAAATATTTTGCAGCAAATAGTAATTACTATTTAGATAAAAATGGATTTGATGCTCATGATATTTTATTGTGTGTAAAAGATGGAGAGAAGAAAGCTACACCGGTAGGTCGTGGACGAGGCTTTAGATATGGCTTACAGAACAAAGAGTTCTATTTTAAATCTCCAAAAGAGATGGTAGCCTTGTTTGCTGATATGCCGGAAGCCATTGAAGCAACAAATGAAATTGTAGACAAGATCGAACAATTTAAATTAGGTCGTGATATTTTATTACCAAAATTTGAAATTGCTCAGGATTTTATTGCAGCTAATGAAGAAGAAATTCAAGCTTCACATCAACGTATTGTTGCTTTAAAAGAAAAAGGTTGGGAAGAGAAAAAATTATCTGAAGAAGCTGTTGAAGTTCAAAAAGCAGAGATGCGAGTGATTGCAGAGCAATTTATTTACATGTCGCATTTAACATGGCAGGGTGCGCATAAACGTTATCCCGATATGACTCCTGAAATTAAGGAGCGTATCAGTTTTGAGTTAGCTACCATTGAGAGAATGGGTTATCCGGGTTACTTCTTAATTGTTGCCGATTTCATTTTAAAAGCCCGTGAGATGGGAGTAGCAGTTGGCCCTGGTCGTGGATCGGCTGCCGGTTCTGCTATTGCCTATTGTTTATGGATTACTAATGTGGATCCAATTAAGTTCGATCTCCTCTTTGAGCGTTTCTTAAATCCTGATCGTATCAGCATGCCCGATATTGATATTGATTTTGATGATGAAGGTCGTGATAAAGTAATTGATTACGTTATCAATAAATACGGATTCAATCAGGTTGCACAAATTATTACTTACGGTACTATGGGTGGTAAATCTGCTATCCGTGATACCTCCAGAGTTTTAGATTTACCTTTACCGGATGCGGATCGATTGGCAAAAGCGTTTCCTGATAGTTTAGATGCTAAACTAAAAGCCTTATTAAAACCGGGTGGTATTGATCAAAAGTATTTAGATAAAATAAAAGATAAGCGTGAGGTAATCGAGCAATCGCATAACTTCCGAAAATTATCCGAAGAAAAAACAGCTGAAGCGGATGTCTTAAAGCAAGCGTATGAATTAGAAGGATGTTTACGTAATACCGGTATTCATGCCTGTGGTGTGATCATCACTCCGGATGATATGGTGAAGTTTGTACCTGTTACCAAAGCAAAGGACAGTGACATGCTTGTTACCCAGTTTGATAACTCGGTTGCAGAAAGTGCCGGTTTATTAAAAATGGACTTCTTAGGTTTAAGAACGTTAACCATTATTAAAGATGCATTACGTTATATTAAGCAAGGTCATGGTGTAGATATTGACATTGATGCGATACCATTAGACGATAAAAAAACTTACGAATTATTTCAACGAGGCGAAACAAATGGTGTGTTCCAGTATGAGAGTGCGGGTATGCAAAAATCATTAAAGGATCTGAAACCCGATACCTTTAATGATTTAATTGCCATGAATGCCTTGTACCGTCCGGGTCCGTTGGCGTACATTCCAAACTACATTAATCGTAAACATGGCCGCGAACCTGTAACCTTTGATTTAGAGGGGATGGATGAATACTTAGGTGAAACTTATGGTATTACGGTTTATCAGGAACAGGTAATGCGTTTATCTCAAAAGCTAGCCAACTTTACTAAAGGTGATGCCGATACCCTGCGTAAAGCGATGGGAAAAAAAGACAGAGCAACGCTTGATAAAATGAAAGGGAAGTTCATTGATAATTGTAAATCAAATGGACATGATACCACTGTTGCTGAAAAAGTTTGGAAAGATTGGGAAGCCTTTGCAAGTTACGCCTTCAATAAATCTCACTCAACGTGTTATGCTTATGTAGCATTTCAAACCGCTTACATCAAAGCCCATTATCCATCAGAGTTTATGGCTTCTGTATTAAATCATGCGGGAAGTATTGATGCTATTTCATTTTTGATGGAAGAATGTAAACGTATGGGTGTAAATGTTTTAGGTCCGGATATCAACGAAGGTTTTGCGAAGTTTGCCGTAATACCGGATGGAACAGACATTCGTTTTGGAATGGGCGCTATCAAAGGAGTAGGCGAGAACACGGTTAATAATATTATTGAAGAAAGAAATGCCAATGGAAAATTCACGTCGGTATTTGATTTAGCAAAACGTTTGGATAGTAAGAGCGTTAATAAAAAATCATTAGAAGGATTAGCTCTGGCAGGTGGCTTTGATAGTTTTGAAGGATTGCACCGTGCCATGTTTTTTACACCTGATATTGATGGCATTACGCTAACGGATCGTATGATCAAGTACAGTAACCAAATGAGTTTGGGTAATGATACGTCACAGGCCAGTTTGTTTGGAGGTGATGATGAGATCGAAATTACAGAACCTCAGTTGCCTGCAAAGATAGAGCCTTGGGGTAAATTAGAAGAGTTGGCTCGCGAAAAAGAAGTGGTAGGTTTCTTTATTTCAGGACATCCTTTAGATCCGTATAAATTAATTATCAATCATAAATGCAATGCTAATTGCGCGCAACTTAAAACCGGGTTAGAAGCATTTAAAGGTAAAGATGTAACGTTTGGTGGTGTGATCACAGGTTTTGAAAACCGTACTAGCAAAACAGGAAATGCATTTGGTAAATTAATTATTGAAGATTACAGCGGCTCTGTTGAATTAATGTTGTTTGGTAAAGACTTTGTGGAGTATAGTAAATTTATGGTGAGCCCTTTATTTGTATACGTAAAAGCTAAGGTACAAGAGCGTTACAATCAACCGGGCAGTTTAGAATTAAAAATTCAAAAAATTGAATTACTGGAAACTGTAAAGGAAAATATTTTCTCTACTATGAAATTAAAATTGGATGTGAATGCCATTGATGAAGAATTGATCGCTAACATTGAATCTATTTTTAATACATCTCAAGGTAAATGCAGCGTAGAGTTTTTTGTAGAAGACATAACTGAAAATTTAAGCGTGAAATTATTTTCTAAATCTCAAAAAATTGCCGTGAGTACAGAGTTGATGAATGAGTTAGATAAAATCGGAAGTTTAACTTATGAGTTGAATTAAAAAAAGCTGGTGATTTCGAGAGCCTCAATCACCAGCTTTTTATATTTGTTGTGTTTTAATATTTAAGCTACAAACTTAACTTCGGTTGTAATAGGAATGCTCAATGCTCTTGAGATGATACAATTTTTTCCAGTGTCAATTGCAATCGCTTCAAATTCGCTAGCTGTGATGCCATCAATACTTCCTGTAATTACTAAATGAACTCCCGTAATTGTTCCCGCTTCTAATGTTACTGTTGCAACTGTATCTAAAGATTTTGGATTTAATCCCATAGTAGAAAGTTTAGCTCCTACTGCCATGGTAAAACATCCTGCGTGTGCAGCGCCTAACAATTCTTCAGGGTTGGTACCTTTTTCATCTTCAAAACGCATCTTGAAATTGTAATTGGTATTATTCAAAGTTCCGCTTTCAGTTGTTAACGTTCCTCTCCCTTCTTTTAGGGTTCCTTGCCAATGGGCTTTTGCTGTTCTTTTCATTTTATTTAGTTTGATTGTTTAATGAATGATGTCAAAGCGATCTAGATTCATGACTTTATTCCAGGTAGAAATAAAATCTTTAATAAATTTATCTGTTGCATCTGAACTTGCATAAACTTCGGCAATAGCTCTTAACTCTGAATTAGAACCAAAAACAAGATCGGCGCGTGTTGCCGTCCAAAGTAAATTATTGTTTTTTCTATCACGTCCTTCGAACTCTAATTGAGATTCGTCTTTTTGTTTCCAAACCGTATTCATATCAAGCAGGTTCACAAAAAAGTCGTTGCTTAAGGTGTCATTCTTCTTAGTAAATACACCATGATTCGAATGATCGAAATTGGTTTTTAAAACCCTTAAACCACCAATAAGCACAGCCATTTCAGGAGCAGTTAAGGTAAGCAATTGTGCCTTATCCAATAAGAGTTCTTCGGTTGATACACTATACTTCGATTTTTGATAGTTACGGAAACCATCTGCCATTGGTTCTAAAACAGCAAAAGATTCTACGTCGGTTTGTTCTTGTGTAGCATCCATGCGACCTGCAGCAAAAGGAACCGTGATGTGATGTCCTGCATTTAAAGCAGCTCTTTCAATAGCAGCACAACCGGCTAGTACAATTAAATCAGCTAATGAAACTTTTTTGTTATCACTTTGCGCAGCATTAAATTCACTTTGAATGTTTTTAAGTTTCGTTAAAACAGTATCCAATTGTGCAGGATTATTTACTGCCCAAGATTTTTGCGGAGCTAAAGCAATTCTCGCACCATTTGCGCCACCGCGTTTGTCTGAACCACGAAATGTGGATGCTGAAGCCCATGCCGTAGAAACTAATTGTGAAATTGATAAACCGGAATTCAATATTTTAGTTTTCAATTCAGTAATATCCGTTTCATTAATTAATTTATGATTAACTGCCGGAATAGGATCTTGCCATATTAATTCTTCTTTCGGCACGTCTGTTCCTAAATATCTCGAAAGAGGGCCCATATCACGATGTGTTAATTTAAACCAAGCACGCGCAAATGCATCCACAAATGCGTCAGGGTTTTGATGAAAATGACGCGAGATTTTTTCATAAGCAGGATCTAATCTTAATGATAGATCCGTAGTAAGCATCGTTGGTAAATGTTTTTTTGATGAATCGAATGCATCAGGAATTGTGGCAGTAGCATTTTTAGCTACCCATTGGTGTGCACCTGCAGGACTTTTTGATAGTTCCCACTCGTAATTAAATAAATTTTCAAAAAAATTATTGCTCCATTTAGTTGGGGTTTGTGTCCATGTAACTTCTAAACCACTAGTAATTGCATGTTTACCTTTACCTGTTAAAAATTTACTCAGCCATCCAAAACCCTGATGCTCCATTGCTTCTGCTTCAGGTTCTGCACCCACTAAAGCAGCATCGCCGGCGCCATGTGCTTTTCCAAAGGTATGTCCGCCTGCTATAAGCGCTACTGTTTCTTCATCGTTCATTGCCATACGTGCAAAAGTTTCACGAATGTCTTTTGCTGCAGCTATTGGGTCGGGGTTACCATTCGGTCCTTGTGGATTTACATAAATTAATCCCATTTGTACTGCGGCCAAAGGATTTTCTAAATCACGTTCTCCTGAATAGCGATTATCATCCAGCCATTTTTCTTCGGAACCCCAATATACATCTTGTTCTGGTTCCCAAACATCTTCTCGACCACCACCAAAACCAAAAGTTTTAAAACCCATGGATTCTAATGCAATATTTCCTGTAAGAATCATTAAATCTGCCCATGAAATTTTTTGTCCATATTTTAATTTAATGGGTAATAATAATCTACGTGCTTTATCCAGATTTCCATTATCCGGCCAACTATTTAATGGGGCAAAACGTTGCTGGCCTGTACCTGCACCACCGCGGCCATCACCTGTGCGATAGGTGCCGGCACTATGCCATGCCATACGAATAAAAAGCGGCCCATAATGTCCAAAATCAGCAGGCCACCAATCTTGTGAGTCAGTCATTAAAGCATGAAGATCTTTTTTTAGAGATTCTATATCAAGCTTCTTAAATTCGTTTGCATAATTAAATTCTTTATCCAATGGATTGGAAAGAATTGAATTTTGACGAAGCGTGTTTAGCTTTAATTGATTTGGCCACCAGTCTTGGTTTTGCGTACCGCCACCACTTACATTAGACTTTTTTCTACCGAAATGAAACGGACATTTTCCGCCGTTGTTTGAGTTGTTTTCCATAATTAATTAGTTTTAAAATTAGAATCCGATTATTTATTTAAGTAAGAACTGTACATCCATATCATTTTTTCCTGTTCTCTGATATAATCACTCATTAATGCATTGGTACCTTCATCATTTGCGTCGTTTGCTATTTCCAATATTTTTCTTTGTAACACCATGTTGGTTTCCATCGCTTTTACAATAGCTTCCAAACCCTCTTTACCATTTTGAATGTCCTTTGTTTCAGCGATGGAAGATGTTTTTAAATAGTCGCTATAGCTATGCAATGGAGTGAAACCTAAGGTTAAGATGCGTTCAGCTATTTCATCTATTTTTATCTGAAGATCATTGTAGATCTCTTCAAATTTTGCGTGCAGTTCAAAAAAGTTGCTGCCTTTGATATTCCAGTGAAATCCTCTGACGTTTATGTAAAGTACTTGATAGTTGGATAAAAGCTGATTCAACTTTTCAGATATATTTCTGCAATCTATCTGATCTAATCCTATGTGGTTTTTAATATTCATTTTACTTAGGTTTAAGTTACGATACAAATTTGTAATATTATTATTTATCAATCAAACTGATATTATTTATATTTGTATAGATAATATCTATAATATGAACTTACAGCAATTAGAATACATTATAGCCGTTGATAAGCTTAAGAACTTTGTGAAGGCGGCCGAATCTTGTTTTGTAACACAGGCTACCTTAAGTATGATGATCAAAAAGCTCGAAGAAGAATTAGATATTAAGATCTTTGATAGAAGTAAACAACCGGTTAAAACCACTGAAATAGGAGAGAAGATTATTGCTCAGGCTCGCAAAGTCATTTCTGAATCGAAACAATTAAAGGATTTGATTCAGGAAGAAAAAGGGATCATTAGTGGAGAATTGAAAATAGGAATTATTCCTACTTTAGCACCTTATTTGTTGCCGCTATTTTTGAAACAATTCGTTAAAGCGTATCCATTAATTAAATTGAATCTGCATGAATACACCACCGATGTTATTATTCAAAAATTAAAAACCGGCGAATTGGATGCTGGAATTTTAGCGACTCCTTTAAATGATAGTTCTATTAATGAACAGGTATTGTTTTACGAAAAGTATTTTCTGTATGTCAATGATAAAGAAAAAGGCTTTGATAAAAAGTATGTGTTACCTAAAGATATTGATGTAGATCGCTTGTGGCTATTAGAAGAAGGGCATTGCATGCGCTCACAGATATTGAATTTTTGTGAATTGAAAAAGAAGCATGAGCACGAAGAGCATTTTCATTATGCAGCAGGAAGTATTGAAACTTTGAGAAATATGGTAGACACTAACTTTGGAATAACCATCGTTCCTGAATTGTCAACGTTAAACTTTAATGCCGATCAGAGAAAAAAAATAAAAGTGTTTAAACAACCGGTTCCGGTGAGAGAGATAAGTGTAATTACCCATCGCGAATTTATTAAAGCAAGATTGGTAGATGTATTAAAGCAAAGTATTTTGTCAGTAATCCCGGAAGACATGAAAACAGGAAAACAAGTCAATGTTTTGCAGTTTGATTAGAGCTTATTGAGTTTTAATTCAAACTCTGAATTAGCTGCATTAGTAGTAAAACTTATATAATTCAGGCCTTTCATGAAATATAAATTAGCTTTTTGTCCCTGTTCTGATTTCAGAAACTCTTTACTTTCTAAACCTTTTTTACCTACAAATACATAGTAGTAATTTTTGGTAGCATTGCTTAGCGTTATTTTTCTAAGAATGTAATAAGGGTTCGGTGCATCGTCGTTGTCTGTTTTTATGACGACAGAGTTTAAAAGTTTTTTGTATTTGAATTTATCATAATCACCTATGTCGTTCATGATAAACTTGCCATAAGTATTACCTTTTTCGGTACTGATCAATTTTGGCACTGCTTTAGTAGATACTAAGAATTTAGAAGGAGTGAAGGCATAATCCACATCATCCGGTTTAATATCAAAGTGCCAGGAACTGTAATAGCTTAAAACGTTAGACTCCGTTCGTTCATATAGATCGGTCCATACGTCAAAATCGGTTGGGCTTGTTTTTTTGAATTCTCTGATCTTTATATGATAAGACATTAATAATTTACCTGTATTGGTTTGAATGGGTAAAGCGACTAATTTTTCTGCTCTGCTTGTAATTTCGCCTTTGTTATCAATACATACAAGGAATAATTTGTTTTGTTTGGAAAGTTTTACAAAGTTTGATTTCTTGTCTTTAAAATCGATCATGTCGGGTGTATAGATACTTCCTATTACATCAATGCCCTCCGTTTTTTCAGTATAGAT
>Ga0066415_1000212_pt1 | contig 10298 bp, 9 predicted proteins | sample LakWasMet21_HOW5_2_FD_59542 | JGI IMG/M metagenome (GOLD analysis project Ga0066415, IMG submission 59542) | Freshwater sediment methanotrophic microbial communities from Lake Washington under simulated oxygen tension - Sediment Metagenome 21_HOW5 | ecosystem: Environmental > Aquatic > Freshwater... | reverse complement strand
CACCGGCTTCAAATAATACGCGTCTGATGGCGCTATCAGAGATCTCTGTTTTAGCTAGTACAATGGGACGTAAATGCAATAACACTAGTTTTTGCACATACTTCATTTTTTCATTTAAAGGTAAACGTAGTGATTCAAAAATTTTTGGAACCATGCGGGCACCTTTATCTTCATGTCCATGAAATGTCCAGCCATGATCAGGTTCAAAACGTTTGGTGGCAGGTTTGGCAATATCATGTAAAATAGCAGACCAACGTAACCAAAGGTTGTCACTCTTTTTTGCCACATTATCCAGCACTTCCAGTGTATGGTAAAAATTATCTTTATGAGATTTGCCGTTAACGGTTTCCACACCGTACAATTTAACCATCTCAGGAAATATCAAATGTAACAATCCTGTATCAAATAATAATTTGAAACCAACAGAAGGAACAGGAGAGAGGATGATCTTATTCAGTTCATCAGTAATGCGTTCTTTAGATACAATAGAGATACGGTCTTTATGATCAGTAATGGCTTTAAAAGAAGCCGGCTCAATAGTGAAATTTAATTGAGAGGCAAAACGAATGGCACGCATCATCCGCAATGGATCATCACTATAAGTAATTCCAGGTTCTAAAGGAGTACGAATAATTTTTTGTTCAACGTCTTCAATACCATTAAAGGGATCTAATAGTTCACCAAAATTATTTTTACTCAAACCAATGGCTAATGCGTTGATCGTGAAATCTCGTCTGTTTTGATCGTCACTCAAACTACCATCTTCTACCATGGGTTTACGCGATTGACGGTTGTATGATTCTTTACGAGCTCCTACAAATTCAATTTCCAGATCATGAAATTTTACCTGAGCTGTGCCAAAATTTTTGAAGACTGATAAATGAGCTTCTTCTCCTAACTGTTTGTGAACCAACTCAGCTAGTTCGATACCTTTACCAATGATAACAATGTCAATATCCTTACTATCGCGTTTTAAAAAAATGTCACGCACATAACCACCAATCACATACGCATCTACGCCTAATTGATCGGCGCAGTTAGCAATGATGTTAAAAATAGGTAGGGTTAAATGTTGTTTCACCCGGCAAAAATAAGGCTATTTTTTGAAATTTTACCCGAGAGAAATGCTTTTACTGTTTAATTTATGGTTATATACTCAATAAAATAAAGCCTATAAATTAAAACAATGCATACATGATTTTTTCTTGAATTTCTTAAGTTCTGCAGCACTTTTTACGTTTTTAATTTCGTTTGAACATTTGTTTAAGTTTTTACAGCTGCGGTATTTATGATAAAATTTGTCTTTACCATCCATACAAACATAAACATTAATGGGTTTTGCCGGAGCTTTTTTGGTAGTTGTTTTTTTTGCAGCAGGTTTAGCTTGTGGTTTGGTTTGAGCCATTCCGCTTAAGGTAAAAGCCAAAATGGCAATTATGATAAATGATAACGCTCTATTTTTCATAATAATGGTTTTAATGTTCTTGTTTTACGTGTAATTAGTTTAATAGTTACCTACAGAAAGACTTTTTATTATGTTGAAATTAAGAGAATTAAAGCGAATTATCAATAGTGAAATCAGATGTTGTTGAAAACAGCATTAATTCTTCACTATCATTAGGAATGGTGATCATTTTTTCAAATGACATACCTAGTTTTTTTAATAATGAAATGGAGTGTTCGTTATCTTTATCTGTAAATGCAACAACTTTGTTTAATGCCAAATTAATTGTTGCATAATCTAATGTAGCTTTTGCTGCTTCATAGGCATAACCTTTACCGGTATACTGTGGTATTAAAGCATAGCCAATATCTACATTTTCTAAATAATCACGTTTTATTAAACCACACATACCAATCGGAATTTGTTCCTGTTTTAATTTGATCAACCATAAACCAAATCCATTTTTATGGTAACTGGCCATTGGTCCGGTAACAATATAATTACGAGCATCGGCCAGTGTTTTAATTCCTTTATCGCCAATATATTGAATCCATGAAGGTGTATTAAGTAACTCAAAAATAAACACTGCATCATTGGGAGTGATCTTGCAAAGTTGTAAGCGGTCTGTTTCTAAGATCATTAGTGTTTGTTTACTTTTTTGCAATCAGGAAAAAGAACGATATCGCATAGGTCAGGTAGATCTTCAATGTGTCCATCTTTATTCTGTGCTTTTAGTTTGGTTAAACATATTTTTGTGGCACTTGTTCTTGTCTTTGTAAAAAACTTAATTGTTTTTTCAGGGAAGGTATTTCCGGTTATGGCTGCTTCAAAAACATTTTTTCCTTCGCTGTATAAAATGCTGAATGATTTAATAGCCTGTTCGTGAGGATTTCCGTAGCGATCAAAGGCAATCACTTTATAATTTGTTTCATCAAAAGCAGCTTTAGAAAAAAGATTTTCTTTTTTTACTTTAATGCTTTTTACTTCTTCTGTTTCTTGACATAAAAAAGAATGGCTAATGAATAGAAAGCCAACAAGTAAAAGTGAGTGTAGAGTTTTTTTCAAAAAATTAGCCGTTTAATTTATGTTCAATTAACTCAATAGCATCTAATACAGAAGGGTTTGGCGATTTTACTTTACGTAACAACTCAAGTCCATTTTTCAATTGACCTTCAGGTATTTCAGATTCCATTTCCTGTATAACGGTAAAGGCTTCCAAAGATACACCAAAATTGTTTGAACAAATCAAATCAATAAAAACAGGAAAGTCGTTACTGAAATCTAAACCTGTTTCCCAACAAGCAGCAACAACCAATGCTTTTTGTTCAGGTTTTTTTGTTTTGGCAATGGCATTTAACATAAACGTTTGGGCATTGTTTTCTTTTAATTGAATTAATGCTTCGTCTTTTTCTTCACGTGTTCTTTGTGGACTCACAATAATGCTTAAGTAATCGGCAGCATTGGTGTCTTTTTTAGTCATTCCTTCTCCACCAATAATTATTGTTGAGTATTCTTTCTCATCAAATAATTTTGTAGGGTCTATTTCAGGTACTATATCTCCCTTTAATTCTTCCGGTAAATCTTTTTCGTCAATCATGTTATAATTTCTAGTTAAAGTATTTCAAGTTTCTAGTTGTTTGCAAATTTAGCAACTTCAAACCAGAAACCAGTAACTTTTTAATAGGTTAAAGGCTCATCATATCTTTCAACTTAACTGCCTGACGACGAGAGATTTCAATTTCCTGGCCACCTTTTAGTTTCACCATTAAACCTCCGTTAAACCAAGTTTCTATGCTTTCTACCCAGCTTAAGTTTACAATGTGTTTACGACTTGCTCTGAAAAATGTTTTTTCATTTAAGCGTTCCTCCAAACTATTTAAACTTCTTAAAATTAGGGGGCGGTAATTATCGAAATATACACGTACATAATTTCCTTCGCTTTCAAACAAGCGAATATTGCTTAAACGTACAAACCAAGTTTTTTCTCCATCTTTGATAAATACCTGATCATTTTCGGTTAAAGGAGTTGTGTTTTCTTTTTTCTCAGAAGTTTCCTTTAAGGTTAGTTTTTTGATCGTTTCCGCTAAACGTTCCGGCTGAACAGGTTTTAGTAAATAATCATAAGCATTTACTTCAAACGCTTTTAAAGCATATTCATCATATGCTGTTACAAAAACCACATCCGGTAAAGCAGATACTTCTTCTATTAACTCTAAACCTGATTTTCCGGGCATTTGAATGTCTAAGAAAATAACATCAGGATTCAATTCAGCTATTTTTTCTTTAGCAGATTCTGCATTATTGCATTCGGCTATGACCTCAATTTCTTTATGAGCTGCTAATAAATTTCTTAACTCTTGTCTGGCAAGGCGTTCATCATCTATGATTATTGCTTTCATAATTGTATGTTTTAATTTCTAAATTTTAATTAATATTTTACTGATCACATGTTTTTCGTCAAGGTTATTTAAACTAAAAGATGCTTTATTGCCGTATAAAAATTCTAAACGGTGTTTTGTGTTTTCAATTCCAAATCCTGAATCACTTTTGGTTGATAAAAATAACTGGCCGGTATTAATGATCTCTATCATGAATTCATTTCCTTGTTTTAATGTTTTCAATTTAATTTCCCCACCTTCTGGATATTTACTAATACCATGTTTAATGCCATTTTCTACCAATGTTTGTATCATCATTGGCGGAATGCTTAAAGACAAGGTTTGTTCATCAATATCAAAATGATAGCACAAACGTTCTTCAAACCGAATATGTTCTAATTCTAAATAATCTTTTACTAAGGCTAATTCATCTTCCAGAGAAATGAATTTGTTTTTATGCATCATCAATGTATTCCTTAAAATATTAGATAATTGCGTAATGGCCACTTTAGCTTTTTTAGGATCTTCATCAACCAAGGCTCTGATACTATTCATACTATTGAACATGAAATGAGGGTTGAGTTGAGATTTTAATTTATTCAATTCAATTTCTTTAGTGGTTGCTTCTAACTTAAGATTTTGAATTTCTGTTTTTTTGTAGTTATCAAAAAAGTGAAAACCAAAATAGATCAATGACCAAAAAATAAAAATTACGGTTAAACTTAATATGTTTGAAAAAGCAGCAACTATATTTATTTTGTATGTAATAATTCCAAATACCTTAGCAATGCCTACGGTTAAGAAGAAAAATAAAAAAGCATTAATAAAGCCAGAAACAATAACAATAGGAATCTGTGTGAAAATATTGAATTTTAAAACATTGAATTTTTGTAATAAAAAACGAAAAAAGTGAGTGATAGAAATACCTACAGGTAACCAAATTAAATAGTTTAAAATATCTTTAATATTGGTGCTATAACTTAGTTTAAAGAAAAATAAATTCAGCGCCGCAAAAAACGTCCAACCGCTAATTTGACAAGCCCAGTATATATTTTGTTTTTTATTCATTGTTTAGATTAAAGAAATAAGATAAAAGTATTAAGTAGGAATATCTTTATACTTTTATCTTGATACTTTCTTACTGGTTCTAGTTAATTCCCAACCAGGCTTTTCTCGCCGCTATTTGTTGTTCAGTTGCTTTTTCGTTTATTTCTAATAAGTCTGTTTCGATTACCTTAACTTTTTTTACTTTTGCTTTTAAAGTTTTAGTTGACTCATTTCCTTTTTTGTCTTTACGTAATACTTCAATCACCAGTTTTTCTCCTTCTTTAGCATTTTGTATAAAGCTGCCTAATACATCTTTCATATTATCTAAACCAAGTTTACGATTATTGAAAGTAATGATCTCGTCACCTTCTTTAAACTTTAATTTTTTACCAAAGGCATCCAGTTTATCTGTATTAACTACAACTAAATGTTGAGTTGTAGGGTTATAGCCTACTGAGATCCCACCTAATGTAATTTGATCTTCTTCTTTTTTATCAGTGTAATTTAAGCCAACCATTGCAAAGGTTTCTTTGTATGGTAAAGGTTTGTTTCCGGCCACATAATTATTTAAGAAATAACGAACTTCTTTATAACTCAACTTTTCTATATCATTAAATAGATCATCGTCATTAAAGGATTTGTTTTTCCCATATTGTTTTGCTAAATCCTTCATCATTTCCTGTGTGCCATAATTGCCATTACTGTAGTAGCGTAACATAATATCTAAACACATTCCAATCAAGGCGCCTTTTTCATAAACATTATTATATTGTTTTTTGTATTTGTCTAAAACGTATTTACTCATTACTGTAAAAGGTACCGTATCATTATAGTTTTCACGTGAATTTTGCATCTTATCGATCATCACATTGAAAAAATCATCAAACTCTATTAAACCTGTTTTTACTTGCATATGGTGTGCTGCATATTCAGTTAAGCCTTCATATAACCAAAGATGTTCACTCATTGTAGGATTGTTAAAATCAAATTCACCGATTTCTTTAGAGTGAATATTAAGTGGAGTGACAATATGAAAAAACTCATGAGCAGCTACATCTCTGATCTCCTGAGCTAAAGCGGCTGTATCAGCTTCGGGTAATACGTAAAAAGAAGAGTAAGAGTGTTCCAATGCACCCGATGCACCACTTAAAGTAGCTTTATCTGTAAAGTAAAATAAAAAAGCATATTTATCAATAGGTAATTCTCCTCCTAAATACTCCGCTTGAGCAAATAATAGTTCATGTAAGTTACGTGCAATAAAATCAGCAGTTAAAATTTTGTTTGGAGAATAAACTGAAATTAAAATTTGTGATTTGCCAATTTGAATGCTGGCTGTATCAGGCATGCAATACATGATCGGAGAATCTACCAGATCATGATAATTGAAAACGGAGATCACATCTTTTGTTTCACCATTTGTGATATTTGTTAATGCGGTAGAAGCATAAAACCCTTTGGGTTTATTGATCTCTAAAATAAAATTAGTTTCTATTTTATTCTTAAAATAACCAAAAAATCCATGAGTGTTTAAAGAGAAATTTTTCCCTTCTTCAATATTTGTTCCACCTGGTTCAAATACAAATTTCTCTTTAATATTAGTATCCCAGGTATCTTCAACCTCGTAGCTAATTTCTTTAATGGCATTCGCAGGCGAAAGTTTGTAAGAATTTTTATCTAATTTTTCAATGGTAATGGTTTTTCCGTCTTTTCCTTCGGCTTTAAAATTAGATACAAAACGCCCAAAGTCATACACATCGTAGGTTCCAGGAACCATAGCGGGAAACATAAACACCGTTTCGTTTTCGGTAATATCAGGTGGAGTTAATTTGATGGTGAGTTTATCATTATTTACTGATGTTAGATCTACATAGTAACGATAATCACCGTCGGCAAATAATTGACTAATAGAAAATAAGGCGGATATAAAAAAGAAAGCTTGCTTCATCATAATTGAGGTTTAACGAATTAATAATTTCCAGTTAGATAATTTATATTTTTTGTAAAGAATAAAAAAGCAGATGGCTGCCATCACGATCCAAATACCAAATTCTCCACCAGGATTTTCGGATGTTGTGTATAGGATGGCATCAGTTTGTAAGACTGAGTTTTTAGAGCATACCAATAAACTGGATATTAAATTATTGGCGCAATGAATACCCATTGATAATTCAGTCCCTTCATCTAATAAAGTGAGCATCCCTAAAAAAGCACCAAAGAAAATATAATAGGGCATCATGATCAATAGCCCATGAGCTTTGGCTTCGGGGTTAGAAGCGTGCATTAACCCGAACAAAATGGAAGTTATGATCAAAGGCGCAATAGCATTTTTAAAAGCTAGCCCAATACCTTGCATTAAGTACCCTCTAAAGAGAATTTCTTCAGTAGCTGTTTGTATGGGAATAAAAATGATAGTTACTAGTAACAGTATCATAAATTTTCCAAGATCAAAATGAACTTCAAAATCTTGAGGTGAAACCAAATAACCTACTACGGTTAACACGATCAAGAGTAAAGCCCAAATACCAAAGGCAAAGAAATAACGACTCCAACGAATTTTTTCAAAGCCGGTCATAACAGATGCTAATGTTTTCTTATGAAACAATTTTAAAGCCAGCCATAAAAAAAATAGTGTAAATGCGAACATCCCCATCATTAATGCTAACAATAATGATCGATTGATACCTACGGCATCCGGGTTAAATAAAATACTTGGATTGTTTATTATTTGTTCTATTTCGATACCATTGCTTAACGCTGATGACATTAGTGGAACCATTATAATAAACTGAAAGGTTACATAACCCAAAAATGCTGCTAAAATTCCTGCCAGATATAACCACCAATGGTTACTTCCTGTACTTAATCCTTTTATTAAAAAACGATTAGTAAACGGGCTTTTATCGTAAGCCGCAATTTGAATATCTTCTTGTAAATCCATACTATACAAATTTATCATTTTTACACAGTTTTGATAGTCTTTATACATAAAAGGTTCAAACGCTAATCTATCGGCTTTTTTAGCATTTATTAATGATTAACTGATTAATATCAATCATTCTGTCAGTTTTATATATTTATTATTAATCTATATTTGTTTTATGATTTCAACATTTATTAAAAAAAGTTTAAGTATTACTTCTTTTGTTTTTTTTGTGGCCTGCACAAATTCTGAAAAACAAGAAAAACTGATAAAAGAACCTCATACAATTGAAGAATTGGGAGAACTCTTATTTAATGACCCGATCTTGTCTCGCGAAAATCAGGTGAGTTGTGCTTCATGTCATAAACCGGAGTTTGCTTTTGCTGATAATGTGCCTTTTAGTTTTGGAGTGGACAGTGCCAAAGGAGGAAGAAACACGCCCAGTGTGATGAATCAAGGCGCCAGAAATTTCTTCTTTCACGATGGGAGAGCAGAAACTCTTGAAGAGCAAGCCTCCGGGCCAATGGAAAATCCTATTGAAATGGATATTCCTTTAACAATTATTGTAAGAAAATTAAATCAACACGAACAGTACAAAAACTTTTTCGTTAAACTTTTTGGTAAACCTGCCGATAAACAAAATGTAGTTGAAGCTATTTCGGCTTTTGAACGTACTTTAGAAACCAGTGATTCTCCTTTTGACAATTACATGAGTGAGAAGGATACGACCCAGTTTACAGCCAGTGCCAAGCGTGGACAAATATTATTTAATGAAAAAGGTAAATGTTTTGATTGTCATTTTGGTCCGGATTTTACAGGAGATGAGTTTAAGAACATAGGTTTGTTTAACGGCAAAGAACTGAACGACAGCGGACGTTATTTAATTAGCCGTAATCCGAAAGACATAGGTAACTTTAAAGTTCCTGGCTTAAGAAATGTAAGTGTTACCAAACCATACATGCATAACGGTATGTTTAAATCATTGAAAGAGGTAATCGATTATTATAACGAACCGGACAAGGTTATTTCGAATTCGGTAAACAGAGATACTTCCATGTTAAAACCATTAAACCTGACTATGCAGGAAAAACAAGACATTGAAGCATTCTTATTATCTCTGACAGACAATAGATTTAAAAAATAAATAGAGTTTTGGTTAAGAAAGATTTTATCTCTCTTTAAAAGCGCGATTTAATCGTTTCAATAACAGCATCATTATAACAAATGCAAGCATTAGTAAGGCAAAATTTAACCAAAAGAAGTTTGCTTTATTATCAAAATTATCCCAGTTTTTGGCTAATACGCCACTCATTTTATTTCCAATAGATGTTGCAAGACTCCAGCCTCCCATCATTAAAGCTGTAAAACGAAGAGGTGATAATTTTGATACCATGGATAATCCCATCGGGCTTAAGCATAATTCGCCAATGGTTATAACGCCATAACTACCAACAAGCCACCAGGCACTGGCTTTTATATTGCCATTGTTTGTGTAATGCACTGCAAGTACCATTACTAAAGTTGATAGAGCACTGATCAATAACCCATAAGCAATTTTAGTTGCTGTTGTGGGTTCCTTGTTTCGTCTTCTTAAAAAACCAAAAAATAAAACTATAAAAGGAGTTAGTAGAATTACAAAAGCAGGATTGATGGATTGAAATAGTTCTGTTGGAATAAGATTTAACGCTTCGCCTGGTTCGGGATATTTTTCATGCTCAAGGTTTTTAAAATAGGATGGATAATCAACACACATGATGGCTTCTCCTTTTGCATCTTTGATTCTTCTGAAATGTTCGTCTAGCTGATATACTGTATCATTTTTAGCAACTACTGAATTATCACACTGATACAGATATTGAGCAGGTTTTATAAGTGCTGTAGGCATTGCTCTATCTGTGTATGAGTTGGCATAGGTAGTTAATGCAGTTCCATTTAATTTGAAAATAGCCCAGAAAATAATGACGATCCCAAAAATGGTATACATCGTACCAACCGGTTTTTTTTCTTCTTCAGTACAGCTTTTATAAATAGTTGCATAAAAATAAACAACAGGAATGCAGGCACATAAAAAGGCATCTGTACTATCGCTTCCGAAAATAGTGTCAGGTATAAACCAACCTAAGCCACCAAAACCTACGGCTATTCCTAATACTTTTAAAAAACGCATAATGATGGGTTTATCTTCAGGTGTGGGTTCTTTTCTAATGTCTACATGTTTGTAGTGTTTCATACCTATCCAAAATGTAATAACTCCAAGAAACATTCCTATACCAGCTGCGATGAATGCCCAGCTCCAACCGTATTTAATACGCATGTATGCCGCAATAAAATTACATAAGAAGGCACCTATGTTTATACTCATATAAAACAGGTTATAGCCGGTATCCTTATTTGCTTTATATTGAGGATCGTTATATAAATTACCTAAAAGTGTTGAAATGTTTGGCTTAAAAAAACCATTACCAACTATCATGATCATCAGTGCCGTGTAAAAGGCCCATTCTTCTCT
>Ga0066415_1000209_pt1 | contig 10379 bp, 8 predicted proteins | sample LakWasMet21_HOW5_2_FD_59542 | JGI IMG/M metagenome (GOLD analysis project Ga0066415, IMG submission 59542) | Freshwater sediment methanotrophic microbial communities from Lake Washington under simulated oxygen tension - Sediment Metagenome 21_HOW5 | ecosystem: Environmental > Aquatic > Freshwater... | reverse complement strand
ATGGGCACCAATGGCGTTACATACCTCAGGTTTCTCTTTGTATTTCTCAGCCAACTTCATACCTAAGATAGCATGTGGTAATTCCGGTTCTTCATCAGGCACCTTACCAATATCATGTAATAAGCCGGCACGTTTCGCAATTTTAGGATTTAAGCCCATTTCGCTGGCCATAATAGCACAAAGGTTTGCCACCTCGCGGCTATGTTGTAATAAGTTTTGTCCGTAAGATGAACGGTATTTCATACGACCAACCATACGAATTAATTCAGGGTGTAAACCATGAATTCCTAAGTCGATACATGTACGTTTACCTGTTTCCACAATTTCATCATCGATCATCTTTTTCGTTTTCTCAACGATCTCTTCAATACGCGCCGGGTGAATACGCCCATCCGTTACTAATTGATGTAAAGACAAACGACAAATTTCACGACGAATAGAATCGAAACAAGATAAGGTAATAGCATCCGGTGTATCATCCACAATCACCTCTACACCTGTAGCAGCTTCTAAAGCACGGATGTTACGTCCTTCACGACCAATGATACGGCCTTTCATTTCGTCGTTTTCAATATGGAACACCGTTACTGAGTTTTCAATAGCAGTTTCTGTAGCTAAACGTTGAATCGATTGAATGATGATCTTTTTCGCTTCTTTATTAGCGTTGATCTTCGCTTCATCCATGGTATCTTTAATGTAAGCCATTGCATCAGTTTTTGCTTCGGCTTTTACACTTTCAATTAATTGAGATTTTGCTTCTTCAGCACTTAATCCCGATAATTTTTCTAATTGCTCAACCTGACGGCGGTGTGCTTTGTCAATTTCATCGCTTTTTTTGTTGTATAATTCAACTTGCGATGCTAACTGATTTTTTTGAGCTTCTAATTCTTTATCTTTTTTAATCGCCTCTTCTAACTTTTTAGCTAATTCGCTATCGCGTTGTTTGGCTTTATTTTCTAATTGAACTAAATGTTGGTTACGCTCGTTAACGGTTTTATCATGTTCGGCTTTGAGTTGTAAAAATTTTTCCTTTGCTTGTAAGATCTTCTCTTGTTTTAAGGCTTCGTTTTTAACCTGGGCTTCTTTAATTAAGTTTTCTTTTTCCTGAACACTGCTTTTGTTCAGTTTTGAATTGGCAATAATAAACCCGGCTACTACACCGGCAATTAGTGCCACGGCAATAAATATAATGGCTAATACATTCATAATTTTTTGTTGTCGCACATTGTTTATATTGTTGTTAATCTTTATCCGGGGCGACTATCCGAACATCGATTAATTAAAAACGCACAAACAAAAATGAATTGCTTCATTTGTTTGTGCGTTAATTGTTTGTCTATTAAGACGTTAAATATTTATTCTTCTGTTTCCTGTATGTTTTGTTTATGCTGAGCTAACATTTGCTCTACATCTCCTAACACTACTTTCAGAGTGCTTAACTCTTGTTCGGCCTGATCTTTATCCTTTTGCAATAAGCTAACCAATTGCAAAGTAACCATGGCCAACACATCCTTTTTATCTTTTACTCCGTAGTTTCTTTCGAACTCCGAAATTTTCTGATTTATTAACTCAACTGCTTGTTTAACACTGCGTTCATCTTCGCTTTTGATCTTCAGCGTATATAAACCGCCTGCAATTTCTACTTTTACACTAACATCGCTCATTAAACAAAGCTATCATCTTTTTTTAAGCACTCAACAGAGCTATACATTTATCAATTTCACGCACCAACTCATTAATTTGTTTTTTCATGCCGGCTTTATCACTTGAGCTGCCATTACTAGAACTTTGTGACAAGATAACATTTTTTCTGTGATTATCCAATTCTGTAATGTCAATATTGTGAGAATCAACATGTTGCGATAATCCAGTGATCGCATCATTCATTTTTAACAACTGATTAGCCATTTCCTCTTTCTCGTTCAATAAACTTAAACGTTGATCGCTCAACTGGTCAATTTGTTTAAATAAACGGTCAATAAAGGCATCTTGCTCGTCAGCTTTTGTTGCAGATTTTAAACCGGCGATCTCCGTTTCGTAATTAGAAATAGAAGCATTTAAGTCTGAAACCTGAGCATTTAAATCAGAAATAGAAGACTGGTAACCTGATAACTGATTTTCTAAAGCAGTTTTTTCGGCTACAATGCTATTATATTGATCTTGCAATAAAGAAGAACTGTCGTTCGATTCAACCGCTGATCGTAATTCTCCGCGTACAGTTTCTAATTCAGATTTTAATTGATCTAACTCTGTTTGTAAAGCCATATTATTAGCCGACAAATTGGTGATCTCAAAATTCTTAGCCTGTAAGGTCTCTTTCAAGTCTTCTGCTTTGCCTTCCGAAATGGATTTTGTTTCTAATAATTCTGCTTTGATCAATTGTAACTCTTCTTCAGCTGCTTCTAATTTATCAGAGGTCGCATCGATATCAGAAATTAACGACGTATTCTCGGCTAATAATTTAGTAAACTCAACTTCTTTACTTTGAATTTGCTGAGAGTGATTTAACTCTAACTCATTTTTAAATGTATCGAAGTTTTCTTGTTCCTGATTAAAAGAGATAGACAATAAACGGAACTGCTCTTGTAATTCGGTATGAGAACCATTCAACGTTTTATATTGAGTTGTTTGTTCTTCAATGGTAGAATTTAATTCAGCGATCACAATGTCTTTTAAAGAAAGACTTGTTTCGAACTCAGCAATTTTTGTATTTAAGGCAGTTACCTGCTCATCAATACCTGCTAATTGTGATGTTTTGTATGATTCAAATTCTGAAGAGATCGCATTGTAGCGATCCACTTGTTTGTTGATCTCTTCGGCTTTGATCTCAATATCTTTGGTTAAAGCATCTAATTGCGTGTTTTGTGAATCGATGTGATACACCATTTCACGGATCTTTTCTTTGAAATGCTCATTTTCAACCACCACTCTGTTAATGTCGTCAGACAATTTTGTGTTTTGAGAATTAGAATGAATGACAGCATTTGATAATTTGCTTTCGTAGTCTGCAACTAAGTCTATTTCTTTTTGAGTGAAAGAATTAGTTAAAGATTCGATCTGAGACTGTAATTCGCTTTCAAATTCTGATTGTTTAGTACTTAACTGAAGATTCAAGTCAGCAATTTGAGATTCGTATGAAGAAACTAATTCTGTTTTTTCGTTCGTGAAATTATCAGTTAATGAAGCGATCTGATTTTCGAAACCGGAGGTTAATTCAGCTTTCTCGGTATTCCATTGATGAGTTAAACCGCTAATTTTTAATTCGTAGTCGCCGGTTAAGGTTGCAATGGTTTCAGAGCTTGAACCTGATAAAGAAGCCACACGGCTTTCAGACTCTTCTTTTAATGAATTTAATTGAGAAGAGAAATCAGATTTTAATTGTTCAATTTGAGCTTCGTAAGAAATTTTTGTTTCCTCTAAAGAAGAATTGTATAAAGTGGTTAAATCAGTGATTCTGGTTTCTAACTCGCTGCGGATACCGCTTTGTTGGTAAGACGTGTTAGTTTTTAATTCGCTGATCTGAGATTCGTAAGATGATTTTAAACTTTCAATTTCCTGTTGAGAAGAGAAAGATAGTTCTGTTAATTTTTGTTGGCATTCGTCAGAGATCGTTGCTAACTGACCATTTAACTCGTCAATTTTAGCTAACAAACCGGTGATCTCATCTTGTTTTTCTTGCAATTGCTCACGAATGCTGTTACGTAACTCTTTGAAAGAGGCCAATTCGTTTTTATAATTGGTGTTGTCGCGTTCAATTACAACCAACTTCGTGTTCAATACATCGATTGACACTTGTAAACGTTTACAGTCTTCGTCACGCTCAATTAATTGGTTGCGGTAATCGCTTAACGAGCGTTTCACCTCGTTGTAAGACTTACGCAATGCCACATCGCTGTCCAATACTTGTTGTAATTCCGACTTAATACTTTCTACATTCATGCTAAAAAAATAAACAGTTTGTTGTTCGTTAAAATTATGTGTTTGATAAACCTATTTTACTCAGTACCTTAACTTTACATCAACAACTCATTGTTAATTAAGTAATAACAATTTAACACAGCCATAATGCAATATTTCAAAATAGGGTTTTCTTCTTTTTTTCTGTTATTCCTAAATTTAATGAGTGCTCAAAATAACGGTTTGGGGTTTATCTATCCATTGGATAGAGAGCCTTCTATTACCGGTAATTACGGGGAGATCAGGCCAAATCATTTTCATGCCGGGTTGGATTTTAGTACCGATGATGTAAAGAATTTGCCGATTAAAAGTGTGGGCGATGGTTATGTCAGTCGCATTAAAATTAGTAGCGTGGGTTATGGTAAAGTACTTTACGTCACTCATGCCAATGGTTATGTATCGGTGTATGCGCATCAAAAAAGGTATGCCGATAAGATCGATGCTTATATCAAACAAAAACAATTACAACAACAAAAAAATGAAATAGAAGTGTATCCGGATAAAAATGATCTACCCGTTAAACAAGGTGAGGTGATTGGTTATACAGGTAACTCCGGAGGTTCGTCGGGACCACATTTGCATTTTGAGATCAGAGAAGAGAAATCAGAAATTCCTGTAAATCCTTTATTATTATATACAATAAAAGATAATGTAAAGCCGGTTTTAACACATATCGCTATCTATAATACACATGATACAAATAATGTGAGACAGCAAACTGTTTCGGTGATCAATACAAAAACCGGAAAGTTAGGGGTGAGTAAAAATACGTTTGTATTAAAACAAAATACCTTTGCTATTGCCTTTGCCGGCTATGATGCAGCCAATGCCAGTACTAATAAAAATAATATTTACGAAGCTAAATTACAGTTGGACGGACAATTGATCTATCATCATCAACTCAATAACATTAGTTTTGATAATGGCCGTTATGTGAATTATTTTAGCGAAAAGGAGGGGGGGATTAAATTTCAAAAATGTTTTGCACCTAGTTGTTATGATATAGCTATTTATAAGACCTTGGTAAATGGCGGCAAAATAGAATTAAAGGACACCTTATTTCACACACTGAACTTAATTGTAGCTGATGAAAAAGGGAATACCAATAACTATACGTTTTACGTGAAAGCCGGTAATTTAAGCGGCTATAGCCCTAATGCCACTAAATATAATTTGTATTGTAATAAAGAGTTTAATTTGAAAAACGAAGATTTTGAGATCAAAATTCCGGCTGGTTCATTAGTTAATCCAACTTTAGTTTTTAAACGGACCTATATAAAAGCACCAATTGGCGGAGGAATGGACATAGGAAACAAAAATGATAAGGTGATCAAAGTATTTCAAATGGCATTAAAAATTAAAGCCCCTTTAAAAAATAAAGAATCAAAATTAGTGATGAAGGTGAATGATGATGCCGTTGGCGGTAAGTATGAAAATGGTTGGTTAAAAGCAGATTGTAAGAGTTTGGGGAATTTTAATTATACGTATGATACCATAGCGCCAACCATTAATTGCACACTCGCTAAAAAGAAACAGGGAAATATTGGAGTTTATAAAGCAATCAGCTTTAGAGTCAATGATAATATTAGTGGAATAGGTGAATACAATTTATATATTAATGATTTTTGGCAAATAGCAGAGTACGATGCTAAATCAAACATCATCACTTGTTACTTTGATAGCAAAGCTCCAACCGGAAAAATTACCATCAGGTTAGAAGTACTGGATAAGGTTGGAAATAAAGGGAGTTTGGAGATCAATACAGTAAGGTAGAATAAGTAGGCAGGAGCAGAAAGCAGTTGTATATTTTGTCAGTTCGAGCGGAGTCGAGAACCAGACAAACAGAATAATGGAAATTAAATTTTATTTGGTATGCTTCTCGACTTCGCTAGAAGTGACATGAATTAGTCCTCTTCCAACATCCACAAGGCTTCATTTAATTCGCCTATGGCTTTGGTGTTACCTTGCGTTTTGGCAAGTTCAACGCCTTGTTTGTAAAATGAAATGGCTTTATCGGTATGGTTTAGTTTTTCCAACACTTGCCCTAATTGGTAATAACAAGGAAGATAGTTGTTGTCCAAACTCAATGTTTTTTGCAATTGCAGTTCGGCATTTTCATAATCTTCAATACCAACTAACTCCATCGCCAGAGCATAGTTTAAAAACAAATCGTTAGGTTCTTTTTCCAACATTTGCAAAACCATATCCTTACGCGAAAGTCTGTCCATGTATTTATTGGCCGGAAAATTGTTTTAAGAAACGTACGTCATTTTCGAAAAATAAACGCAGATCTTTCACTCTGTATTTCAACATCGTAATACGTTCAATACCCATACCAAAGGCAAAGCCCGAATATTTGTTGCTGTCAATTCCACAGTTTTCCAATACCTGAGGATCAACCATACCGCAACCTAAAATTTCTACCCAACCCGTGTATTTACAAACGTTGCAGCCTTCGCCTTTACAAATGGTGCAGCTAATGTCTACTTCGGCACTAGGCTCTGTAAATGGGAAATAACTTGGGCGCATGCGTATTTTAGTTTCTGTACCAAATAATTCTTTGGCAAAGAAATTTAAAGTTTGTTTTAAATCGGCAAAAGATACTTTCTCATCAATGTATAATCCTTCTACCTGATGGAACTGGCAATGGGCACGGGCACTAATGGCTTCGTTACGGTAAACGCGACCCGGAGAAATAGTACGGATAGGCGGTTTTTGATTTTCCATAATATGTACCTGTACCGAGGATGTTTGTGTACGCAATACCATTTCCGGATTTAGCTCTACATAAAATGTATCCTGCATATCACGCGCAGGATGATTTTCAGGAGTATTTAATGCGGTAAAATTATGCCAGTCATCTTCAATTTCTCTGCCATCACTAACGGTAAACCCAATACGGGCAAATACATCAATGATCTGATTTTTTACCAAAGATAATGGGTGACGGGAACCTAACTGAACACTCGGATCAGAAGGTATGGTTAAGTCTAATTGTTTGTCAACGCCATTGCTACCAGCACTTTCGTAAGTTTGCTTAAGTTCATTGATCTTGTCCTGAGCTTTATTTTTTAGTTCATTCAATTTTTGTCCAACTTCACGTTTTATTTCAGGGCCAACTGTTTTAAAATCATCAAACAACGCTGTTATCTGGCCTTTTTTACTTAACCATTTAATACGGTATTCTTCTACCTGCTCTTTGCTTTGAGCGGCAAACTCTTCCACTTCGGCTAACAGACTGTTTATTTTTTCTAACATAATAATTTGATAATGAGCACAAATTTAAGCAATTTTAGGCAGCTGAAAAATCATTTATTCATATGCATTTGTATTGTTTTTGTCTGGAACCTAAACTCCAAGGCACAGAGCATGCTGAGCTATAAAATTTACGAGAATGACACCATCAATGTATTGGATAAAGATTCGTTGAAACAAGGTGTTTGGAAGGAGTTTTGGACCAACGGTGATCTGAGAAGCGAAGTGTCTTATAAAAACAATAAAAAACAAGGGCTGGAAATCAAATGGTTTGATGTACCGGATTGTGTAGAACAAGAAGCTTATTTTAAAGATGGTGCTTTGGATGGCCCATCGATCTATTATTCTAAAAAATGTAAGAAAGACTTTTTCGAGACCTTTAAAAATGGAGTGAAAGACGGTGTTGAAATTTCCTATTACTCTAATGGAAATATAAAGGCGGAGGGTAATTACAAAAAAGGAAATTTAAACGGTTATTATAGGGTTTATGATAAAAAAGGGAATTTTGCTTTTGAGAGCCGAAGTACCGAAAGTGAAACCAATTTGGAGCCTAATATTGCCGATACAGCCAACAATGTGGTGTTTAATGTGTTTAAACGAAATAAACAATGGCAAAATAAATTAATAGTAGCAGATTTAACAGGCAGTATGTATCCTTATGCTCAGCAACTTTGTACCTGGCTTAAATTACATTTTGTAAAAGATACCACCAGCCAGAATTTTGCTTTTTTTAATGATGGAGACAGAAAGCGCGATGAGGATAAAAAAATAGGAGCAACGGGAGGTTTGTATTTCTGTAAAGCTAAAAATATAGAAGAATTGATCAGCACAATGGACTTAACCATTAAAAAAGGGCAGGGTGGGGATGCACCTGAGAACGTAATTGAAGGTATTATTTATGGTTTGAATAAAAGTGGTAAAGTAAGTGAGGTGATTCTCATAGCTGATAACTGGGCCAAAGTGCGTGATATAAAATTATTGGTAAGGATAAAAGTGCCCGTAAGGGTTGTTTTATGCGGCGTGTACGAAGGGATGGAAATTAATGAGGATTATTTGAACATTGCTTATAAAACAAAAGGCTCTGTACACACCATTGAACAAGACATTACGGATTTGATGAAGCAAGGCTCTAACAAGAAATTTAATATCAATGGAGTAGATTACATCATAAAAAACGGAAGCGTGAAAGTGTTTTAAGCAGAAACAGTATATTTGTCCCCCAATCTAATGCGCATTTTTCATCACATATCCGAAATCACCTCTATCAGCAATTCTATTATTACAATTGGAACTTTTGATGGCGTGCATTTAGGACATCAAAAAATTATTAAGCGCTTAGTAGAACTGAAAGAAAAACAAGGTGGAGAAACGCTCTTATTTACCTTTGCTCCACATCCACGCAAGGTGTTATTTCCTGAACAAAAGGATTTGAAATTAATTACGACAACGGAAGAAAAGTGTGAGTTACTGAAAAAATTCGGGATTGATAATGTATTGGTGTTTCCTTTTACCAAAGAGTTTTCGCAAATGAATGCCGACCGATACATTTCAGAGATCATTGCCCAGGGTTTAAAAACAAAAACTTTAGTAATAGGTTACGATCATCGCTTTGGTAGCAATCGTGAGGGCAACATTGATACATTAAAACAATATTCCAGCCAATTTAATTTTGAGGTAGAAGAAATTTCTGCTCAGGAAATTAACCAGCTGAATGTGAGCAGTACACGCATCCGCAAAGCGATAGAAGAAGGTGATATTGATGTAGCCAATGAGTTTTTAGGATATTCGTTTTTTGTAACCGGTACCGTAGTTAAGGGAAAACAATTAGGTAGAACCATTGGTTATCCTACAGCTAATATTCAGATTATTGATCCAGATAAATTAATTCCTAAAATAGGCGTGTATGCCGTTAATGTGGAGCATAACAATAAGCGCTATAAAGGTATGCTTAATGTTGGTGTAAACCCAACAACGGATACAGACAATAAAATTAAAATTGAAGTGAATATTTTTGACTTCGAAAAAGAAATATACGGCGATGGCATAAAAGTTGAGTTTGTGAAACGTATACGAAATGAAGAAAAATTTGCTAATTTAGATGAACTCAAACAAGCGTTAGCTAATGATAAAATTGCCTGTAGCCATGTCTAATAACTCAAAATACGTTTCAATTAAATTTATTTTAATTACGGTTATTTGTTTTGCAAGCATTTTTTCCAAAGCTCAATTGTTGGATTCATTGACATTAGATACTTTAACGGGTTATACTAATTTACAGGAAGCTTTAAAAGACCCGGATAAGGTGATAAAGTTGGTTTTAAGAAAACAACATTTAAAATCCTTTCCAAAAGAAATCTTACAGTTTAAAAATTTACAGTATTTAGATATCAGTAAAAATTCTATTAAAGAATTGCCTGATAGCATTGGTACCTTAACTAATTTGCAATATTTGGCTTGCAGTAAAACAGGTTTGCTTCGTTTGCCAAAAGAAATTGGTAGGCTAACGAATCTGGTGTATCTGAATTTCAATCAGAATGAATTAGAAAGTTTACCACCTCAAATTGGCAATTTAGAAAAACTGGAAATGTTAGATCTGTGGAGTAATAATTTTGATGATTATCCGGCAAGCTTATCAGGATTAAAATCGTTGAAAGTGATCGATCTCAGAAATATTTTGATTAGTGATGAAACGCAAACCTATTTAAAAGGTTTAATGCCAAAAGCGATTGTTTACATGTCGCCGAGCTGTAAGTGTAAGTGGTAAAAGAGTTTTATTAAAATTAATGCAAATCAATTAATATAGTAGGTTCTATAAAATAAATTGAATGCATTGTGGTTTGGTTTTCCTTTTTATGTGATATTTTATTGTATTTTTACCCTAATAATTTTCATTATTTACAACTATGAGTAAAGGATTAATCGTAACAATTGCATTTGGTATTTTAGTATTATTTGGTGGTGTTTGGGGATGTAATAAACGCAATAGCTTCAAAGCTTTACGCGAAGATGTGAAGGCACAATGGCAACAAGTAGAGAGTCAATACCAACGTCGTATGGATTTAATTCCCAATATTGTAGCTAGTGTAAAAGGGGAAGCTAATTTTGAGAAAAGTACCTTGGAAGCTGTGGTGGCAGCTCGTGCTTCAGCTACTCAAGTGAAAATAAAT
>Ga0066415_1000208_pt1 | contig 10400 bp, 10 predicted proteins | sample LakWasMet21_HOW5_2_FD_59542 | JGI IMG/M metagenome (GOLD analysis project Ga0066415, IMG submission 59542) | Freshwater sediment methanotrophic microbial communities from Lake Washington under simulated oxygen tension - Sediment Metagenome 21_HOW5 | ecosystem: Environmental > Aquatic >... | reverse complement strand
ACGCCAACCTTATCAACCTGATTATGGATCTCCGGCTTGACTTTTAAGACGGTATCTACAAAAGGGAAACAGGGGCGTTTGTCATCACGACCCCGTTACCATTCATGCAATTAATCCCCTTGCTCCAGTTGCAAACCCCGACCCGCTCAAGTTAAAAAGCCCGAACAGCACGCACGCTGGCCTCGTGGCCCTTATTTCTAGCGTTCTGTTGTCCATTGGTGAGGTTCTGCATCCACGCTTCGCTGGAGGACGACTCGGTTGAACTCCAATAACTACCAATACTACCAAAAAAACCGCCCAAATTGTTTGGATCTGCGATACCCAGATTTGTGCCGTCACCATCCGAATCAGCCAAATTTGTCCACATCAAATTTAACTCATATTTTGACGGCAAATACCAGTCGCCATAACACGTTTCCGATGCCGAGCCCGTGCATGGGGTTGTACCATTGTCCTGTACACGATAATTTGCGGCCAAATTGGCGACAAAATGACCCGCGCTGGTATCGCCGATTTGAGCGGCTACAATGAGGGCCGTATCCATTTCGCCGGCACCCAGGCCATCAGCTGTAGCGCCTGTCTTTTTCAAAGTTCCGCCCACGTCCACCCACTGAATGTGGTCAAGTTTGTCGCTTTGGTCGGCTTGGGCTGCTATTAACCCGTGTTGCCCATCAGCATCGACATAAAATACTATGCCGCCCTGGTAATGTTCGCCTATCGCATGAGGTGGGCTACCTGACCCGGCAGGACCTTGAGGTCCGGCCGGGCCTGCTACTCCTTGTGCGCCGGTTGTGCCTTGCGCCCCCGGTACTCCCGGCACTCCTTGTGCGCCAGTTGCACCTTGCGCTCCCGGTACTCCCGGCACTCCTTGTGCGCCGGTTGCACCTTGCGCTCCCGGCAAACCTTGTGGACCGGTAGCGCCTTGATTGCCTTTTTCATTCCAGGTTATCTTGGTTTCTAGTAACGTACAGACGGCCGCCGTTGCGGCGTCGATGACCCTAACCGACCCTAATGCCTTCAAATAGCAACCGGTATAAACCCCGTTGTTCGGAATTGCCGCTTGGCCCGCATTCCAAAACAGTAGCCCTACTACCATCAAGGCTGCCGAACCGAATGAAACTTTTGTTGTTGATTTTGTATTTATGTTCATGCTGATCTCCAAAGATGGGTATTGATTAACGGAGGTTGCAAACATTCGGGTCGGGGGTTGCAAACCCCGACCCATTCAAAGCGCTGATTAGCCAGGATTCCGCCCCGGCTTTGCGCCCATTTCAACCATGCCTATCGATTGTCCAGCTTCGATGCGCGAAAGCCGCAAGGTTAACGCTTCAACGCGCTGCGCCTGGGCTTGCAGCACAACCATTTGTTGTTTGAGAGCGGCGATTTCCTGGACTTGCTGTTGGTTGTTCAGCTTTTCCGTCGCCAATTGGCTATTCATGTGCTGGACTTCATTCAATAGCATCGGGATCAGTTTGTGATATTGCACGGTTTCAATTTCACCTTTTGCGTTATGCGCGACCAAGTCCGGGTACACTTGGTTAACCTCTTCGGCGATCAGGCCGTACTCCAGCGGATTCGCCCCGTTTGCGGCTGACTGTTGGTAATGATAGGTCACCGGACGCAATTGCAATAAACGGCGGCTGGCGTCGTTCATATCGTGAATGTCTTTTTTAAACCGTTCCGACGAGTTCAGCGTACCCAATTGACCATTGCTGTCGATCACCACGGCTACAGCATCATTGGCGGCAGGACTTACGCCACGAATGCCGCCGATAAAGGTGCGGGTTTGAGATGCGCTGCCGATACGTGTAGTAAAGGATTCTTGGGCTAAACCCTGATGACTGAGGTAGATATTGTTGCTGCCCTTGCTGAGATCGAAACCCGCATTGAAACCCAATGCCAAATTATTACTGCCGATCGTGTTATTCGACAGCGTGGCTTGTCCCACGGCGGTGTTGTTATCCCCATCGGGATTGGCATAAAGTGCCCGCCCGCCGATCGCGGTGCTGTTGCTGCCTCTTACATTCGCATGCAACGCGGTTGCACCGATCGCGGTGTTGGAATTTCCCGTGGTGTTTGAATGCAGCGCCTGCTCGCCGAAAGCATTGTTGCTATTACCTGATTCGTTGGCAGTGAGTGCGTTTACGCCAAAAGCATTATTGGAATTACCGATTATGTTATGGGCTAGCGCGCTGAGACCGAACGCGTTATTGTAAGCCCCCATGGTGTTGTTATTCAGTGCCTCTACGCCAGTGGCGGTGTTGGAATGACCTTGGGTATTAGCACCGAGCGCGTAGTTACCAGTAGCGGTATTGTAAGTACCTTTTGTATTTGCGCGGAGTGCGCCGATACCGATGCCGGTGTTGGCACCGCCGATCGAGTTGGCTTCCAGCGCGAAAGCACCGATGGCCGTGTTGGAGTTGCCCGTGGTGTTGTTCTTAAGCGCTCTCGATCCAAAACCGGTGTTCCCCGTTCCTGTGTTGGCCCCTGGTCCTGTATCGGCGGGGATCGGGCTTGGTGCATTGTTTAACAGAACGCCCGTCCCGCCGGCGGTGTTGTAGTTCGCATCACTCGCGGTAGGGTTCGGCGGTGGCGCGCCCCAACTGGGGCTGATGCCCTGGGCCAGCAATAAAACCGTCAAGGGTAAGGAAAAAGCAGAATGGTATTTCATGATTTAACTCCGGTGATATAAAGATGATTAATAAATTCAGGTACGTAGGGCCGGTTCAACCATTGCCTGTGCCTGGATCGAGGCACGGCAATCGCGTTTTTTGCGGTTAAAATTCTTGTATCTCATTGCTATCGCAAAGCCTTCGCAAGGGAAACAAGGGGGCGTTTGTCATCACTGCCCCTCGTTTGCCAATCATCAAATTAATTCCCTTGCTCCAACATCGGAATTAGAAATGCCGTTTTGCCGTCGATGAGATTAAAGCCTTCGATGGATGGCATCACGCAGGGCACGATGCCGCCCGGCCCCGGCTCAACGCTGACCTCCGTGCGAAATTGCAGACGCGCATCTTGATTGGGCTTGAAGGTGTCGGTATTCAAATTCAATGTCGCCGCCTGGCCCGGCAACAGGCTTTTCGTAGTCTTGGCTAACAGCGTACCGTCAATGCCGTAAAAGCTCAGCGTCACTCGGTACGGGTCGGGAGGATAATCCGCCGAGCGGTAGATGTCGGCCGTATTGACGACGTTGAGCCGCACCCCTTGTCCGCGGGTAATACCGACAATACCGGAATCATAGTCAGCCGGCGGGTTGTGCGCCACGATGTCGTCCGGCGGATTGTGCCGTCCGGGATAGACATAGGCGGTGCGTTGCGTAGCGTTGTCGATGACTTCTACTACCGGCTTAAAGCCCGGCATAATACCGGTCTCGGCATCGGCTTCGGCGATAACCACCGGGCGAATTCTTTGGCTGCCGCCGATCCGCAGCAGCGGGGCTTTGTAGTCCAAAAAGGCGGACTGCTGGGCGGCCAGATCGAAGCTTTGTTGAGTTAAAATCCTACCGTCGCCGTTCAGAAAATAAAGTGTGACGCGGTAGGGGTCGGGTGGATAAACTCGCGAGGTATTGCGGTCGACAATGACATTGAGCCGCGCGGTTTGTCCGTTGGCAATCGCCAACATGCCAAACCCCGGATGGCCCCGCTGAGGGTCAAAATCGGCGGCATACGCCATTTGCCCCAGCACCGGGAGCACCAATGAAAGGCCAATGAACGCATAAAACGCGAACCTCTTGCCGAATAAGTTTAATTTTTGCATTTTTCTCTCCTTTACAGAGTGATGGGTTGTCTCTATTCACGTCATGATGTGCTGACGTATGAGAATGAAGTTATCTACGGTGGTACTGAGTTGGCGAACAAGACAAGCGCAGGCAGATTACGCTTACCTGATGCCAGCGGAACCAAATCATGGCTGCTCAGCTTTAACTGCGACATGCCAGCGACGTCGTCGAAATGGGGGAAACCTATCGGCGCCAACTTGCGTGCGGTCAATGCCGGATTTGATACTTTTTACAGCGAGTGTTACATTAGGCAAGGCCATTGTTAATCTCCAAAATGTTTAAAAAACAATCGCTGATTCAACGCTTTACCACTAAACAATAAATTGCTTAATGGACGGCCTTACTATAAAGCAAACGAATTTTGTTTACTTGTCCAGGACGGAACAATTACTTGACTGAGACGGCGGTTTAGCCTGTAGGCTGCTGAAGCTTCGCGGAAACCCGGCACGTTGGTGTCTGCAATGCTGGGTTTCGTACCTCAACCCACCCTACGCGCTTATCCTTCTTAAAACATGAGGAATACCGGTAGATGAAAACTGACAACGCCACCGCCTTTGCTGAAAACGCCGCAGCAGATTTGCCCGCGCAAGCCCGCAAATATTCAACCGCAGATTTGCCGCCAAACGAAAGGCGCGATTGGTTATGCGAGGTGCTGAGATGGGAATATGGCAAGGTTGACATTAGCGTTGACGCTTCGAGTGATGTGTTTACTGAAATGACTGATTATTCATGGAATGAACTTAGGTTATCCTCATACCGTTCCAGTCAAATGGCTGTCCAACGCTTGCGCTGCGAGCCGGAACTAAGCAGTCAGGACATGTATTTAGCCCACATCCATTTGTCCGGCGATTACCGCTTACAACAAAACGGCAGGGAAGCTGCGTTGCAGCCGGGCGACATCACCCTCCTTGATGGGACCTTACACAATCGTCTGAGCTGTTCGCAGCATGTATCCGTGTTGGCGATTCGTGTTCCGCGCCGCTTGCTCAAAGAAAGGATTCCCAGCATCGAACACTATACCGCGCTGCACATTCCAGGACATGCCGGCATCGGCGCGGTGGCGTCGAACTTTATCCGCTCGACTTTTAGCCAAGTCGATCAGTTAAGTGCGCCGGCGTTTTCCGCCCTCTCGGAACATGCACTCGATTTGTTAACGATGGCATTGGTGTCGGAGCGTCCGGCCCGCTACCACTTGTCGAAAAGCCATACTTTTACGCTAAACCAAATTAAAGCTTTTGTCGGGCGACATCTTGCCGACGCAACGCTGAATCCGGCAATGGTGTCCGCCGGTGTCGGGCTTTCATCACGCCATATCAACAGTTTGTTCAAAGAGGAAGACACCTCGTTAATGCGTTATATCTGGCAACGTAGACTTGAAAACTGCCGCAAAGAGCTGGTCAATCCCATGCATCCCGGACAGCGCATTTCCGATATTGCGTTTCGCTGGGGATTTAATGATTTATCACACTTTAGCCGGCTTTTCAAAGAACGATATGGCTGCTCGCCCAAGGAATACCGGGCGATAAAAGAAGCAGGTGGGTTGTTGGTTATGTAAATTGGATTGCATGCATTTGCAACCCAACATTCGGTGCTCGGAAAGGCGGGATTAACGATAAAGCCGTTAACTCCGCAGCAGATTCATAGTGTGTAATGCGCCAGCCTGGTAGGTCGGGCAACAGCTCCATCGTTGCCCGACATTTGGGTAGCGATCGTCTGAGCATTGAAAATGTCGGGCACAAAAAGCGTGCCCGACCTACCAGGCTTTCGCACCCCAAAATGAGGGGCGCAGAAATGTTGAATTAACGATCAAGCCGTAAACCCAGGCCTGCCGAGTGTGTGGCGGCATGTGCTTAATGTTAGATTTTATCAAAGGCATTACCGGAGCATGCCGTTTATTTTTTAGGCTGTGTGAATTATTGACTACGCAATTGATCGCTTGCCCTGTACAGTGCTTTTGCGTGAGTTGGAAGCCTAAAGCAGCCTAAATTCACTGATCCTTCTTAAAACCTGAGCGGAGTGCGGATAGATGAATGCAGACAACGTCGCAACCTGTACTGAAAATACGAAAGCAGTGTTGCCGCCGCAAGGCATCAAGTATTCAACCGAAAACTTTTCACCAAACGAAAGACGGGATTGGGCATGTGATGTGCTGGGGCGGGAATACGGCAAGGTTGACATTTCCTTTCCCGCTGCCAGTGATGTGCGCGGTGAAGTAACCATTTATCCTTGGAATGAACTTCGGTTATCCTCACATCGTTGCAGTCAAATGGCTATCCAGCGCTTGCGTTGCGAGCCGGATCTCATCAGCCAGGACATTTATTTTGTCAATATCCATTTGTCGGGCGAGGTCCGCTTGCAGCAAAACGACAGGGAGGCCCTGGCACAACCGGGCGACATCACCCTTCACGATATGACCTTGCAGCATCGACTGAGCAGTTTGCAGCAGATGTCTTTATTGGCGGTTTCGATTCCGCGCCGCTTGCTAAAAGAAAGGATTCCCGGCATCGAACACTATACCGCAGTGCACATTCCAGGGCATGTAGGCATCGGCGCGCTGGCGTCGAACTTTATCCGCTCGACTTTTAGCCAAGCAGATCAGTTAAGTGCGCAGCAGTTTTCCGCACTGTCGGAACATGCACTCGATTTGTTAACGATGGCATTGGTGTCGGCGCGCCCGGCGCGCTACAACTTGTCGAAAAACCATACTTTCATGCTGAACCAAATTAAAGCTTTCGTCGGGCAGCACCTGACCGACGAAACGCTGAATCCGGCAATGGTGGCCGCCGGTGTCGGGCTTTCATCACGCCATATCAGCAGTCTGTTTAAAGCGGAAGACACCTCGTTAATGCGTTATATTTGGCAGCGTAGACTTGAAAACTGCCGCAAAGAGTTGGTCAGTCCACTGCATCCCGGACAGCGTATTTCCGAGATTGCGTTTCGTTGGGGATTTAATGACTTATCGCACTTTAGCCGGCTTTTCAAAGAACGATACGACTGTTCGCCCAAGGAATATCGGTCGATACATGACGCAGGCGGGTTGTTAGGACATGGTCATAAATAACTTCCCGATAAAATTTTCCGTTCGTCCTGAGCCCTTCGTTAAACTCAGGAGAGCCTTGTCGAAGGATGGACGGAAAATTCCCGGCTCATGCTGTCACCCGTTCATGCTTCGATGAACTCAGCACGAACGGGTGACAGCATTTAGGGAAGCTATTTTTGACGGAATCCTTAGCAAATTTGTAGATTTGATCATAGCAGGTTGGGTTACATGCTTTTCTCAACGACGGGATATTCATCCCATCCATAGCCTTTGGAAATGCATGGACAGCCATTGATATTGGTAGCGGTTAAAGGTTCGAGTCGGGGGTTGTAAACCCCGACCCGCTTAAGGGTCAGAAAACGCGGAGACGGGATAGGCTTTTCGGCTATCCCGACTTCCGCAAGCGACTCTGTTACAGGCCTAATTACTTGGCGAACATCATTTCAAACGCCACCTGGAAGGTGCCCTCGTTACCGCCCGCGAAGGTAAGCGTCTTTACACGCGTGCCCGAGGCCGGCGCTATCAGGTCCGCGGCATCCAGCCGCAACTCTTGGGTACGACCAACCACGTCGTCAAAGTTGGGTCCGCCGGTCGGTGCAACGAGTGCACCGCCGATGTCCGTGATGATCTTTTCGACCCGCGTTGCCCGATCCACGCCGACCGACCCGGCAAGGCTGGCGACGGCCGCCACCTTGACCAAGGTGCGCAGCGCATCGGGCTTGCCGTCATCGTTTTCCATCACCGAGGCAATGAAGATAACCTCGGAAGGATGGTTGATCACCGCCGGGGTCTTATTGTTGAGACTCCAGAACGGCCGGCGCACGACGCCAAGGGTCGAATAAAAGTCGATCAACGGCTGCGGCAGGTTGGGCGGGAGCACAAGTGTGCCGTGGGTTTCGCCTTTTTCGACGTCGGACCACGGCCCGTACAGGGTCACCTCCACCTGGGCTATCAACGGAACCAGGTTGACGGCGGTCACCAGCACATAAGGTTCGTCAGCGTTAGCCTCCGTGCTATCGTTAAGAGATTTAATGCTTTTTACCGAGAGGGTTAAATTGGCAGACATGGAATATTCTCCTTGAGATTTTAGATTTGAAATGAAAGTTTTTTGCTCGCGAGACACTAAGCGGCTTACGTCATCTGTCCGAGGTTCCGCGAAATGCTGAGTTAACGATAAAGCTATTAATCCAGCCTACCAGGCTGTTTAAGGCGGATTGCCTAATGACAAGCCTGCCGTTCCTCTTAATTAGGAATAGTAGTAACACCACCATTTGCCAAGCGTACAGTATAAGCCGCAGGGGTTGCCACGCTGGTATCGGTACGGTACAAGTTGATTTCGACATAATAGTCATTGTTTTGGAAATCAAATGCATGATTGAATGGTTTTACATCTTCGTTGGCCGCGACGGATGCCGACAGATTACTGTTAAATGTCGCAACCGTCGATTCGACCATCGTCGCTCTGATGACTCTTTTTAGCGATGCGGATACACTGGCGTTGGTGCCGATGCCGTCAGGATCTTTGTAGCCAACAATCAAAGTATTCCATTGTGGATTTACCGCCAGATTGGAGGCGGGGATGAACCCCTCCGGGGCTTGCGGTACATAGTCATAGATAGGCGTGACGTTGCAACGTACGGTAATGGGCTGGGTGATGAGTAATGGAAAGTATGAGGTAGTAGAGACGTTGGTGCCAAGGTAGCGGAATTGTGAACCGCTAACTTCGTATTTGCCGGCGGATGATTCATCAATCGCGCAGGATGATGCGGTAGCCGTCCAGGCGGTCAAAGAATCCCCCCAGTTTGCCGGCAAAGCAAATGCGCTAGTGGCGGTTACAATTGCGCCAGTGGCGAATAGGGTCATTAAAGTGTTGTGTAATGTTTTCATGGTTATTCTCTCAAATTAAATAGTAAGGGGTTGCGTCTATTAAACGATAAATTGCTTAATGGACGGCTTTACTATAAATCTAACGAATTTTATTTACTTGTCCTGGACGGAACAATTACTTGACTGAGACGGCGGTTTAGCCTGTAGGCTGGGCTGAAGCTTTGCAGAAACCCAGCACGTTGGTGTCTGAAATGCTGGGTTTCGCACATCAACCCATCCTGCGTGCTAGGGTACAAACTCAGATGCGGCAACGCCAATAAGCGGGGACTTGATTGAGTGGGCTGATATTATATCGGCATCGTTCTGCTTCTTGCATTTGTGCCACTGGCAGGTTATCTTTTGGCGAAGGCATATGCCTAAATTTTGTATAAGCCGAGGAGTTTATGACTCAATTAGAGCTACTAGAGCAACACATTGCCGCATTAGATGACGATTCCTTTTCAAAACTCCGGGAATGGTTTATTGAATTCGATCAAGTTCGATGGGATAAAAAACTTGAAGTCGATTCGAATACCGGGAAGCTTGATTTTCTTATCAACGCGGCACTTGCCGAACATAAAGCAGGCACGACGAGAGACCTTTGAAACACAAGACGTCCTCCAGTTTTTGGGGTTGTTACGAACGCCCACCTGGAAATCCGCAACCTTGCCGACAAGAATTTTCAACTGCTGCAAGCGGATATTTCTCATCCCTCGTTGCAATTCAAAAAGTGCGGTAAAGTTTGGTCTGCCCGTGTCGGATCTAATTATCGGGCAGTTGCTACGCCATTGATGGCGGTTTTCTTTGGGTTTGGATTGGCACTCATACGGAATATGATAAATTGCTTGCCCAACCCATCCATCACCTCGGGCGCAAGCGATAAAGCCGCTTGCGCCGGTTATATCAAACGTTAGTCGTCATGAAAAACTCGCACTTTCGCTATGAGTCGTCTCCGCTATTGCACGGTACGAAGTACGTTCTGATGAACGGGAACGAGCCAATTCCCTACTTGGAAGCCATTGACTCATTGGCTCGAGACCCAGAATTTCGAGAAGGCCTAACAGCAGTACTCGCCGCAAGCGACTACGCCGCCTATCGTTGGGAGACGCCGCCGATAACCTTTGCCGGAAGAGCAAGGCCCTTCGAGTTCGTCTTGGTCGATTCCCCAAGTCTTGCGCCCAGCCCCGAGCCCGAGGTTTTTGGGCCGTACTTTTCTGAATTGCCTGCCGAAGTGGATGTTCTCGCGATCCCCAACCTCGGCAAAACCGCCACCCTGATCGTGCCCAGGCAGCTTGCGCAACCTCGGAGCTATTGCCATCTGGCAAGGTTCGTTAGGGAGGCGCCAAAACCGCAAATTCATCATCTCTGGCAATGCGTTGCGGATGCTGTGAAAGCCAACCTGTCCGAACGTCCACTTTGGTTAAGCACGGCCGGTGACGGAGTCTCTTGGTTGCATGTCCGGGTCGAAGGCACACCAAAATACTACTCGTATCGGCCCTATGCAAACGACGCCTAACACCTATGTCGAGGGACATACCTTCGACAGGCCGCTTGCTTCGAACACCAGGACACCGAGAACGGTCATGCCCCCTCTGTCAGAATAGTTGGCGGATAGCCGCGTAGTATTGACCTTCGCTGACCGAGTGTTGCTTGTTATGATTGCAGTTTCCATCGGAGCATCTTATCAAAAGCCCCGGAAATCCATAAAGCGCC
>Ga0066415_1000207_pt1 | contig 10416 bp, 6 predicted proteins | sample LakWasMet21_HOW5_2_FD_59542 | JGI IMG/M metagenome (GOLD analysis project Ga0066415, IMG submission 59542) | Freshwater sediment methanotrophic microbial communities from Lake Washington under simulated oxygen tension - Sediment Metagenome 21_HOW5 | ecosystem: Environmental > Aquatic > Freshwater... | reverse complement strand
TTTATAAAAAAATTGGGCTTCCAATTAATTACACCCTTAGACGCCTACATCTATATCGGAGACAATAAAAAAACCATTGTGCCAAATGCATTATTTCAATCGTGTATGAATGAAGCTGCAATGGCCTGGCGAATCAACAATCCTTCTAACCCTTATTTATTTTCTGATGGATTCGTTTATTCCTTAACAGATAAAAAATCTATAAAAGCATGTTTAAGTAAGGCTAAATTTTCCCAACAAAAAAACAACACTTCATTTTTATTAAAGATGACAATTGGCATCAACAATAAACCAAATACCATATTTAAAATCAAAGTTCCAGATAAATTAAAACCCTCTCCGTTAAATTTAATTTTAAAAAAATTAGACCCTGAATTTAACCTGCAAATTAATACTGCAAATACTTTTTTTGAATTAATTGATTTTGATGCTTATTGATTTTTGTGAGCAATAACAAAAACATATTTAAAAAATCCTTACTGGGCTTTGGTTTCATTGCTTTATCATTACCAATCTTTCATAGTTTTATTCGCATCCCTCAATTTGAACCTTTAAAAGGAGATAAGCTCCCCTTAATTAAACTGTTCAAAAGTGGACTTTTTATTTAAAGGGAAATTAAAATCATAACCTACGATTTAGAAAGATGTTCTAATATTTCACTACAAATAAATTCAGCAGCATTTCCATCCCCGTACAATTTCTGGAATTGTAAATCTGTTTTAGATGTTAAAGCATCATAGCAGGAAATTATTTTTTGTTCATCGGCATCTGCAATAATAGCAGTTCCGCACTGCACCAGCTCTACCCATTCTGTTTCTGGACGTAAAATTACGCAAGGTTTTTCAAAATAAAACGCTTCCTTTTGAACACCACCACTATCTGTCATTACAATTTTACAATTCTTTTCTAAGGCAATCATTTCTAAAAAAGAAACAGGTTTAATAATTTTAAAATAGTTACTCGATTTTACTTTCAGTAATAAATCACTATTCAGATTTACATCTAACAGTTTTGCAGTTCTGGGGTGAAGCGGTAACACAACATCAACTTTATGCGTTTCACTAATTTTATATAAAGCTGAAAACAATGCATTTAATCGAAGTGGTTCATCTGTGTTGTTGTTACGGTGAATAGTTGCTAAAATAAAATTATTTTGAATTAAATTATTTTTCTGAATAATATTAGCCTTAGCATCAGCTATTTCAGAAAAATACAAACTGTTATCATACATAACGTCGCCGCAATGATAAATTTTAGGATTATTAGCCGAATAAGGTGGTTTAGCAATAGACAAAAAACCTTCGCTCACCAAATTACTAAAGCCACTTTTAGTTGGTGAAAACAATAATGTAGAAACGTGATCGCACATGATGCGATTAATTTCTTCAGGCATGGCTTTGTTAAATGAGCGAAGTCCGGCTTCAATATGAACAACCGGTATGTGAATTTTACTTGCCGCAATAGCGCCTGCTAATGTTGAATTAGTGTCGCCATATAAGACGATTGCTTGTGGATTTTCAGTTACTAAAATTTCTTCTATATCAACAATCATCGTAGCAGTTTGTTTTCCATGGCCGTCGCTTCCAACATTTAAATTATAATTTGGTTCCGGAATACCTAATTCATCAAAAAATACCTGACTCATATTTTCATCATAATGTTGTCCGGTATGAACAATAATTTCTGTAATTTGTTGAGAGAATTTTTGTTTAATAGTTCTGCTTAAAGCTGCTGCTTTTATAATTTGTGGTCGGGCACCTATAATGGTTACAATTTTCATCATATCAATTTTATAAAACTCCTTCGTCAGCAAAACTAAAATATGCCTGATCTCCAATGATCAAATGATCCTGCATGATTATATCCAAAAGCTTAACAGCATCCTTTACTTTTTTAGTGAGGTGTATATCTTCATTACTTGGCTTTAAATTGCCTGATGGATGATTATGTGATAAAATAATTCCACTGGCCAAACATTCAATAGCAGGCTTTAAAATTAACCTAACATCAACTACAGTTCCACTAACACCACCTTTGCTAATGCACTCTGTTTTTATAACTGTGTTATTGCGGTTCATAAAAATAACCCAAAACTCTTCGTGTGGCAGATCACTCAATTTAGATTTAATTACATCATAGGCCATTTTAGATGAAGTAACTTTCATCTTATCAATGATTGTTTCATCCAAACGTCTTCTTCCTATTTCCAGTGCCGCCGCAATAGTTACCGCTTTAGCCTCGCCTACACCTTTATATTTTTTCAGATCGTTCAATTGCAATTTAGCTAGCTGATTGATCGAATTTTGATTACCATTTAATATTCGCTGCGCCAGTTGAACAGCTGTTTCGTTTTTGTTTCCGGAAGCTAATAGAATTGCTAATAACTCGGCGTCCGACAAAGATTGCTTGCCTTTAGTCACTAGCTTTTCTCTAGGCCTGTCGTCTTCCGCCCAGGCCTTAATAGTTAAATGTTTATGTGTTATTTCTTCCAAATAAGTAAATCTAAAAATAAACAAAATTATCAAATTTAACAGGCTTGTACTGGACAAAGTCTCATTTATTTTATATCTTTAATCATAAATATTTTTTTTTATGCGTAAACCAGCTTTTATTCTTGCAGCGCTTACTTTTTCTTCATTATTATTTTCACAAAAAAATTTCACAGCGGTTAATGGTGTTAAAATAGAATCCTATTCAAATATAACTCAGCTACCTTTGATGGTAAACGTAGATGAAACAAAAAAATTATCTATTGATAAGTTTCCTGAATGGTTGAGAAGTGAATTTATTGGCAATAAAGACATCTCATTTTCTTTCATTAAAACTGAAAAAGATCAGCTTGGTATGCATCATAGTCGTTTTCAACAAAATTACAAAGGAGATAAAATAGAAAACTCCATGATCATAGCTCACTACAGTAATAATATAGTTCAATCTTTTAATGGCGATTGGTTTGCTAATATTACTATTTCAAACTCTAATGTTTTATCAGAAAGGGATGCCTTGCAATTTGCATTAGATAAAATAAATGCTAAAAAATACAAATGGGAAAACGAAGCAGAAGAGGTTCATATGAAACATGCTTTAAAAGATCCTAATTTTACTTATAAACCAAAAGGAGAGTTAATTATTTTACCTATAATTGACACCCAACGAAAAACAGTTAATTTTTTATACGCTTACAAATTTAATATTTATGCTGAAAAACCATTATACAGAGCAAACATATATGTGGATGCCGCTTCAGGAAAAATAATAAAAGAACAAAATTTAATTTGCACTATAGATGTTACAGCAACAGCAAACACTAAATACAGTGGCACACAAACGATTATAACAGATAATTATTCAGCCGGAGCTTATAGGTTACAAGAATCAGGTAGAGGCAATGGCATTGAAACTTACAATTTGAATAATAGTTCTAATTATACAAATACTGATTTCACTAACAATTCAACATCGTGGACAACAACAGGTTTTGACCAGGCTGCCACAGATGCGCATTGGGGTGCAGAAAAAACGTATGATTATTTTGATTTGACACATAGTAGAAATAGCATTGATGGCAACGGGTTTCCTTTATTGAGTTACGTACATTTTGATGTAGATTTTGTAAACGCTTTTTGGGATGGACAACGTATGACTTATGGAGACGGCGACATTTCTCAAGGGTTTACTGAAATGACAGGATTAGATGTTTGCGGACACGAAATTAGTCACGGCCTTGTTCAATTTACCGCTCAATTAAGTGGCGGAGAATCTGATGCGTTAAACGAAGCATTTGCCGATATTTTTGGTACAGCCGTAGAATGGTATGCCCGACCTTCTCAACACGACTGGATAATGGGGAAAGAAATTATGACCAACAACGTTGGATTTAGAGATATGTCCGATCCTAATTCATTACAACAACCCGATACATATTTAGGGAATTTTTGGGATCAACAAGATGAACCACATACAAATAATGGCCCTTGTATTTACTGGTACTATTTATTGTCTGTTGGCGGAAGCGGCACCAATGATAATAGTCAAAATTATAACATTACAGGAATTAGCATGGCTAAAGCATCTACCATTGCATATAGAGCGCTAAGTGTTTACATGACTCCAAATACAGATTACACTAATGTTCGGGCTTATACTATTCAAGCAGCAAAAGATCTATATGGATCATGTTCAAATGAAGTTAAACAAACAACTAATGCTTGGTATGCCGTAGGCGTTGGAACACAATATATAGCAGGTACTATATTACCTGATTTCACAGCAAATCAAACCATCGCTTGTACTGTTCCTACAACCGTTAATTTCAGCAACCAAACAAATAGTGGTTCAGCGTATAAATGGTATTTTGGTGACGGAGCCAGTAGTACAGTAAACAATCCAGTTCATACTTACACAGCTAATGGAATTTATTCCGTTAAATTAGTTGCAACTGCATGTGCGGGAGGGTTAAAAGATAGCATCCTAAAAACTAATTACATTAACGTAAATACCAGCAATCCTTGTATTTATTCGATGCCAAATGCAACCACCAACTATTCAGTTTGTTCAGGAATATTATTTGATGATGGTGGGGCAACATCCAATTATACAGACAACAGTAACAAGCAAGTCACCATTTCAACAAATCCTGGCGGTACAATAGATATAAATTTTACCAGTTTTTCAATGGAAGATGGGTTCGATTATATTAACATCTACAGAGGAACGACTACTTCTGGAATAAATTTAATAGGCTCATACACCGGTAATGTTTTGCCTAATAGCGGCTTATCCATTTCTACAAATACGAACATTATTACAATAGTGCAATCTTCTGATATGTTTTTAACCGAAACGGGATTTGAATTGCATTGGCAATGCAGTAATACTTCAGGAATTGATGACCCAAGTGCTAATTCAAATACACTCATCATTTATCCAAATCCTATTCAAAATACAATTACCCTGGAAAACATCAAAGATGTTACAATGATAGAAATCACAAATGCATTAGGTCAAATACAACAAGTAATAAATATGAATGGCGAAAATTCAACTACCGTCATTACAAGTCATTTATCTAATGGGATTTATTTTGTGAAACTTTATACCAATAACCAAGTAATCACTAAAAAAATCGTAAAGCAATAATTGTTAAGTATAATTCCATTTAAGATAGTTAGTTTTAGTACTTTTGCCAGGCAATATCCATAATGGCTAAATGCTAAAAGACTCTTTCAAAATATTAAAACACAAAGAATTTAGGTGGTTTGTATTTGCCCGTTTTTTTCTAACCCTGGCTATACAAATGCAAATGAGTACTATCAATTTGCAGATCTATTACGAGTATTCAAAGGAAGAATTTATTTTAGGTTTAATTGGACTTACCGAAGCCGCTCCTTTTATTGTGACTTCATTTTTCTCAGGTCATCTGGCAGATACTGTTAATCGCAAAAAGATCTTATTGGCAGGCTGTATTGCCTTATTAATTGGCTCGCTATTTTTATGGTCTTTCAGCAGCGATGTATTTACTTGGCTACATGGATTTGGCATGAGCGCTTTATTTGCAGTCGTATTTGTGTTTGGAATTATTCGCTCTTTTTTAGCCGTAACTACTGCACCATTTATGAGTCAGATTATTTCCAGAGAATTATATACGCAATCTGCCACCTGGAACAGTACTGCCTGGCATATAGGCTCAATATTAGGCCCGGTGCTTGCAGGTATATTGTACGGTTACAACAACGGCCTACATGCTAATTGGTGCTATGGATTAACCTGTGTATTGTTTTTATGTGCCTTTGTTTGTTTTGCCAGTATTGCTTCTAAACCTATACCCATCAAAACCAAACATGAATCATTTATACAAAGTATGAGCGTTGGGGTAAAGTTTGTATTCAAAAATAAATTAGTACTAAGTGCATTATCGCTTGATTTGTTTGCTGTTTTATTTGGTGGTGCAGTAGCTTTAATTCCTGCCTTCACGGACAAAATTTTACACTTAGGCCCTGAGGCTTACGGCTTACTAAGAACAGCACCAGCTATTGGCGCAGTTCTTATGGCATTTTACTTAGCGGTTTACACTCCAACTAAACGAGCAGGAATTAGTTTACTAATTGGCGTTGGGGCATTTGGATTATTCACTATTTTATTTGCCATATCTACTAATTATTGGATGGCTTTTGTAATGCTATTATGCACAGGCGCTTTCGACAATATCAGTGTAGTGATCAGGCATAGTATTTTGCAATTATCTACACCCGACGAAATGCGTGGCAGAGTAGCCGCAGTCAATAGTATTTTTATAGGAAGCAGTAACGAGATAGGGGCTTTTGAATCGGGTATCGCAGCTAGGTTTTTAGGTTTAGTTCCTTCTATAGTATTTGGTGGAGTAATGACTGTTTTGGTTGTATTAGGTGTTCACAAACTGAATCCCGATTTAAAAAATCTAGATCTAACTAAACTAGAATAAATTGAAAAACGAGTTATCTCATATCAAAGAGTTATTAGATGAAAAATATTTTCAATTTAATAATCAGTCGTTCATCGAAACCGATCCAATATCTATTCCTCATCAGTTTTCAAAAAAAGAAGATATTGAGATCTCGGCATTTTTAGTAGCAACCATCGCTTGGGGGCAACGCATTTCGATCATCAATAACGGAAACAAATTGATGCGATTAATGAATCATGAACCCCATGATTTCATTTTAAATTTCACAAAAAAAGACGCTTTACTATTTGAAACTTTCGTTCATCGAACTTTTAATACAACAGATTGTGTGTACTTTTTAAATGCTTTAAAAAACATTTATGTAAAGTATCAAGATTTAGAAAACGCATTCTCCAAAAATAATTCCGAAAATGAAGTAAATGTAAAACAAGCAATTGTTGATTTCAGAACCTTATTTTTAAAAACACCACATCAAACCAGAAGTGAAAAACACATTTCTAATCCTGACGCCAAATCAAGTGCCAAGCGTTTATGTATGTTTTTGCGTTGGATGGTACGTAACGACAAGCAGGGCGTTGATTTTGGAATTTGGAAATCAATAAAACCTCAACAATTATGTTTACCCTTGGATGTGCACACAGGAAATGTGAGCAGGAAATTAGGACTATTAACTCGCACACAAAACGATTGGCAAGCAGTAGAAGAAATCACAACTGTTCTAAAACAATTTGATGCAAAAGACCCAATTAAATATGATTTCTCATTATTTGGCTTGGGTGCTTTTGAGGGTTTTAAATAAATCTACTTGGTATTATTGATAATCAAGAATTCTACGCGTCTGTTTTGTTCATGACTTGCTTCATCACAAGCTTTCTCATCGCTACAATCGTTTAGCAAAAATTGTTCTCCTTTACCCGACGATAATTTGATTTGTTTTTCACTTAACCCTTTAGAAACTAAATACTGTTGCACTTGCTGTACACGTCTTTTTGATAAAGTTAAATTATATTTTTCAGTTCCTCTTGCATCTGTAAAACCATAAATTAAAATCGCCAAATCAGGATGTTTTTTTAGAATTTTCAAATTATGATTCAAAATATCTTCCTCTGTATTGCGTATATTAGATTTATTTAAATTAAAATGTAACGGCGATAAATTAAACCCCAAAGAACTGATCTTATCTTTTGTAACATAATCCAATGGCAATTCAGGATCATATTTATTTTTAATAGTATTATCTACTAATACCTCAGGTTTTGGAAAATTGTAAGTAACACTATTACAAAGTGCTATTGGCTCTAAACAGGTATCACAGTATAAAATAGTCTTCGCGCGAATCACATTATTCACTGATTCTTTTGGAATACCAATCGTAATATCGTTGGTGTCTTTATTCAAAGTATTGTTGTTTAAACTCCATTCATATTTTATAGCTTTAAAGTGAGCCGGCGCTGTAACATTAAATCTAACTAGCCCATTAGCTTCGTCAATTAGATTGGTCATGATAGTCGAAAATGTATTTGTACTATCAGTACATTCTTTTTTTATATTCTCTAAAAAATTGATCTTGTAAATATCCATATCGCCATGACCACCAACCCTAGCCGATGAAAAATAACCACTAGCAGCATCACTTTTTTGTGTCATAAAAATATCATGAGCCGGGGAATTCACCGGCATACCTAAATTTTCAGGAACTGTCCATTCACCATCTACTAATTGACTTTTGTAAATGTCATAATTACCATAACCTGGATGCCCTTTAGAGGCGAAGAATAATGTTTTACCATCTTCTAATAAAAATGGGGCATCTTCATCATAAACCGTATTGATCGTTTTGCCTAAATTTTCAGGTTTACCCCATTCTCCACTTTCATTTTTAACTGATTTATAAATATCAATTCCTCCAACAGCATCAGCCGCTTCACTTGTAAACAACAATATTTTACCATCTTTACTTAAAGATGCATGACTTTGATAATAATCAAAATTAATAGTTTTAGATAATTTCTTTGGTTGCTCCTTACTTACAGCGTCAATATTAATTTCATATACTTTACTATCTCTATATACAAACAAAGTTTTTCCATCCGGTGACATAGAAATAATTGACTCATGATGTTTTCTGAATTTAGATTTCAAGTACAAATCGGGTAAAGTATATCTTCTAACGCTTTGTGGCTTACCATTTTCAAGTTTACTTATATACATACTCTCATAATACTTACCGTCTGCTTTATTGGTTTTTTCTTTTGGAGTATCTTGTCTTCTCGAAGTGAAAATTAATTCATTGTTTGGCGTCAATACAGGTACATATTCCGGATTTTTAGTATTGATGTTAGTTCCTGCATTTATAATGTAATATTGTTTTTCGTTTTTGGCACTTGTATTATTTAAACCGTATAAACAATCTTCTTTTCTTTTAGCAAGCTCTAATTGATATAATTTATCGTCATCTTCTAACGCTACTGAGGCGTCTAATTTATGATACATACTAAGCGCTTGATCATATTTGCCTACATGATGATAACATTTAGCTAATGCATATACTAAATCCGCCATAGTATCTTTTGGACTTTTGTTATAAGCTGTTTCTAAATAAGGGATAGCTTCTTCATGTTTATCCATAAATTCTGACAAAACTATACCCAAACCCATATTGGATTTATAATTTGAATTATCAAGATTATATGCTTTTAAATAATAATTTCTGGCAAGTTCCAAATTGCTCTTATTAATCGCCTTTGAAGCTTTCCGGATATATTTTTTTGTTTGAGACGAGGCAAATAACGAACAAAGGATGAAAATATACGTAATGAATTGTTTCATATAATTGATTAATAAGAAATTATACTAATTTAAAAATAAATTTAATAGAACAGGTACAAAAAACAAGGTTAATTTCATCTTTTCGTCGCCCAAATAAGACTAATTACCCATGATTGGTTTTGTGTCCAAAGATTTTGAATCTAATGCGTCGCGTAAACCATTACCCACTAACATAAAGGCTAATACTAAGATCATAATAGCCACACCTGGAATAAATGCCAGATATGCTGCATCTACTATAATATACCCACGATGTGCATTTATCATTTCTCCCCATGATGGCGTAGGTGGTTGCGCTCCTATACCTAAAAAGCTCAAACCAGCCTCTGTTAAAATGGCAGCTGCAAAATTAGAAGCTGCAATTACAATTACGGGACCCATTACATTTGGCAAAATGTGTCGTATAATCACTCGCATGTTTTTATATCCTAAAGCACGTCCTGCCTCTACAAATTCTTTTTCTCTAATACTTAATATTTGGCCTCGGATTAAACGCGCTACATCTACCCACATGGTTAATCCTACAGCAATAAATACCTGCATAATTCCTTTTCCTAAAACCAGCGTTATGGCAATTACTAATAATAAGGTAGGAATCGACCATACAACATTTATTAACCACATGATTACATCATCTAACCAACCTCTATGATAACCTGCAATTGCACCTAACAATACGCCTATCAGAATTGAAATAATAACAGAAATAAATCCTACAGACAGAGAAATACGTGTACCAATAATTAAACGACTCAATAGATCTCGACCTGCCAAATCGGTTCCTAAAATGAATTTTTTTTCTTTAATAAAATCTTTTTTGATCGTGTTTTGTAAATCGGTAACGTTTAATTTTAATTTTTCTCCTGTGCTTAATTGATAGAACTCAATTTTATTTGAAACACTATCATTTTTAACAGGATAGTTATTATTAAGGTCATAAACTACATCAGCTAAGTTGAATGGTATTTTAGTTCCATTATTAGGCGTATTTCCTGTATACTCTTCAATAACAATATCAAAGCCTGTAAACGTATAAGAATGAATAGGAAAGTTACTATAATCACTGATCTCGCCAAACAACATTTTGTCAAACCAATTTGTTTTATGAGAATTTTCATTCTTTCTGGTCAATAACATTTTTGATG
>Ga0066415_1000194_pt1 | contig 10769 bp, 13 predicted proteins | sample LakWasMet21_HOW5_2_FD_59542 | JGI IMG/M metagenome (GOLD analysis project Ga0066415, IMG submission 59542) | Freshwater sediment methanotrophic microbial communities from Lake Washington under simulated oxygen tension - Sediment Metagenome 21_HOW5 | ecosystem: Environmental > Aquatic >... | reverse complement strand
GTTCATCAAACCTCCTTGCAATCCATAGCGCCAAACGATACCTTGACCTCGCCATCCGCCAGGGACAGCGCTTCAAGGCAAACCATGCCGGACAATACGAACGACTTGCCGGTGTCGGTATCGAACGAGCCGGAACCCGCGACAATGGCCTGTATTTCTGTCAGCGACGTATTAGCGTCGTGGATGATCGTGCATTCCACGCCCGCTGATTCCGTGTTTTCTTTATAACCGGCTGTGCCGTGATCTGCGGGCACCATCTCCCTTTTCACATTACCGAACTTCAATGTCGCGCCGGATTTTGTCGAAAACCGTTTCCCGTTAGCGGTGATAAAAACCCGCCCTGTAACTTGGCCCATACGCCCCCCTTATAAAATGAATTGAACAGCCGCCGCGAACACATCAAACTGATTGACGGTATTGGGCGGGATGATCGCGTTAACGCGGTTCTGGTCGCTGGTCGATCTAACGACAATCAGATCCTTGATGAACTGATCGATATCTTCCAGCTGACCGGCCTTTTCCAGTTCCATCGCCGTGGCGATCAGCGTGTTTCGGATCAGTTTCGGCGTGGCGATCGGCTGGCCCGGCTGGATCTTGCCCAGCACATCGTCCCCGGCCAGCTTGTGCCGTGGATAGTCGCGCAGCACCGCAAAGCGGAACGCATAGCGCATGTAATCCACCGTCCACTTGGTGTTGAGTTTCAGCAGGCTCACGTCCTCCATGCCGAAGCTGTTTTGCTGGTAAGTGGTTAAAACCTGCTCGATCATCGCCGCGCCGGACTGGTCGAAGATGATGGTGCTGATACCGTCATGCATCAGTAGGTTGCGCTCGGTATCGGTAAAGCGCTCGGCCTCGACCGGGGCCAGCACTGAAGGCAAACGGATGGAGCGGAATGGCACCGCCGGATCGTTGGCGCCAGAGAACTCGCACGCCGCGCCAAACTGGGCGGAAATAACCCACGGCAAGGTCGGCGACTTGTTCAGGCCGCTGAACGTGGTGTGCGCGCTGTTCCGTGCCGAACCATAGGTGGCCAGGTTGGCATAGGTGTCGCTTTTATGCCCGAACACATGCCCCGTGCGCATATCCATGCCACCCCAACGGCTTTGCAGCTCATTTTCCAGCAGCACGATGTTGGCGGCATCGGTCCAGCCGCACAGGATGGTATACGGGTTCATCGTGGACATCGCGGTAATTGCCGCCGCCACATCCGGGTTTCCGGTTCCGGCAACGCCTGCCGCAAACGCTACGGCCAGTCCTTTAGGTAGAAATTCGCCACTGTAATAGTTGACACGGTAATCGATGTCATTGCCTTCGACGCCTTTATGCCGGGCGGTAACTGTCACCACGCCCAGCGCGCTGGTAGCCGTGACCGCGCCATCCAGATCGGCGTTAATGGCCGCAGCGGTAGCGGTGGCAATATCGGTGACGGTAGCATTAGCCGCAACGCCCACCTGTAGACGCCTTCCGCCTATATAGAGGTACAGCGTGCCGGATTCGGTCGGCGTGCCGGTAAAAGTAATCGTCTCGGTCGCCTTAACGCCTGCGACCAGATCATCCAGCGCCAGCGCGTAGCATTCGGTATAGGGGTTGACCTTCAGCGCCGCCTCGATCTGCTGCGCCAGCATCGAGCCGCGCCCAAAGTAATTCACGCCGTCTTCCTTGCGGCTGACGCGGGTCAATACACCGGCGGCGACCGTGCCTGTGCTCAGGCGCTGGCCCAAGATCAGCATCTTGTGGCTCATCACCGGCAAGCCGCGCACGGCCTTGGTGTGGTCGATCTCGATGTAAGCGCCGGGCACCCGCCAATCAAGCGGGATGGTTAAAAAGGGGATGTTATCTGGCATGGCTTAACCCTTGGTTTTTAGTTTTGGTTGATCGGCGGCCGGTTCCTGCACGACGTCGGCCGCGACTTCTTCGACATCGCCATCGTTCAATCGGCGCAGCCAGTAACTGGAGGCGATAACGGTTTCGCCGCCTTCGGCCAAAAACTGGCCGTTTTCCTTGCGCAGCGTCAGGCCGTTTGCAGGCTTGAGCTTTACGGGTTGTCCTAATTTCATGGTGTGCTCCTATTGCGGTAAAGTGGTGGTGTCGGTCAGTTCCGGCGCGCTGGTGGTGTAGTCCGCCGGCTCTTCGGCCCATTTGTCATGCTCGGTCTGCGCCTGGAACGGCTCGATGTCGTAGTCGGCATGGAAGGTCATGAATGCACCCAGCGTGGTTTCATCAACGCCGGTGCGCCGCACCGTGGTTTCCAGTTGCAGACTGCCGACCGACAGGCCGTTATCCATCCAGACCTTATCCTTGGCAAAATTGATGCTTTTCGCGTACCAGGCCGCGCCGGTCGTTTTATGGCCGTCGAGAAATTCGCTCAGTGCATCCTGCATCTGATACAGGCCGATGGTCTGGCCGTCGCCGCGCCGCGCGGCATCGTTGCCCCGCGCATTGCTGGCCACGCAGATCAAATCAAAGCGCAGCGTATATTTTTCATCGCCAATCGCCACCGGACCTGCAACCGCATAAACGGCCGGGGCCGCTGTCTTGAACCTGCGCAGCAAGGTCGCGGCATCGCCATCCGGCAAAGCCTCGACCTCGCGCAGATTCGCAAAAATCGGCGAATTCTTGACCGCCCCGATCAGCTCAAGCTCCAGTTCAGACAGCATCGCGGCCAAATACCGACGGGCTGGATGAAAACTGCGCGCTGTCGCTGGCGACCTCCGCAACCGTTCCGGCCGTATCCGGCCCCAACTGGATCACGCCTTTGCCGACTTGCGTCAGATATTTGATCGCGTCGTCATAGCGTTTCTTCACCTGCTCGATGACCCGGTCTTCATACAAGTAATACCGGGTCATATCGCAGGCCATCCGCTCAAAATTAGCCGGAACAGTGGCCAGCGGCAGGGCATAGCCTGTTAAATAACTGTTGATCTCCGCTTCCGCATCGCTGATGGCTTTATTCAGCACCGTCGCGTTGATCGTGCCGGCCGGCGGGGTGGAGCGGTCGGTCAGCTGGATGATCTCCAGCTGGCCGAAACGATCGATCAGGTTTTGCTGGGTGCAGTACATTATTTAGCCGGTTTTCTGGCTGGCTTGTCGGACTTGGCGGATGAATCGGCGTCGCCAGATTCACCAGCACCTTCTGATTTACCAGCTTCTCCAGATTCGTCGTTTTCGTCAGATTCTTCGTCTTCATCGGATTGGCCGGCATCATCCAGAAAGTCTGCTATCGCCTGCCGACGATCCTGCGCGGAAAGCTCACCGGCATCATTAGGCAACACCTCGACAACCAGCATCGGTTCGAGCAGCAGCTGTTCCAGCTCGTCCGCAGTAAATTGGGTATCAGGGTAATCGGTTGGCGTAGTTGAATGCGCCACACCGCCACGACGGAAACCTTCTCTTAATGATCTAATACGTATCATGTCTATCTCCCGAATTAGCCTGCGCCAGTGCTGCCGACAGACAACTGCCAAAAGCCGTAAACACCTGTTGCCCGCGCTTCCGCACCGAACTTGTATTCCGCTTTCATGAACACGTCGTCGTTTTCCATTGAAGTTTGCGAAACAAAAGTTGGCTTTTTGCGCATTTGCACAATGAACGGCTTAACCACCTTAGTTGTTACGTGCAAAAACCAAACTGTGTCGGAGGTTAATGCAGGATTAACTAACACTTTAGCCGTCCCTTTGTACGGGTTTGGGCTGTTGTCATCGAGCTTATCGGCAGTCATCAAGTTATTGGCGACCGCTTCCAGCGCAGGCGGAACCTCTAATGTGTCGGGTACGAGCCTTAGCGGCATGCCTTCATCGTCGGTAAATTTCATGATTGCCACTCTGGCGGCCCCATAACCTGCCGCTGCTGCGGCTGGAGTCGCCGAGCTAAGTACAGTCGTCAACTTATTAGATACCGATGCGCCATTGATCTCATGGTCAGTGTCATAATAATACTGGCCATCAATACAGGGATTTGCAAATGCGCCATTTTTTAGCGCATCGACAATGATATCGTTCAGCTCGCCTGCGCTGTCGCCAGCCGACTGCGCCTGTATGTTGTAGATACCGATACGTTCGTCTTCAATGTCATTACGCCTGACCGAGATTGTCGTTTCCCAGTCCTCATTGATCTTGGTATATTTTCCGGCCTCCAGCGATTTGACGAACTTTTCGCCGATCCATTTACGCCAGGCAGGGAACCGACTCAGCCAGGCGTAATCTTCGCTGGCTCCGGTGCTCGGTATTTCCATCGCCGTGGCCTGCCAATTACCTGGCTGTGCCTTTAGGGCATTGTTAAAAATTGTTTTAAGACCGGTAAAAATGGAATTGATCACCGATACATTGACCAAGATACCGCCAAATACCAGCGGCATCGCCACATCGGCATCCATCGATAGCGGCAGGGCTACGGCCGGACCGGAGAAGGCGAACATCAGCGCCAGGGCATAGGCCGTCACGGCCAGTACGCCAAAGAAGGTTCTTTTAAGTGTTTTCATGTGTGCTCCAGATTAAGCGCTTGGGGTGATAACGAATATAACGTGACCAAGTTTTGCCGCGTCATTGGTGCCGCCGACTGTGATTGAAATCACGTTGCCGGCTGCGACAGTTTTGGCGGCTGACGGCGTTACGCTGTCCACATCACCGGCTGCGCTGCCTGCCTGGGTCACGGTAATCGCGCCATCGGTCACGGCTACAGCGCCAATTTTTGCGGTCAGCGTGGCGTCGCCGGTTGTTAATGCGCCGTCGATAACGCTATAGATTTTGTCGATAGTGCCCGCGACCGGCGAAACGATGCGCTTGACCTCGGCAGTAGCGCCGACCAGATCGATGTCGGGAATAGACAGAATGATTTTGTCGGCACCGCCGCCCAGATTGGCGCGCGCCGTTAACGGGGTGTCCAGATCTGACAGGTTGCTGGCGGCCAATAACGCGCCTGCCGGAGCCACAAGGGCGTCCTGCCCCATTCTTACCCAGACGCCATCGGAATCCACGTCCTCGATAATGCCTGCCGGCGAGCGGGTGCCGGTGCCGCTGGTCTTGGCCACGGTCTGGTCGTCTACGATGTAGCAGACATCACCGACCTCGGCCAAGGTGATGGCATCGGCGGCGGCTGAATTTTTCCAGCGGAAAATGCCGTTTTCTACTTCGCCGTTGACGTCGCCGGCAAGGCCGGCGCTGTTGTCAACCTGCGCATTAATGCGGCCGACGCATTTCAGGCCGGTCGCCGTTGCGCCTTTGGTTAAATAACCGCTGGAGTTGATGACGCCGATGCTGCCGGCGTAAACCTTCGCCGCTGCCAGCGGATAGCTGAACTGCTGCCCGGATCGTGAAGGGGTGTTTCTGTCTGACGTTAAAGGCATGATAGGTATCCTATGCGGTTAGGCCGCTTTGGTTTTTTTGAATTCGTTGACATCGACGTTGAGCGCGCTGCATACCGCCAGCTCGTCCGCTGTCAATCCGCTATGCTCGTCGTGATCTATGTTGATCTGGCCGCCTGTTTGCATGCCGGTTAAAGCGGCTATGGGTTGGGCGGCGTCCAGATATGCGGATAATGCGGCGATATCCTTTTTGCCCATATCGGTTAGCCAGGCTTCGGCTTTCGCACCGATAATCCGGCCGTCCTTCTTGCCCGCTTCGATCAGCTGCCCCACCTTGTCTTCCACCGTGCCGACAGACAACGCCGCCAGTTGGGTGCGCAGTTCATCGACGACTTCAATCGGCGCGAATTTTGTCAGGTCAACTTCTGCGCCGGCCTGGACAGACAACGCCGCAATCTCGGCATTTTTGCCGGACAGCACATCCAGTAAACTGGTTGCTGCGGTGTCCGACTGGGCAATCATGGCTTTCAATTTATCCAACTCGGCCGCGATTTCCTCGGGTGTGGATGTAAGTGGCAGATTGAGCAGATAGCGCAATCGTTCGAGCAGTTCATCCATTGTGGACTCCTGTGGGTTGGTTGAGACGGATGCAAAAAGCGAAGTGGCCGCCACGGTTACAGCCTGCATCCCGTCAATCGCGGGGTTATTGGTTAAAGCGACGTTTAGAATATCCAGCACTTCGCCGGTTTTGGCGTCGTAAGAAAATACCGGGGAGACGTAGCGGATTTCATCGGCGGCAATATGCGCCGATGCGACGGCAGTAAATTTTGGGCCGATTGCAAACAGACCAGGACAGGCAGCAGGGGGTTCACGCCATTCCAGACTTTGCGGATTAATCCATGCGGCGGCAATGACAGGTTGACCGTTTTGAGCCGTTAGTAGGGATTGGTGCTCATAATCGACGACGATATCGTTCTGGCGTTGCGAGACGACACCAATCAAGCGCTGTGCCGAATCGACATCCAGACGCCACGGTCCTTTTCCGCGCATTGCACCGCGCGGCGCATCAAAAGTTCCGGCAGGAAACAATTGCATTGAGCCATCGCCGGAAGCGCCTATTTCAAACGTACAGGCGGCGATGGCGACTTGGGCTGGTGGCTGATTAGCGTTAAGGGATGTTTTTTTGCTCATGGGCTGCATTCTAGGCAACCCAAAACGGGAGGGAGGCGTGAAGCCGTTCGTAAGGACTGTTTAGCGGGTGGCGCTGCGTTTTTGCGTTTTACACTCTGCCGGGTGATTCAAAATAGCCCTAGAACTCAATTTAACGGCTATTTAACGGGGGTAAAATAAAAAACTGATACCGATAGCCGGCTAAATGAATTAACGCGGCTTAAATCGACTGAGATTAGTTTTGCAGGTATTCTGACAGAGTGCTTAGGATAGTGTCGCGGTCTTCGCTGGAAATGCCCAGGAACGGCCGGGCGGGAATATCGCCCCATAAATGCGGAAATTCCGCCTTGGTGCCGCCGAACTGCATCATCGCGGCGTATTCCATGGGGCTTCCGATCAGCAGGGCGTCGGTGCCTTGCAGCTGGTAGGCGATGGTGTTGCCCAGCGTGCCATGATCCGTCAGCGGTATCCCGCTCCTGTCCGCTTTACGCTCATAGGTCACATCGCTATTCGCCTCCCACATCACGCCATCGGGGCCGGTGTACGTTTCAAAACGTTTCTGGGTGGACTCTTTCAGATCCTCGCCGATCGCGCGCAACACCGGCGACAGGTTGCCGGTCCTGCTTAACAAGATGTTTAAGGCGGCGGTGAATTCTTGTGTATCGACGTCTACTGTAATCATAGGCTATCGCTTAAAACTCAAAATTGACATAGTCGCCGCCGACCACGGCCAACCGTTCCAGCGAATCTTTGAGGATGTGATTAGCGTTGGCAATGGTGAGCCGGGCATTATGGCTATGGGCGACGGCGGCTAGCTCGCTAAGGTCGTTAATGCTGACGGCCTTGGCGTCAAGGCGCAGTCCGGCGCCACGGGCCAATAGGTTTTTTAGGGTTTCAGTGCTGTGCATGGGGTCTCCTGAGTTGTAAATATCATGGCGTAGTTTATACTCAAACCGCTTACCGTCGTAATACCTTACGACCCCTTTAGCCTTCGGCTATTGATGAGGGCTAGGCTGGGTGGGTCCCAGCCGGTAAGCGCCGATCTATCGTATTCGTTCCGATTTATTCCTGATCTCCTTATTGGCCGCTTTTTCATCCGTTTTAAACAAGGTCAAAAAATAGTTTTTCTTGCCGTCTGCCGTACGCTTTAAGGCCGCGCGATAGATGACTCCGGCAATCGTCAGATAAACCAGCCGCTCTTCACCTTGCCGGTAAACCTCGCCGGTCTCCAGAATCGTCTGAATCTTCAGGTAATCCTGTCTCGTTATTTCCGGATGACTCGCCAGATGCGCGGACAATGAATGCTGCGACAGCAATACCGTTGCGGTTTCGGCCCCCAATAAGGCTTGATCGGCGGCAGGCAGTACCGCAATGGGGAATTCGCCGCGCAGTTTGCCGGCAAAGAAATCCGTAAAAATGGGGCTGTGCACCAGCTCCTGTACATTGGAGCGCGCCAATTGCCACGGCCTGGCCTCCAGTTTTTGCTGTTGAAAGCTGATTGTCTTTTCCAGATGGCTTTTGCCTGGCGCATAGTCCCAGCCGTAATCGATGCCTTTCGGGAGCGTGTGGATCTCGCCGTTGCGGTCTACTTTTTCGTAGGTGCCGTCATCCGGCGCTGCTGCGCCTTCGTAGGCGCTGGCCGGTACCGCCGTAATCCGGCAGCGACAGCCCCAGCCGTTGGGCGGGAAATGGCTATGCCACCACGGATCGTCATGTTTCAGCACCACGCCGGACCAGCTGACATGCAGCGGCCTCGGGTGCGCTACCGTATCGTTATGCACGTATTTCCAGTACGGCCGGATACTCAGCAGGTCGGGGTGAGTCAGCTGGGCATAGCGCCCGGCGGCATAACTGGCGGACAGGTTGGTCTGGTAGATCACGCGGGTGCGCCAGTCCCGGCCTTGTTGGGTGTCGCTTCCGGTCCAGCCTTGCCAGCCGCGCGCTTGCACGATAGTGTCGAACTCTTTCCTGAACCACTGGATGCTCTTGCCTTCCTGGGCGGTTTTGTCGATAGCGTTGTGGATGTCAGTCAGTAAATCGGCCTTCATCGCACCGGCCACCACAAAGGCGCGGTCATGCGCCGCGCCGATGATATCGTCGTAATGCGCGGTCGGCAGGTTCAGCTTTTGCGCGATAAAATCGACTTGCTCCTGGAACGGCTGGTTGAACCTGCCGTCGCCCCGGCTGTTAAAGGCCAGTTGGGTGGGGGATAGTTTTAACGGCATCTGGGTTGTATCCCGCCTTTAAAGGCAATCCATACCGTCACCGCTGGCAATAGATTAATGCAAAGGCGCTTGTTATACGTGGAGTAATGCGCGCCTACCCACAACGCATACGGATTGAATAAAACTCCGCATTGCATCAGCCGCCCTCGCTCACATCAAACCGCCCCGCCAGATCCGCCGCCGCGAATGCCAGCTGCATGACCTTGGCCAGCTCGCCGCTGTCCAGGTCGCCGTAACTGTTCAGCAGGTCGGCGCTCAGCGCTTCCAGGCTTTCGGCCTGCTCGACCTTGTTCCTGATGACATCCACCATGCTCTTGATCGACGGGCCTGCGGCGGTGGCCAGCAGCTCGGCCTGCGCCGAAACCGGCGTCGGGTCGGTATCCGGTTCCGCATTCACGGCAGACAACGCCGCCAAAGCGGTCGCAGCCGGTTCGGATTGTCCAGGAACCGGCGGCGGATTAGCATTGCCCACCTGCAAAACCGGCTCGTCGCCTTCGGCTTCCGGGATTTTTAGCTTTTGATGGGCATAACGCGCCGGGATACGCATCCCGATCGCCGCCAGCTTCGGCAAAGCATCGGCATATAACTGTAAATCATCCGGCTCCTGCGTATCGCTGACAAACGACGGGCAGCGGTTATCGGCAAACAGCCCGTTCAGCATCGCCATCGGATAGACCAGGTGCGCGGACAGCGTTTGATCCAGCTGGGTGGCGTCATCGTCGCGGATATCCAGGCGCACCTCGTTATGCACGTCGCCTAAGCTACGGTTGCCGTTGGCCCCGGTCGAGCTGGTCAGCGTACCGCCTAAAATCACTTTTGATTCGGCGCCATCACACCAATCCATCATCACCTTAAATGATTCGGCACTACCCTGAGTAGTAACACTTTGCAGTTCCAACTGCATCGAGTCAGGAATAATGCCGGCCGCATTGTGGCCGATGCTGAGCACGGTACGCAGCAAATCCAGCTTTTCTTTTGCTCCCGCTCCCGCCGGATATTTGCCGACGCGGATCGGCAGGCCGTAGACTTCCAAAAACTCGGCCAGGTCGCGCACGCTGAAATTCTTGTATAAATACGGCCAGGCCAGCGAACGGTACAGCCCGGTGCGGGCGATATAACCGGCACGGGACTTGTGGGTGTGCACGATCCAGCCGAACGGCTGCAGCGGTGCGCCATACACCGCGCCGCTTTGGCGCAGGTGCAGGGTGTTGCGGTTGTCCGGCGGGCAGGTAAACCAGCTCGGCGGCCGGTGCTCGATCTGGTTGGGGAACCAAAGGCCCTGGGCGGTTCGTCCCCAGCCCAGCTCCAGGCAGGCATAGCCGTGGCCGATCGCGTCCAGCGCATCCATGCGGATGCTGCCGATGTCCAGCTCGTCGCGGATCAGGTCTTCCAGGGCCTTGGTATTCTTCTTTTCGGTCGCGGTGGCATTGCGCGGCGGTTCCAGCGTCCAGTCCAGCTTTTTGACGGCCATCTCGCGCTTGTGCATCTCGGCGTCGATGTGGGCGTCTTTTTCGCGCATGTCCATATACAGCTCGGCCTGCGCGATCATGTCGCCCTGTTCGGCGGCCAGCAGGATTTCAGCCAATCTAGCCGGAGTCAGCCCTTTGGATGGATGCTCAGCAAACTCGCGGTGCAGCAAAGCAGATTGCGGGGAATCGGTCTGGCGCTCCTTCACGTCCGCTGGGGCGGGTTTCTTTTTAAACCAGTCTAAAAATTGCATTACCAGGCCCCTTTGCGCGTGGCGGTTAAATCGTCAGTATCCCAGTAGCGTGTTTCTTTGCTGGGGATGGGGGTGTATTCAATGATCTGCGCGTCCTGCTGGCTGGCGAAATAGGCCAGGGCTTTGGAAATGGCGCTGTCGCCGTGGCGCTGGTTGCTGCCGGTTTCGGTCTTGGCCTTGGGCAGCTTGATAATGCCGCCGATGACCTGCAAGGCGCGCAGGTCGTTCAGCTGGTCGGCATCGGCGGGGATGGTCAGTTTGCCGTCCTCGAAAGCGGCTTTGAACTTGGGCATGTTGGCCAGGTACCAGCTTTCCGACAGCTTGATCTCGTGAATGCGGCCCGATCCGTAGCGGT
>Ga0066415_1000193_pt1 | contig 10777 bp, 7 predicted proteins | sample LakWasMet21_HOW5_2_FD_59542 | JGI IMG/M metagenome (GOLD analysis project Ga0066415, IMG submission 59542) | Freshwater sediment methanotrophic microbial communities from Lake Washington under simulated oxygen tension - Sediment Metagenome 21_HOW5 | ecosystem: Environmental > Aquatic > Freshwater... | reverse complement strand
ATAGCTGACTGGGGCGAGTCTTCTCTATCTTTCGTAAGTTCGGATACGCACCACTGACAGATAGTGATCCGGCAGCTATTAAATCGAGGCTTTCGTTTAGGATTTAAACAAACTTGACATAACATTATATTTTAAGTCGTCGAGGCAATTATTTGATTCGCTATATGGGACTCTAAATTAACAGACCGTAATTTTCTGTGAAACAAAAAAGGTGGAAGCGGAGACATTGAAATTCAATTTTGATTTTTTTCGCGTTTGTGCTTAGGAGATAACCGCCAGCGCGGGTCGAATTCAGCGAATTGTTATTTTATTTTCAATGCAACTATGTAGTGCTGCAGGATTTTGGACAATTCATTCCACGATTCTTTCGCGATCGCTCCACGTTCATCGGCAGGGTTGAACCTAAATGATGAATTTTCGATAGAGAAATATCTTTCTAGAGATTCTGCAGTTTCATCAAGATATATAGACTTGAAAAATCTAGCACACATCGCCAAGTGTCCGAGATAGCGAAGTCGCTCATCGAAATCAAGGTCATTACCTTCCAAGGCGAGTTCCATGACCTGAGTGTGGTCAGCCAAGTGGAGTAATAGATTATGTTTCAACTCATTCATGTCGATATATGCCTTGAAATAGGACGTAATTGTATGGTCCCAGTATATCTTTTTTCTCTTAAGCCAGCTCCGCAATAAATCCATAATGTTTGATCTCGATTCATGGAATCAGCTAAAACTGAAAAGCTATCGCGAAAGCCTTTTTATCCAGCAATTCTCAATTTAGCCACCCGAATTCAAACATTGATCGGAAGGCAAGGGTATTTCCAAAGCGGTCAACATAAATTCCATGAGGTGCTGCCAGCTATCGAAGCACAGATACCGAGTCAAAGCGCGCAAGTCGTCAAAAAAAGTCTTTCGACTGACCAGTTTTTGCCGGAGCAAGCGGTAACGCGCATCGAACCAGGCCAAAACGGTATGCACCAGATAAGCCAGGATGTTGAAGCTGGCCAGTAGCGCTGAGAGGTGCGTTTTGCCGTGCCCGAAGTTGTGCTCAAAGTGATAACCTAAGTTTTTCGGGGTGCTAACATTACCAGGATTCGGGCTAAATTGAGAATTGCTGCTTTTTATCCCAAACAAAGCGGAGATACACTGTTAGGTGTTAGAATACCAGAGTTAGTGCTAGAGCGCACAGCGCCTCATAAGAATTAATATTCCAGTCGCCAACCTCAACAGCTGCGGTGAATGCCCTCTTTTGGAAAAAATATAGGTTTCAAAAGCCATGAACAAAAAAAGCAATGAAGCTTTTTCCCGCGTGGTGATCGATGCCCAGCTGAAAGATCAAGGCTGGAATGTTCACGACCAGAACAGCGTCCGCTATGAATACGTTCTGGATGACAAATCGCGGGCGGATTATGTGCTGTGCGACAGGCACGGGCGCTCCATGGCGGTGATCGAGGCGAAACGTTTCGCGATCAGTCCCGGTGATGCCACCGAACAGGCCAAACGCTACGCGCAGCACCTCAGCGTGCCGTATATTTTCCTCACCAACGGGAAGGAACTCCTGTTCTGGGAATGGCAACAGGAAGCCTATCCTCGACCAGTCAAAACCTTTTTCAAACAAGCCGACCTCGAACGCCGCTTCGCCACCCGGCAATTAAAACGCGATTCCATGGATGTGGCGATCGACAACAAAATTGCCGGACGTGATTATCAACGGCAATGCCTGGACACACTATGTCGTGAAATCAATCTCGGTCGCCGTAAACTGTTGGTGGAAATGGCGACCGGAACGGGCAAAACCCGGACGGCCGCCGCTTTCATCAAGCGCTTATTTGAAGCGAATGCGATTACTCGCGTGCTGTTTCTGGTAGACCGTATCCCTCTCGCCAAGCAGACGGAAGACGCTTTTGCCGAACATCTGCCCGATTATCCTTGTTATGTGCTCAGGGCGGGACGGCGCTTTCAGGATGAAAAACAGATTACCATCACCACGCTGCAAAGCATGGTCAACATCTATGGCGATTATTCCTCGGGTTACTTCGATCTGATTATCAGCGATGAATGCCATCGGAGTATTTATGGCAAGTGGAGCGGCGTGCTCAAGCATTTCGACGGTATTCAAGTCGGCCTGACCGCGACGCCTTGCGTCGCCCCTGAAGAGTTTGACGATGAAGAAGATACCCTCTTCGTGCGCGATACCCTACGTTTCTTTGAGGTCGACCGGCCGACATTCAGTTATAAACTCAAGGATGCGATTCGCGATGGCTATCTGGCCCCGTATCATGTGTATCGCGCGCTGACGGTCAAGACGGCAGCCGAAGGCGGCTTTCCGGTTCAGCGTAACGAGCTGGACTGGACCGCGATGGATGCCGAAACCCGGGCTGAATTCAAGCAGCTCTTTGGCAACGATGAGACGATCACGATTGACCCGTCCGCTTTAGAGCGACGCTTCACGATTCCTGAGCGTAATCGGGCGATTGTCCGTGAATTCCGGCAAGTGATGGATCACGGGTATTACGACCGGAAAGGACGGCTACGCAAACCCTTGATCGGCAAAACCATCGTGTTTGCGGTCAACAAACGCCATGCCGAAACCTTGGCCATGATGTTCGATGAGGCTTTCCGCGACCGCAAGGAGTCGCCGGATGTGCGCTATGCCGATTATGTGGTGTCCGGCATGGGCAGCGACGATACGCTCGATGGCCTGAGCAAAATCCGCCGCTTCAAAAAAGAGCCGTTCCCGAAAATCCTGGTATCGGTTAACATGCTGGATACCGGCTTCGACTGTCCGGAAGTGGTGTGCCTGGTCTTTACCCGCTTTACCCGTTCCAGCATTCTCTACCAACAAATGCGTGGACGGGGGACTCGTAAAATCCCCGGCAAACCGGATTTCACGATGTTCGATTTCGTCGGCGTCTGTGATTATCACGGCGACGATGACGAGATTGCCGAAGGCGGCCTGGTGATGGCCACACCGAAGAAAAAGCAATACCAGCCCCGACGTTTGCTCGCCTTGGACATCGATGATCATATCGACCCGACTACCCGCGAATGGATCAGCCTGGATGCAGATGGCAACATGGTCTTCCCCGAAGTCTCCGAGCAACGCGCCGCCGAACTGGGCTCGAAGTTCGAGGCGTGGCTGTTGACTTGCACCGACTTGTCGCCGAGCGAAGAAAACTGGCTCCGCTTAATCGGCAACCAAATCCGGGCTAATGCCGATAGCCTGGACGAATTCAGCGCCGGCCATTTCGCCTTTCATCCTTTCACCTTGATGGGCGGTTATCCCGAAGCCCTGCGGGTCTTCGGCGGCGAAGACCGTTTATACGGTTTTCTAACGGCGCTGAATGATACCGTATTCCATTCCGCCACCCCCAACAATACGCAACAACCGCAGCCGTCCGAAAGTCAGGCTGCCATGCACTAACTCGTAGGAAAAATTAATGCCGTTAACTCCCGACATGCGCCGGTCGATAGACCAGATCCGCGATTATCTTTATGGCGGTGGCTATCCCGATCCTGTCACGAATGCCGAACAACTGTCGTTTCTATTCTTCTTTTATTTGATCGAGGGTATCGACGCCGAGAACATTCTCAAAGCCAAAGTCCTAAAACAACCGTACGAAAGCCTGTTTGCCAACGAATGGACGCTGAAAAACCCGCTCAATGCGATCAGCAAAGAGCAAATGACGATTCCTCGCGAGCGTCTACGATGGTCAGTCTGGGCCAAAGGCCTATCGGGTGAAAGCCTGGTACGCTTCGTGCGCGACGAGGTCTTCGTCTTCTTTGCCGAACTCGGCGAAAAAGCAGCGCATAATTTTATGAACGGCGCCCGGCTGACCATTGACGAACCCACGGTGCTGACCCAGGTCATCAATTTGGTGGATGGGCTACGCCTGGATCAATCGGACGCGGATACCAAAGGCGACCTGTTCGAGCATGTTTTAAAACAGATCAAACAAGCCGGTGAACTCGGGCAGTTCCGTACGCCACGCCATATCATCCGTACCATCGTCGAGATGATTAATCCGCAAATTGGGGAAACAATCTATGACCCCGCCGCTGGCACGGCAGGCTTCTTGGTCGCAGCTTACAACCATGTTCGCTTGGCAAATTCATCGCCGAACGCGATTCGGGAAGAAGAAATCGACGGTAAAAGGCAACGACGCGGCTTTGGCGATCAGCTTTCCAACGCGCAAGTGTCTGCCTTGCAGACGGCCACCTTCTTCGGCAACGATGTGGACCCGAAGATGATCCGTCTTGCCACGATGAACCTGACGTTGCGGGGGCTTCCGAATGTCCGCATCCTGTTGCGTAACGTGCTGACTACTACCTTGAATGCCGAGAAGCGTGCTGAATATGCGTTGCCCGCCGACGGCTACCATGTCGTACTGGCCAACCCGCCCTTTTCGGGTCGAGTCGATAAAGACCGTATCGTCGAGGATGTCAAAGTCGGCACCTCAACGGCAACCGAACTGCTATTCCTGAAATACATGATGGACAGTCTGCGTCCCGGCGGTCGCTGTGGCGTAATCGTACCGGAAGGCGTGCTGTTCGGCTCTACGACCGCACATAAAGAGCTGCGCCGGCAGTTGATCGAAAATAACCGGGTCGAAGCGGTGCTGTCGCTGCCAGGCGGCGTCTTCCAGCCTTATTCCGGGGTAAAAACGTCGGTGCTGTTCTTCAAAAAAGGCGGCCATACCGAACGGGTGTTGTTCCTGCATGCCGATAATGACGGCTATAAACTGGATGCCAACCATGATACGCCGGTTGAGCAGGATGACTTGCCGGATTTGATCGCCGTTTATCGAAGCGAATTCGAGCGTTGGGTGGACTGGGAAGCACGTGACGCCGCCCAGCCATGGATGGAAAAATGGTGGTTTGCCGATGCCGCTACCCTACGCAACAATGATTTCAATCTATCGGCCGGCCGTTACCGGCCGATGTCTCAAGCGGCCATCGAGCACCGGGATCCGCGCGAGTTGCTGGATGAACTGGCGGCGATTGAGGCGGAGATTGTGGAAGAGGTTGAGTCATTACGATCAGCATTGGCGGAGTATTCGGCATGAGCGAATGGCCAATTAAATCACTCGGTGATATTTGCGAAATTAACCCTCGTATCCCAAGAAATCATAGCATTTATGATGACCAGGAAGTGTCCTTCGTCCCGATGGCAGCCATAGATGAGATATCTGGTCGAATTCTTACTAAGCAGACTCGCCTGTTTGGAGAGGTCAAAAAGGGCTACACCCATTTTAAAGACAACGACGTACTGTTTGCCAAGATTACCCCCTGCATGGAAAACGGCAAGGCTGCAATCGCTCGTGATTTAGTCGGTGGACTCGGTTTTGGCTCCACTGAGTTTCACATTTTTAGGCCATACGGAGATGTACTGCCAGAATGGGTATTTTATTTTATTCGAAGACAAGCGTTTAGAGCCGAGGCTAAACGTAATTTTACTGGAACAGCTGGCCAACAACGGGTTCCAACTTCTTTCGTTGAAGCAGCCCATATTCTGGTTCCACCTATCGGCGAACAACGCCGCATAGTGGATCTTCTCTCCCGCGCCGAGGGAATCGTCCAACTCCGACGCGAGGCGGAGAAGAAAGCGGCTGAAATCATTCCCTCCTTGTTTATCGACATGTTCGGTGATCCGGCGACGAATCCAAAAGGGTGGCGTATTGAAAATCTCGATTCTGTAACTCAAATTATTTCAGGCGTAACCAAGGGGAGACAGCTAAACCCATGCGAAACGGTCGAATTGCCTTATATGCGCGTAGCCAATGTCAAGGACGGCTATCTCGATCTTGCAGACATTAAAACTATTGCTGTTCGCAATAAAGAAATCGAAAAATATAAACTGTTGCCAGGCGATTTACTGATGACGGAAGGTGGCGATCCAGATAAGCTTGGTCGGGCAGCCATTTGGAAGGGTGAATTGGACCTTTGTCTTCATCAAAACCATATCTTTAAAGTACGTCCTGATAGTGGCCATTTATTACCTGAATATTTACGAGAGCTTGTAGGAAGTGGTTACGGGAAAGCTTATTTTCTCCGGGTGGCCAAAAAAACTACGGGTATTGCTACTATCAATCGGACCCAGCTTGGAAAATTCCCGGTCTTAATACCCCCAATTGAAAAACAGAAGGAATTTGTCGAAAAATTTGACTCAGTACGTTCAATTCAATATCAACAGGTCGCAGCCCTACAAAAAGCCGAAGCCACTTTCAGCGCACTGCTGGCAAAGTTTTTTACTTCCTGATGGATTAAATGGCACATGCACGGCAATATTGGAAGCTCTGAACAAGCCCATATTTATTTTTCTGATTTTTTCGATATTGACACTGTCGACCTTGAAAACTATGGCGCTTTCAACGTTTCCTTGATCAATGATTTACCATTATTTATCGATCCTTTTCTACTATTCGACAGTGAAAAGCCTGAGTATCAAGAACTTCATGAAGCGATTATCCAGTATGTCAAATTCCTGCGTGAAGTCTCTCTAAATCCAAACTTGGACAATGGCCTAGTCGATCATTGGTTTTGCTTCCCTGAAGTCAGCCAAAATTGGTTGGGATTGAGCCGCACAGGCAACAAAGGCAATGGTTTAGGCCGAGATTTTGCATCGACACTGCTTAGAAATCTGCATGAAGTTTTCAAGGATTTCGGCACTGAAACGGTTACACGCGGCAGTCATTTGGAAAAACTCTGCCTATTGGGGGATGGAGTTGGCCGAGATCACCTCAGTGATTTCACGACGAATCTGATCAAGGGATATTTGCTCGAATACACTCAAACCTTCGCAAAAAACTTTATCGCTCCCTCGCTGCGTCAGCAATTTTGGGTTGACAAAATCTCTTTCGATTACTCCACACGGCGTTGGAAACGTGGTCAGTATGAGCTTCCTTGTTTTTTAAGGGATTTTGTCCTGTTGACACCGAAGGATATGTTAACCAAAGACGAAGCCTGGATAAATCGAGGCGATCTTTTGGATCAATTTAGGGAAGTTTGCAATGCGGTGCCGGATGCGCAATTAAGAGCCTTAGTCGATGATTATTTTTTTCAGCGCCTTTCTCAAGAGCCAAAAGAGAAGGAAATCCGCGAAGCAGCGGCTACGACGCTGGGCCGTTTTCCTCAATTGCTCGATTACTACATCAAACTAAAAGAGGATCATGGCGATGAGGCTCACAAAATCAGTGATTTAAAGGTACGAGAGACGGAGATCCAGTTTGTCGAACAGATCAAAATGCTTGTCGGCAGTCATCTGTCCGGAACAGAGTTTTATAAACTTGGGGATAGCTTCGAGGAAGCTCTTCGTCGGGTAAATTTCTTGAAGGACGTGATCGAGAAAAATGACGGATATAGGCTGTTTTATGTAAAAGGCAAGCCATTACAACGTGAAGCCGATTTACAGATCATGTATCGCTTAACATGGTTTGCGACCCCGTTTGATGTAAATCGGGAAGTCAATAATGGCCGTGGCCCCGTTGACTTCAAGGTTTCAAATGGGAGCAAGGATAAGACACTTGTAGAATTTAAGCTCGCCTCTAATGCTAAGTTGAAGCAAAATTTAAAACATCAGGCGGGCATCTATGAAGTAGCCAATGACACGGCAAAATCGATAAAAGCGATTCTGTTTTTTACTGACTCAGAGTACCTCAAGCTAAATAGAGTACTGAAGGAGCTTGATCTTTTAGGCCGTCGAGATATTGTACTAATCGATGCCTGTGCTCACAATAAAGTGTCTGCTTCGAATGTTATATAAAGCACCCTCTCGAATTCAGAACTAGCCTTATATCTTGCAAAACCGATCAATCAGGATCAATGAACAACCCCGCCAGCCAATCCGACACACACACCTATTCGCTCAGCTTTTGGGCGCGGCGCTTGGCTTCGGACAACCATTATCGTTCTATCAGGCTTGGCAAAGGCCAGCTTGTCCTACTCGATGCGAAAAAACATCCCCTCAAAATCGATTTCCTGGGCATGGCTCACCTTGTCGACCTTCAGGTGGGGCGGTTTTGGGATACCTTAATCATTCCACAGGAAGAAGGGCAAATCGTACGCTTTGGCGGGGTTCAGAAAGCCTTATCCAAAACACTGCAGGCCCAACTCAATAGCCATATTCATGATTATCTGCAGCGTTTCTATCAACAATTTGAACCCGCCCTCAGTCAAGCGGCACAGGAAGCCCAGCTATTATTCTCAGGTTCTCACTATATCCGCCAGGCGACCGCCCAACAATGGCTGGACACCCATCAATGGTTGGCGATCAGTCTCCGCTATCAAAGCAGTCAGCGTTTTTTGAAAGCCGAAGCCAAGCGCGATTATCAACGGATCATGCCGTTTCTGGAACAAGGGCAACGTCATATCGACCGTTTGAATCAGGCCTTTGTTAAGCAAGCGGTGCGCAAACACCAAACCTTCTTTGATCAAGTTGAAACCAATCCGCTGACCGAAAACCAGCGCCAAGCCTGCGTGATCGATGAGCAGCACAACCTAGTGCTGGCCGGCGCCGGCACCGGCAAGACCAGTACGATGATCGGCCGCGCCGGTTATTTGCTCCGGGCCGGCCTGGCGAAACCCGAGCAAATCTTAATGCTGGCCTACGCGCGCAAAGCCGCCGAAGAAATGGACGAGCGGATCCTGGACAAACTCGGGATTCAGAACCTGACCGTCAAAACGTTTCACAGCCTCGGCAAACAGATCATCACGCACGTCGAAGGGATGGTCCCCTTGATCGATAAAATGGCTGAGGATACCACTCTTAGGGCACGGTTTGTCGATGAACAAATTCAACGGCTACTGCAAGATGAGCAGTATAAATCGCGCTTGCTGACCTTTTTTGTCCGCTTTGCCCATCCTTATCAAAGCCAGTACGACTTCAAAAGCCTGGGCGAGTACAACGCCTATATCTTGGAAAACGACATCCGAACGCTCCAGGGCGAGCTGGTCAAAAGCTACGAAGAGTGCGAGATTGCCAATTTTTTGTATCGACAAGGGATTGCCTATCAATACGAGGCCAATTACCCGCACACCACCTCGGGCCCGGACTATAAGGTGTACCAACCGGATTTTTATCTACCTGAGTACGGCATTTATATCGAGCATTTCGCGGTCAATGAACACAACCGCACGCCGCCCTTTATTGATCAGACCCGTTATCTGGAAGGGATGGCCTGGAAGCGGACCTTGCACCAGAAATACCAAACGCCCTTGATCGAGACGTACAGCTATCTGAAACACCAAGGCCGACTGACTGAAGTGTTAAGCGAGAAATTGTTGGCAGCCGGCGTCACCTTCAACCCTCTCCCGGCCAATGCGTTATTGAACCAGCTGAAAGAACTCGGCCGAGTGTCGGAATTCAGCCAGCTGATGGCCGACATTCTGTCCCTCTTTAAGTCCGCTTATGTCGACATGAAATCGCTGGTTGAACTGGCAAAAAGGCATCCAGACCAAGAGCGCATGTTAGCTGCCATCCATTTGTTCGAGCCGATTTACGAAGCGTACCAACTACAGTTACGCGATGCGGCCAGCATCGATTTTGAAGACATGATCGGGAGAGCCATTGACTATGTCGAATCGGGCCGCTACCGCTCCCCCTACCGCTACTTGCTGGTCGATGAGTTTCAGGATATCTCCGCCCCGCGCGCTCGCCTGCTGAAGGCCCTGATGGCTCAGCAGTCGGGATCCAGCCTGTTCGGGGTCGGCGATGACTGGCAGTCGATTTATCGCTTCTCCGGCAGCGATGTATCGTTGACCAAGGACTTCCCCAACCATTTCGGCGCCACCGCGACCAGTATCCTGGATAAGACTTTTCGCTTCAATGATCAAATCGGCGGGGTCGCCGCGCGGTTTGTCTCTGAAAATCCGAGCCAAATCCAAAAGCAGATCCGAAGCCACCGCCAGGTCGAACACCGGGCGATCTCGCTGATTAAAACTCATCAGGAGTCAACAGGCCTTGAGGCCGCGTTGGCGGCGATCCAGGCCAAAGCCAATGGGCCGACCAGTGTGTTACTTCTCGCTCGTTTTCATTTTAAAAAACCGGATATGGCTCCATTAAAACGCCGGTATCCCCAGTTGCAGCTTCAATTTATGAGCGTCCATGCATCCAAAGGCAAGGAAGCCGATTATGTGGTGGTCCTCGGGCTGGAGAAAGGCAAGCATGGCTTTCCGTCTGAAAAAGCGACGCACCCTTTATTGGACCTCTTACTGCCAAAAGCCGAAGCTTATCCGTACGCAGAAGAGCGGCGCCTGTTCTATGTCGCACTGACACGGGCGCGGCACCATGTCTATTTGATCACCAACGGCAACAACCCATCGCCGTTCATCCGCGAGCTGATCGATCATCGCTACCCGATCCTGACCGACGAATTCCAAGGCGAAGGCTTCCAGGATCAATTGGCGAGCATCCCTTGCAGCCAGTGTAAAACGGGTTATATGGTCCCGCGCGACAGCCAGTACGGCAGTTTCTTCGGCTGTAACCAATACCCGCTTTGTACCCATACGCAACGCGCTTGTCAATGGTGCGGGAGCGGCTTAAAGCCTAAAGGCCGTTTTAGAGTTTGCGAGAATCCACGCTGTGACTTTGTCGAACCGATTTGTCCTGTCTGCGGTGGCGCATTAACGCTTCGGAAGGGAAATTATGGCCAATTCTGGGGATGTGCGCATTATCGCAAAGAAGCCGAGTTTTCCTGTACACACAAAGAACAATACATCGATTTGCAGGTGGCCCGAAGCCGATGAGGCCATCATCCTCTCATCTTCAAGGTTAACGACTA
>Ga0066415_1000191_pt1 | contig 10788 bp, 9 predicted proteins | sample LakWasMet21_HOW5_2_FD_59542 | JGI IMG/M metagenome (GOLD analysis project Ga0066415, IMG submission 59542) | Freshwater sediment methanotrophic microbial communities from Lake Washington under simulated oxygen tension - Sediment Metagenome 21_HOW5 | ecosystem: Environmental > Aquatic > Freshwater... | reverse complement strand
ATGCAATACCAGTGTAACCTTAACAGCTACATCAACAACAACCAATGCGTTAACTTATGGTTGGACAGGTCCTTCTAGTTTCACTTCTGCAATTCAAAGTCCAACAACAAGTGTAGGTGGCGATTATACAGTAACTGTTTCTGATGCATTAACAGGATGTAGTAATACGATCACCGTTACAGTGGGAACCAATACAGTAGCGCCTAGTTTCACCGCAGTAGCAATACCGGCAACATGTACAGGAACTATTTCAAATAACGATGGAACAATAATACTAACAGGCTTTAATGTAACTGATAATTTTGATCTTGTTCAGGCAAACACTTATACAGGAACAGCTAATTACACAAGCGCTACACCAATTCCAACAACTGGCATAATTACTAATACACTTGTCAATCCAAGCGCACCAACACCATACACTATAAGAGTATTTAGTGCCAACGGTTGTTTTGCCGACGTAACTGTTACGTTAACACCAATTGATTGTTCTTTAATCAACAGCGCTATTGGACTTGCTAAAAGTGGTACTGCCTCAGATCCATTGTCTGATAAAACAATTGATGTAACTTATGTGTTTACAGTTAAAAATTTAGGTGTTGATACAATTAAAAATGTACAGGTGTTAGATAGTTTAACTATTCCTACACCGGCTACATATACTATAAAATCAGGCCCAACAACTTCCGGTGGATTAACAGCCAATTCAATTTATAATGGAACTAGTGATCTTCGCTTATTAGCAGGCTTAGATAAACTTGCACCTGGTGCTGTTGCAACAATTACATTAGTGTTAAATATTACTCCAGACACTGTCCATTACATTACAAACAGTGCCATTGCCGTTGGTTTTGGTTCTTCCGGAATTGTTGTCAGAGACACTTCTGATATGGGTAATGATCCTGATCCAAATAATAACGGAAATGCTAATGAATCAGGAGAAAATACACCTACCGTAATTAAATTACCAGATGTCGAATTATTTATCCCTGAAGTCTTTACTCCGGATGGCGATGGCAAAAACGATTTCTTTGTTATGAAAGGTATTGCCGGTCGTACAGTAAAAATCACAGTATTTAACAGATGGGGAAGTACAGTATATGACAATTCAGCTTATGATAATACATGGGACGGAACTGCTAATACAGGCGGATTAACCATCGGAGGAAATAAATTACCTCAGGGAACTTATTATTATATCATCGAGTTTGAAGATGGACAAACTGATCCAATTAACGGATTTGTGGTATTACAATATTAATTGATATAAACATTAAAATGAACCTCATGAAAAAATCAATTTTGATACTTATGGTTGTAATGTTAAGCACATTACATTCACGCGCACAGTACGACGCAATGTTTACACAATACATGTTTAATGAAATGTTTATTAACCCAGGATACACAGGCAGTAAAGATGCCATGGCTGTAAATTTATTACACAGACAACAATGGGTTAATTTTCCAGGGCGACCCATTACAACCACTTTTTCTGTTCATGGTCCGTTAATGAATAATAAAATGGGCTTAGGTTTAAGTGTATTGAACGAAAAAATAGGAAAATTAAACAGAAATTTAGCGTATCTGAATTATGCATACAGAGTTAAAACCGGAACAAAAGGACAATTATCATTTGGTTTAATGGCTGGAATTCATAATCAGGTAAATAAATTATCGGAGTTAAAATCTACTGACGCAGGAGATATACAAGTATCTCAAAACACCCCAAGTTTAATTGCTCCTAATTTTGGAGGAGGGATATATTATTATACGAATAAATTTTATGCCGGCATCTCAGTACCAAGAATGGTTGATGATGGTTATTTATTTAATGCTACAGGGGATGTAATTAAAAGCACAAAAATAGATGTCCAAAAATTTCATTATTATTTAACTATTGGAAATGTATTTGAAATTAATGAAGACTTTAAATTAAAACCTCAGGCCATGGTAAAAATGGTGCAAAACGCACCTTTACAATACGACGTGAATGTAAATGCTTTAATAAAAAATTTAATATGGGCCGGAATTTCATACAGAAGCAGTTCAGATATTTCTGCAATCTTAGGTGTTCAGGTAAATCCTCAATTTATTGTAAGTTATTCTTATGATTATTCTTTAACTAAACTTCAAAAATATTCACAAGGCTCGCACGAAATTGCTTTAGGTTATGTGTTTTCTTTTAAAGAGAAAAAGGTAACTACCCCAAGATATTTTTAAATAATTATTAAAAGAAATAGATAATATACATCTAGAAAAAATTTATATGAAAAAACTTATTGCACTACTTGTTTTCAGCGTTCTTGCTTCCTCTGTAGGAAATGCGCAGTCCTCTGCTATTTACGCTGCAAATAAATTATATTTTTCAAAATTATACAGTAAAGCTATTCCTAAATACGAAAGTCTTTTAAAAAAAGACAGTGCTAACACTGATATACTGACGAATTTAGGAGACTGCTATCGTTTAACTAATAATTCAAAAGGTCAATTATTATGTTACGGTAAATTAGTAAAACTGGGTAAAGCCGAAGATGACATTAAATTATTATACGGACAAGCTTTAATGGGAAATGGTCAATATGAAGAAGCTAAAATAATTTTGTCTCAATGTAAATTAGATTCACGAGGAGAATCCCTTTCAAAAGCATTGTCCAATCTTCAGAAATTTTCAAAAGATGCTGATGCTTACAAAGTAGATACTGTTTCATTTAATTCAGATTTTGATGATTTTTCGGCTGTTAATTTTGAAAAAGATCAGGTTGTGTTTTCATCTTCCAAAACAAAAACCAGCTGGATCACAAAGAGACATGGATGGACAGGAAATCAATATTGTCAAATGTATATCACACAAAAAAAAGCTGACGGTAGTTACGAAAAACCAATTTTATTTTTAGAAGACATAGATTCAAAATATAACGATGGCCCACTGTGTTTTACAAAAGATGGTCAAACTATTTTTTTCACCCGAAATTCGGTAAATAAAAAAGCAAAAAGTGCAGACGGCACTCAAAAATTACATCTCTATCAGGCAACGATTGTTAGAGGCGCGATCTTTTCATTAGTGGAACTAAAGTTCAATAACAATGAATATAATTTTGCACACCCTGCAATCAGCACTGATGGTAAAACATTATATTTTGCCTCTGATTTATTAGGTGGACAAGGCGGAATGGACATTTGGTATAGTAAAATTGAGGCGGATGGAAGCTGGGGAGCTCCGGTAAATATGGGGGATAAAGTAAACACCAAAGGCAATGAGATTTTTCCTTCTATTACGGCTGATAATCTTTTGTATTTTGCTTCTAATGGTCATGGAGGTCTTGGTGGACTGGATGTGTACGAGACAAAATTAAAAGATGATAAAGCCGGTAGAGTTTATAATATGGGGAAACCCGTAAACACTGAGCATGATGACTTTGCTTATAACTTAAATGAAGATGGTAAAAAAGCTTTTCTAAGCTCTAATAGAAAAACAGGCGGCATGAACGATGATATTTATACCGTTGATGTATTAAGAAAAGTGGCTCGTGGCAAAACAGTTAATTTTATAATTAAAGACAAAGAAAGTCAAACTCCACTTCCATTAGTAAAAATTAAATTAAATGCAGATTCATTCATCACTAATGAGAAAGGAGAGTTTCAAACCCTCATTGAAGAAGATGTTAATTACAAATTAAGTATTTCTAAAGAAAAATATTTTGAATTAACCGATTCAATGTCTACTAAAACTTCGCCGGAAGGTGATGAGTTTACAAAAACAATTGATCTGGAGAAAGACCCGAATTTGTACTTATTAGCCGGGATTTATGACGCTAAAACAGGTGATGGTATTGAGGGAGTGAAAATTTCATTTAAAGATCTGGTTGTTAGTAATGAATTTGAATTAGTAAAAACAGAAAAAAATGGTGAATACAAAAAGCCATTGAACAACAAAAAAATAGGTGACAAATTACTGTATTTTGTGACCATTGAAAAAGAAGGTTTTGTAACTAAAACTTTAAACTTTACTTACGACATAAAAAAAGAAGGTGAGATCCAACTAAACGAGTTATTAGCGTTAACTATTGGAAAGGTAGAAGTAGGTATGGATCTGGCTAAAATGATCGACATTAAACCTATTTATTTTGATTTAGGAAAAGCGAAGATCAGAAAAGATGCGGCTATAGAGTTGGACAAAGTGGTAGAAGTTATGAAAAAATATCCTGCCATGATCATTGAATTAGGTGCTCACACAGATTGTAGAGGCGTTGCCGGAGCAAACTTAAAACTCTCTGACGCCAGAGCCAAAGCTTCGGCTTCATATATTATTAAAAAAGGTATTACAAAAGACAGAATTACCGGTAAAGGTTATGGCGAAAGCAAATTACTTAATACCTGTGCTTGTGAGGGTAAAGTAAAGCCTAGCTGTTCAGAAGAGGAACACGCTAAAAACAGAAGAACAGAATTTATTATCGTGAAACTAAAAAATTAAATTAAAAGAGGCTGTCTCAAAAGGACAGTCTCTTTTTTTTATTCCATACCCAAATGAATCAACGCGTCACCCTGATTTACCACAGGCTGACTATTGACACCAACAATATAACCATCAAAAGTTGATAGGATTTTGTGTTCTATCTCACCAAATGGATTGCATATAACTCCTAATAAATCATCTTTAGAAACATAAGCGCCGTTCATAGCATTCATATGAAATAAACCACTTACACTCGCCCGGATCCATGTATCCTTTTGGATTTTAACCGAAGGATTATTAGGTACATCGATATCAATCATCTTGTAGCTCTTCATTAAACGCAAACAACCATTCACGCCTTCATTAATTGCGGTATAATCAAAACGCATACTTTCACCACCTTCATACACCAAAATAGGTTTTTGTTTTTTAGCCGCTTCTTTTCTAAATGTTCCTTCACGATAAGTGCTGTCAATAATTAAAGGGGCAGAAAATTGCTCAGCTAACTTTACATTCTCTGCAAATTCAAACACACAACGTATTTGCGGATAATTACTGATCTTTGCTCCTCCGGTATGAAAATCAACTCCAAAATCAATTAAAGGAATGATATGTTTCATCATATCGTAAGCAATCCTACTTCCTAAGGAGCCATTTTTAGTTCCCGGAAAACAACGGTTCAAATCCCTGCCATCAGGCAAATCACGGCTTCCAAATAAAAAAGATACACTATTAATAACAGGAATAGCAATAATGCTACCACACTTTAAATTTTTAATTTCATTACGGGTAATTATTTTTCTAATAATTTCAATACCGTTAGTTTCTTCGCCATGCATTCCTGCACATAAAAGAATCGTAGGACCTTTCACTTTACTTCGGAAAATAAAAACCGGTAATTCTATTAATGTTTTAGTATGAAGTTCGTAAGAGTTTAAGACGATCTGTTTGTTTTCGCCGGGACTGACCGTTTGAGAGTTAATAATAAAATCTTGCATAATTACTGACCAGGTGCATTAAACTCATTACGTTCCACATACTCAATGATTTTTCCGGCAATGTCAACCCCAGTAGCACCTTCAATACCCTCTAACCCGGGTGAAGAATTCACTTCCATTACTAATGGCCCTCTATCACTTTGTAATAAATCTACACCGGCAATGCCTAAACCTAATTTCTTACAAGCTTTAATAGCTGTCGATCTTTCTTCAGGTGTTAATTGTATAACTTTTGCAGAACCTCCACGGTGTAAATTACTTCTGAACTCTCCTTCTTTAGCCTGGCGTTTCATTGCCCCAACAACTTGTCCATCCACTACAAAAACCCGTATATCAGCGCCTTTAGCTTCTTTAATGAATTCCTGCACCAACATGTTTGCTTCCAATTTCAAGAAAGCTTCAATGACTGATTTAGCTGCTTTTTGGTTTTCTGCTAAAATAACGCCAATACCTTGTGTGCCTTCTAATAATTTAACCACACAAGGTGCTCCTCCAATCGCTTCAATTACACTGTCAATGTCTTTATCATTCGGAGAACTTGCAAAAGCTGTTTTAGGAATTCCCAATCCCGCACGAGCCAATATTTGTAAACTACGCAATTTATCTCTTGAACGCACTAAAGCTTGAGATTCAACAGCCGTAAAGATCTTCATCATTTCAAACTGTCTTACTACAGCTGTTCCATAAAATGTTGCACTTGCCCCAATACGAGGAATCACCGCGTTCACATCGGTTACTTCTTTTCCATTAAAATAAATATGCGGACGACCTTGTTCGATCACCAACACACATTTCATGTGATCTAACAGCAACATTTCATGGCCACGTTGTTCACCTGCTTCTATAATTCTTTTAGTAGAATATAAATTTCTGTTTCTTGATAATACAGCAATTTTCATACGTGTGTTATTTATTTTTAATTTTTTGTCGTTTGTAATTCGCCATAAATTTATTCGTCAAAATATATTTGTTGTGGCTCATTTCATTTATGTATTTTTTAGTATTTTATTTAAGCGAATGCCGTTAGTGTAAATCTGATTTACGTCTACGATAAATTTCCCTTTTAATAATTTTCTCCCGATCAAAACAGGATAACGCATATTACCTCTATCACTTAAGGAAATACTCGTATTAATTTTTTTTCGGCCAATTAAAATTAATGTTTTGATAATGTAGCGCTCTTCCATTTCACCAAATGAATTTTTTATTTTCTTTTTAGTAAACGTATCGAAGTTATAAATTTTATTGTCCAAAAATTTTACCTGCAACAAATCACAATTGTTGTTTTTAACCAAAGCAATATGTCGACAATGAATAGCACATGTATACGCACCAGTATCAATTTTTGCCTCTACCTGATTAATTTCAAGTTGAGGAAAATTAACGTATTCACGTCTTCCAATTAATTTAATATTTGAATTGATCATTGTTATTTAAAACCTATACAAATTAGGTGATTTTGACGAAAAGAAAAAATTATTTTTTATAAAATCGATCAGCCGTTACCTCAAGATGAATAGGCGTAGAATGTCTGATATGATCGATAAAGTGTTTTGCGAAATAAGGCGCCAACATTACTGCTTTAGTTCCAAAACCATTGAATACAAAATAATTATTTAGTTCAGGGTGTTTGCCAATAACCGGACGCCTATCAATAACAGATGGCCTTACCCCAGCTTCGTGCTTAATAACCGTATACAGTATTTGAATAACAGCGGCTAATTTTTGTTCTAACTCAAGTTTTCTTTTTTCTGTAGGCACATCATCTAAACTTTCCCACTCATAAGTAGCTCCAACTTTATAAGTATGATTACCTAATGGTAAAATAAAAATACCTTTATTTAAAATATCATGTTCTAATTGCAAGCCCTCGCAATGAATAGTTAACACTTCCCCTTTAGCTGGTTTCATAGGTACCCAATTAAAAAAGGGATTCTGAGTAATTAAATGCCCTTCGCAAAAAACTATGTTACGAGATGAAACAGACTGATACTTAATAATATCATCTTGATGTGATAATTTATTGAAATCAAACTTATCTTCTATAAAACTACCATTAAATTGTATGTATTTTTTAGATTGCTCTAAAAACTCAACTACATCCAAATTACCTGCTCCTAACACTTTAGAATAAGAGAGTATCTTTTGTTGATCAGTAACAGTAAGGTTTTCGTATGTTTGCTTATCTAGAAACTCATTTTCTGATTGAGCTTTTTTCAACCATAATTTCTTTTCCTGCTCCTCGGTAAATGGTTTTATGATATGACGATGTTGAATCACAACAGAATTTGTTTCCCCCTCAAAGTATTTATAAAAATCCATTAACTCAGGCACTAATTCGTCGGCAAGCCAACTTTTAGTCAAGCGTTTAAATACTACCGGATTCCAAATTCCGGCAGCTACTCTAGACGACAAGGAAAGCTTTGCTTCGTCGATAACGCAAATCTTAAATCCTGCTTTGAGTAATAAAATAGCTAAAACTGAACCCGCCAGGCCTTGGCCAACAATAATAAAATCAAAAGATTCAGAATTATTTTTTATTTGTGACACGGCCATATTTTATACCACGGTAAGCTCCAGAAAAGTATAAAACTAATCTCACCCCGTAAACTGATTGTACTCTATTGTAATCACAAAAAATTTGTCCGCCAATGCCAACATCATATTTAATTTTATAAACTGCTTCGACTACAGCGTACCCACCAAACTCATTATACACTGTTTCTAAATTATATTCAGTCGAATCTTTTAGTGGTCTTTTGAAATAAGAAGTTGATGGACCGATAAACGCAGACAGATTATACTTTTCGGTTTCTTTTCTTATACCTACGCCCAAATGAAGATTGTAATTATTTGTCGACCTATAATCGGCGCCACTCATAAATCCACCAAGTCTGAAATAATATTGCCTTAAGTGAAAACTAAAATCTGCACCAATGTTTTTTTCGTCTTTTGGCCATTGTGTATTAAAACAAGCGCCGGTACCAGCAGATAACCAGTTATTATGCACCCTATATCTTTTTCCATCAAATACAACTTCCTGTTTAGGATTATATGTAACAGAATCATTTTGAGCAAAAAACGATTTTACTCCAAATAAAATAAATATGGATACTAACAGATACTTCAAGCAATGCGAATATAAATAAAACTATTCAGTTATATTTTGGTTAAATTAAACGGGGATAAATTAGAAACGCAGAAAAAACAAATTTATTTTGCCATTACCCAGGCATTTGGATAATTTGTTTTGATGTTAGACAATAAATGGGCTGCCTCTTCTTTAGAGTTAAAACCACCACAACTCACCACATGTAACCCTTTAGCATTAGTACCACTGATACCTGCTTGTATTTTTTTAGTCATTAGTTCACGAATCAGCTTTTCAGCATTTTCTTCAACGCCAAAACAACCCACTACCACCTGAAATTTCCCATCAAACTTACCCGTTGATGCTATATGGTAAACAGGTTTTGTTACCATTGTTTTGTCAACTCTAGCAATAGTATCATTTGCAGCTACCAACACAGGACCATTAGCCGTTAAGGTAAACGAAGCATATCCATTTGCATCAGCTAATAAAAAAACATCTTCAATTTTATTGATAAACACAGCTTTTCTAACAAATTTAGCAGGTGTATACGTTTTTTCCGGTGTATAAAATGGGTTTAAAGATGACTCTAATAAAGGTTTCATTGGCCTAGATCCAGCAGCCAATAATAAAAGAGCTAAGGTTGTTGGTAAACCTACAGCCAAAGTTGCTATTTTTATATAGGATCTTTTTTGTTTAACAGGAGTTTCAACAACAGCTTTTCTATCTTCAAATTGTTTAGTAACAATTGACGTTTCCATTTCCAAGGTCAATTCTGTTGCTAAAACCGGTTCAAAACCAAAAGAATCTAATAAGAAATTTACATCCGCCTTAGCTTCAAAACGCAAGTTATTTTCCGCATCAATGTATAATAAACCAATGTTAGAAAGTTCAAATCTTTTTTTAACTCCTAATAACGATTGGATATAATCTTTACAATCAGCTATTAATTTCTCTGCCTCTGAATAGCTCACATTGGCTTTCTCCATTAAAGCCGACGCCAACAAACCATCATTATGAAGCAGATTCTTGTTAAACAAAATATGTTTAACCTGTGGATACAGTAAATTATTGCCTTTACTGAAACTGGAACTATAATTTCTGGCAACAAAACCACCAAAATTAGGCACGATCACACAATCGTGCTTATATAAAAGCTCAGATATCAGTTCTATTATTTGGTTGTATTGTACCATTTAGGGACTCCGAATGTACAGTTTTTTAGCTATGTTTTGTTTATAAATTTATAAAAGAGAGGGCATATTTTCTAAAATATTAACAACCAATTAATTAACATTTTATCAAAATGTATTAAAGATTATTTTACCTTTGCAGGCCATGTTAAAAACGAGAATTTTCCTTTATATAGCTGTTATATCCGGTTTATTTTACAGCAGAGTACTTCATGCGCAAAAAAGTCAATTAACGGCCAAAGAAATTATTTATAAAATGGTTAAATCCATTGAAGATGTAGATAGATTGAAATATAGCTTAAAAATTACCGAAAGAGGTAAAAAAGGCTATAATCACTACGAATCTTCGGTTAAATTGAACAGAAATCCTCGAAAAATCTATTTATACATTAAAGGTATTGAACTACTTTGGATCAGTGGCTGGAATCACAACAAAGCTTATGTAAAACCTAACTCTTTTCCTTTTATGAACCTTAGTTTAGATCCTTTGGGTTATTTAATGAGACAAGATCAACATCATACCTTAAACGAAATGGGCTTTGATTATTTTGGAAGCGTGGTTGAATATATGGCACTTAAAGTAAATGATAAGTTTGACCAATATTTCAAATTAGAAGGTGAAGAACGGTACAACAATAGACCATGTTACAAGGTTATTATTGATAACAAGGATTTTGGCTATGAAAATTACACAGTGGGTAATAACGAAAGCATTACTACTATTGCCCGTAAATTACATATTAGCGAATACATGATCCTGGAAGTAAATCCTAAACTAAATGATTATTTCGATATTCTCAAAAAAGGACAAATATTAAAAGTTCCAAATGCTTATGCAAAACACGTAACTTTGTACATAGATCAATTATACTTTTTACCCATAGGAGTAAAAATATTTGATGATAAAAGCTTATACGAACAATACGACTATCATTATTTACAGGTTAACCCTAAAATTGATGATTCAGAATTTACTAAGGAATATAAAGATTACAAGTTCTAAAAAATGAGTGCTATAATAATCACTAAAAATACAGAGTTAATGCAACG
>Ga0066415_1000189_pt1 | contig 10812 bp, 9 predicted proteins | sample LakWasMet21_HOW5_2_FD_59542 | JGI IMG/M metagenome (GOLD analysis project Ga0066415, IMG submission 59542) | Freshwater sediment methanotrophic microbial communities from Lake Washington under simulated oxygen tension - Sediment Metagenome 21_HOW5 | ecosystem: Environmental > Aquatic > Freshwater... | reverse complement strand
GCGCCGGCTCCTGTTAAATTTATTGGCTTACTATACAATTCATCTTTTCCATTAACTGTACTATTGTAATTGTTGATCATAATAGATTTATTACCACTCGATGAGGCCAAATTAGTTAGTTGCCAGGTGCTTGAGGTATCTAAATTATTTGTCAACCATTCGGGTCCGTGTAATGATGCTACAGATTCAAAACCTTCGGAAAAAGGGTAAACAATACCAGTAGTAGACGTTTGAACCGAAATATAATTTTGTTTAATGATTGACACTGAATCCAATCCATTTTTCACTTTCAATTCCACGCTGTAAGTTCCAGGTGTTGAATAAGTTATAGTTGGATTATTTACCGCAGAAATAGCCGGACTACCTCCTTGAAATTTCCAGGAAATAGAATTGAATGGTCCATGATAGGATGTATTAGCAAATATTACCTGATTACCCGGGCATATCGCTGTTCTATTGCTTGCAAATTCGGCTTTACATAGAGGTGGTGTGGCTGTATAAATACCTGTTGCTATTAAGTTTGCAGTTTGCCATAAATTGTTGCGCCCTGCAACTGTTGCCGTTAAACAGGCTTGCATTCGGGCTTTTTGACCTTGAGTAAACATAATGTTACAATAGCTATAATCCATCGCGTTTTGAACATTATCCACTACATTACCACAAGAAGCACCATTTAAATTACAACTTTGCCAACCAATCGTTGGTGGTGTATCTGCTACCAGATCATCAATATTGCAATCTTTACCCGGATCAGCACATGGATAATAATAAAAATTCGGGACATTGTTTCCACCCCAAATGTGGTGTAAGTTTAAATAATGACCGCACTCGTGAGCAAAAGCAACAGATTGTGTTAAGTTAGAGGTACCAATGGTTCCTACATAATTATGAGATAATACAATACCATCCCATAAAGGAATAGTATCTGCATCACTTGGCCAAACGGCGTGTCCGGCAAGTCCTGCAGCATTAGCAACTACATACACATTCAAATATTGAGTTGGTGGCCAGTGTATTAAATTTTTAATGCGGTGATCGCCCGAAGACGTTAAAGGCGAAGCAATACGGTTAATGCCACTGTGGCAATTACCATTTGGGTCTTTGGTGGCTAAACGAAATTCGATATCGCAATCAGCATGAATTCCTTTAAAAGCAGTAACGATAGAAGCTGTATCAGGACGTAATTTTCTGAATGTTTTATTAACGATATCAATCCCATCTTTTAACTGAGCATCCGAAATATTTTCAGTTCCATAATTATGAATTACATGAAACACAACAGGAATAATATATGTAGCGGCCGAAGTGCTTTTTTTATTTTGATTGACGTTAAAATTCTGAACAAAACTTTGTGTAAATGCTTCTAATTCCTTTTCCTTACTAATAACTGCTTTAGCAATTTTAGAATTTTGCTTTAAGGTTGAAATTCTCATTTCATCAGCTCCACACCGCAAATTTTCGGTTTGAGAAAAACCAATGATTGAATTTGTTATAATTAAAAAAATAAGTATTGTTTTATTCATTTGATCTTTAAGATTTATTATTTTTAAATGTAATAAGAATAATTTAAGTTTTCATCGCAATTCAGCCAAAAATCAACATGTAACTATAGTTAAACAGGTTTAAATCCTTTTAAAATTGAGAAAATTATATAAAATAATGAGTAAATTTGCTGTTCTGTGATATTACACAACAAACATATTCTTTTAGGTGTTACTGGCGGCATTGCGGCATATAAGTGCGCTAGTCTGGTAAGATTATTAATTAAAGAGGGTGCCCAAGTAAAAGTGGTTATGACAAAATCTGCTGAAGATTTTGTAACTGCTAAAACCTTATCTGTATTAAGTAAAAATGAAGTCGTTACCGATTTTTTCGATAATAATAACAATTGGAATAACCATGTTCATTTAGCCGAATGGGCTGATGCCATGATCATTGCTCCATTAACAGCTAATACCTTATCTAAAATGGCCAATGGCCTTTGCGATAATATGGTGATGGCTTGTTATTTATCTACTAAAAGCAAAGTATTTATTGCTCCGGCCATGGATCTGGACATGTACCAACATCCTACCACAAAAGAAAATTTAAATACCTTAACTAAAAACGGAAACAGTATCATTCCTGCAGAAAGTGGTGAATTAGCCAGTGGCTTAATTGGCGAAGGCCGAATGGCTGAACCGGAGCATATTGTTGAGTTTATAAAAAAGGAGCTTTCTATCAATTTACCTTTAGCTGGTAAAAAAATATTGGTTAACGCAGGTCCCACTTACGAAGCGATTGATCCTGTTCGTTTTATAGGAAACCGTTCCTCCGGTAAAATGGGGATTGCCATTGCCGATGAATTCGCCAAACTAGGTGCCGATGTTACTTTGGTTTTAGGTCCATCTCATCATAAACCGAGCCAACACCAGATAAATGTTATTCCTGTTGAAAGTGCTCAAGACATGCTGCAACAATGTCAAAATATTTTTAAAAACGTGGATATAGCTGTTTTGTCTGCTGCTGTAGCAGATTACAAGCCTAAAACGGTTGCTATTTCAAAGATCAAAAAGAAAGATACCGACTTAAGATTGGAATTAACCAAAACAGCCGATGTATTAGAAACTCTGGGTAAACAAAAAAAACAACAAGTTTTGGTTGGTTTTGCTTTAGAAACTGATAACTTGATTGAGTACGCCAAAGAAAAAATCACAAAGAAAAATTTAGATTTTATCGTAGCTAATTCTGCTACAGAACCAGGGGCTGGCTTTGGTGTTGACACTAATAAAATAACTATCATCGATAAACACAATAAAGTGTCCAATTTTAAGTTAAAAAGCAAACAAGACGTTGCTAAAGATATTGTTACTTTTACCCTAAATTACTTAAAAACTAATGTATAAATACATCACTCTATTTTTGGCGTTAATATCAGCCAATTCATTACTCTCTCAAGAATTGAATTGTCAGGTAAGTGTGGTTGCCCCACAAATTCAAGGGACTACTGAAAAACAAATTTTTGATCAAATGCAAAAATCCATTTTTGAGTTTATGAATAACACAAAATGGACAAAAGATAACTACACCACATCCGAAAGAATTGACTGTTCTATTTTGATCAACGTGAAAACCAAAATAAGTGCGGATGATTACTCAGCTACAATTCAAATTCAAAGCAGAAGGCCTGTATTTAAAAGCTCTTATTATTCGCCTATAGTAAATTATATTGACGAAAACTTTGTTTTTAAATTTCAGCAGTTTCAGCAATTAGAATTTAATATCAATACTTTTTCCAACAATTTAACTTCTGTTTTAGCTTTTTATGCTTATGTAATTATTGGGAGTGATTATGATACTTTTTCAAATTTAGGCGGAACTGAATATTTTCAAAAAGCTCAGTTAATAGTATCTAATGCGCAAAGTGCTAATGAAATGGGATGGAAATCATTTGAAAGCAATAAAAATCGCTATTGGATCGTGGAAAATGCTCTACAGCCAGTTTTTCAACCAATCAGAGAATGCTCCTATAAATACCACCGTTTAGGCTTAGATATTATGAATGAAAAAGCAGATGATGGCAGAAAAGAAATTTTAACATCTACAGATTTACTATTAAAAGTTTATAAAGACAGACCCGCTTCCTTTCCTATGGAATTATTTTTTAACGCAAAAGTTGACGAAGTGGTCAATATTTTCTCCAAAGGTTTTCCTGATGAAAAAGCTAAAGTTGTTGAAACTCTGACAACTGTAGACCCCGCTAACTCTAATAAATATTTCAAAATTCAAGGTAATTAATAACGAAAGCTTAATCTGTTCTTTATTTTTGTCTTGATATTTTTAGTAGTTTCGCACTCTTTATTAATTTTAAACTTAATATTATGAAAAATTTCATACTAAGTATAGCCTTATTTACTACTACTCTAAATGGTTTTGCGCAAGATGTAACAAAAGATGATGCCGCTAAACTTCAGGCTGAGGCTGATAAACTAAAAGCATTGGAGCTTGATTCGGCTAAATCATGGAAAATTGGCGGTGTTATTTCTCTTAATGGCCAACAAGTGTCTTTAACTAATTGGGCTGCGGGTGGTAATAGTTCTATTTCAGTAGCTGGTCTAGTCAACATTTTTGCTAAATATAAAAAAGGCAAGGCTTCATGGGATAATAATCTGGAATTAGGATACGGTGTTGTTAGACAAGGTGATAACAGCAAGTGGTGGAAAAATGACGATAAAATTCAAATCACCAGTAAATATGGCCATCAGGCATCTAAAAACTGGTATTACGCCGCTTTAGCTGATTTTAGAACACAATTTACAAATGGATACAATTACCCTAATGATTCTGTTTACATTTCTAGGTTCATGGCTCCAGGATACGCTTTAGCCTCTTTAGGTATGGATTATAAACCAAATGACAAACTCTCAATATTTATTTCTCCTCTTACAGGAAAATTTACTTTCGTAAATGATAAACAATTAGCGCAAGCCGGTGCATTTGGTGTTCAAAAAGAAATATCATATTATGATAGCACAAAAAATGAATTCGTTGTTACTCAAAAATACTTAACACATCGTGAGGAATTTGGTGCTTATTTAAAAATGCAATACCAAACTAAAGTAATGGAAAACATTACTTTTCAAACAGTATTAGAATTATTTACCAATTATTTAAAAAATCCACAAAATGTGGATGTCAACTGGACCACCTTAACCACTTTTAAAGTAAATAAATTAGTGTCAGCAACACTAGCTACTCAATTAATTTATGATGATGATATTAAAGTATTAAGAAATGCCGGAGATCAAAAAGGAACATTTGGACCTGATGTACAATTTAAACAAGTATTAGGAATCGGACTTTCATATAAATTCTAAGTTACATATAATTAAAACGCGTTAATAACGTCTAGCTACTCAGTTAGGCGTTATTTTTTTGAATGGTACTTGCTTTATATTCAAAAAAAATTATCTTTGGTTAAACTAATTTAAAATCATATGAAAAAAATCTACTTTTTTGCACTTACAATTTTTGCATTGGGACAAGCGTACGCCCAAACAACTTACACCTTAACTCAGGCAAACAATGAACCTGTTATTAATGACACTTACGATTCGGATGGCATAGACACTACAAACGCTTTGCCAATGAGTGTTTCAGGATCTAACGTTGTTTGGAATGTTACCGGGATTTCAAAATCGGGAGTATTAAACACCATTAATTATGTAGATCCGACTGCGGATGCAAATGCGTCAAATTATCCTGGAACAACAATAGTTCAGGCTGATGTGAATGCCACTACTTATTTTAAGTCAAGTACTAACTTATATGAATTACTGGGTGTTGATGCCGGAATGTTTAATTTAAATTATAATACAGACCCCGCTACAGTTGCTGTATATCCCATTACAATGGGTTATACTAATAATGATGTAGCTTCTGGAGCAATTACAGCAAGTACTTTGTCCGGTACATTTTCAAGCACAATTCAAACAACTGCTGATGGTACTGGTACATTAAGTTTAACTGATGCAAATGGTACTTTTAATCTTACTAATTGTATAAGACTAAAAACAAAACAATTCATTAGTTTTAGTTTAGCCGGAGGATTTGTTACCGGTACAATGGATCAGGTAATTTACAATTTTTATAACAGTACTTCTAAATTCCCTTTATTTCAGGTAACTTATGTAAATATCAATGCTCCAAATGCAGGTATCAATAATCAGAGACAAGATCAAGTGGCAAAACTATCTACTATTGATTTAGGATTAAATGATTCGAAAAATAACAATGCTGTATTTAGAGCTTATCCTAATCCTGCAAATAATGAAGTGAGTTTACATTTTGTTTTAACACAAACAGATTCTTATACTATCGAAATCACCAACACTTTAGGACAGGTAGTTAAAACAGTTTCTATGAAAAATTTACAACCTGGAATGTACAATGAAACTATTAATTTGTCTGGCTTAACTGCCGGAATGTACAATGTAAAAGTATCAGGCAATAAAGTACAAGGAACTGAAAAATTAATTATTCAATAACTTTTTGATTTTATATAAAAACGTCCATCAAAATTTTGGTGGACGTTTTTTATTTTAGTAAATCGTAGTATCTATACTCCCCTGGTTTCAGATCTTCCAAACAAATTGTATCAATCCTTACCCGAACCAATTTGGCCACCAAATAGCCTAAAGCCTTGCTCATTCTTCTTATTTGACGATTTTTACCTTCGGTTAAAATAATTTTAAACTCAAGATCCGATAATTTTTCTACTATACAAGGTTTTGTTTTACAGATCATAATATCAATTCCTTCGCTCATTTTTTGGATAAATTCATCTGTGATGGGCTTGTTAACTGTAACCAAATACTCTTTTTCTTTTTCGTTTAAAGGCGATGATAATTTTTGAATATATTTCCCATCATTTGATAGTAACAACAAGCCTTCCGATTCTTTATCTAGTCTGCCAGCAAACGCTAAATGAGTGTCAAAATTAAAAACCGTTGTTAAATTACTCTCGATGTCTTTATTATGAGTTGTTTCTATACCTCTTGGCTTATAAAATGCAATGTATATAAACACTTTTTTTTCTTTTAAAAGCCGATCTTCAAAATAGATCTCGAACGTTTCGTCAAACTCAATATTTTCCGTAACAACTAGTCCATTAACTTTTAGTTTTCGTGATTCTATGGCTCTGATAGCTTCCTTATTTGTGAAACCTAAACTATGAACCAAAAAGTACTTAATATTTAAACGAAAACTCACTCTATTCTTAATTTTCAGCAATGTTATCCTTTTTTAAGGAATCTACATAAAAATTGCCCATTTCGGCTTTATTTATTAAGTTTGTTAGTTCTAAAAAACTATGGAAAAACACTATTTTGCCCACCCCACAGCCATTATTGATGATGGATGTATAATTGGAAAAGGTACTAAAATATGGCACTTTAGCCACATTATGCCCAATTGTACTTTAGGCGAAAATTGCAATTTAGGTCAAAATGTAGTGATATCACCGGATGTAGTACTCGGGAAAAACGTAAAAGTTCAAAACAATGTTTCCATATACACCGGTGTCATTTGTGATGATGATGTGTTTTTAGGCCCTTCAATGGTGTTTACCAATGTTATCAATCCTCGCAGTGCGGTTAATCGTAAATCCGAATATGCTAAAACACATGTTGGAAAAGGTGCCAGCATTGGCGCTAATGCAACTATCGTTTGCGGACATGATATTGGAGAATTTGCATTTATTGGAGCGGGTGCGGTTGTTACCAAAACAGTTCCTGCATTTGCTTTAGTAATTGGCAATCCCGCTCGTCAAACCGGTTGGATGAGTGAATTTGGGCATCGTTTAGAATTTGATCTAAATGGACAAGCTACGTGTAAAGAAAGTGGCCAAATATATAAACTCGAAAATAATTTAGTAAAAAGAATTTCTTAGTAATTATGGGTAAAATAAAATTTGGTATAGTAGGTCAGGGTCATATAGGAAAACGTCACGCAGAAATGGTGCGCAGAAATCCTAATTGTGAATTAATAGCGGTATGTGATACTGCACCAAAAGAAAAATTAGGCTTAGAAAATTTACAAGAAAAATTTTATTCATCAATTGATGAACTATTAAAAAATCATCCTGACATTGAAGTCATCAATGTATGTACACCTAATGGCTTACATGCCGAACATTGCTTAAAAGCACTAGATTTAAATAAACATGTAGTCGTAGAAAAGCCGATGACTTTGAGTAAATCCGATGGAGAAAAAATAATTCACACAGCTCTGTCTCATGGTAAAACCGTTTTTTGTGTGATGCAAAATCGTTACTCTCCACCAAGTGTTTGGTTAAAAGAAATTATAACTAACAAAACATTAGGTGACATTTACATGGTCCAATTAAATTGTTATTGGAACCGCGACGATCGTTATTACAAAGCCGGCGGTTGGAAAGGTACCCAAGATTTAGATGGTGGAACATTGTTTACTCAATTCTCGCATTGGATAGATATCATGTATTGGTTGTTTGGCGACATTAAGAATATTCAGGCAAAATTTGCCGATTTCAACCATCAAACATCCACTGCTTTTGAAGATAGTGGATTTGTGAGCTTTGATTTTGTGAATGGTGGTATGGGAAGTATTAATTATTCTACTGCCGTATTTGATAAAAATTTAGAATCATCATTAACTATTGTTGGCAGCAAAGGAAGCATTAAAGTGGGTGGCCAATACATGGATCAGGTAGATGTTTGTAACATCAAAGATTATACTATGCCTGTATTAGCCGAAACCAATCCGGCTAATGATTATGGTACTTACAAAGGCTCCGCTAATAACCACCACAACGTTATCGAAAATGTGGTGGATACTATAACCGGGAAAAATAAAATCACCACAAATGCCTTAGAAGGTCTGAAAGTAGTTGATATCATTGAACGTATTTATTCGTTAAGACCCAAAAATGTCCTAAAAAATTCAGTCTCGAAAACAATCAGTTCTACCAATTAAAGATTAAACTACTACACTAACTTTAATAGAAAAACTTAAAATATTAAATCAAACATTAAAAAAACATTATGAGTATTTACAACAAAATCGTAAAAAAAGAAGCAAAGATCGCTGTTATTGGCCTTGGATACGTTGGTTTACCTATTGCATTAGCGTTTGCTAAAAAAGTAAAAGTTATTGGCTTCGACATTAATGCTAAACGTGTGGCAATGATGAACAAAGGAATTGATCCCAGTAACGAATTGACTAAAAAAGATTTTGCTAATGCAGATATTACATTTACTCACAAATTAGAAGATCTAAAATCTGCAAACTTTTTTATCATTGCTGTCCCTACTCCTATTGACGAACATAATTTACCTGATTTAAAACCTTTAATTGGAGCTTCAACTACAGTTGGTAAAGTATTAAAAAAAGGGGATTATGTAGTTTATGAATCAACAGTATATCCTGGTTGTACAGAAGATGATTGTATTCCTGTTTTAGAAAAAGAATCGGGATTAAAATTTGTAAAAGACTTTAAAGTAGGTTACTCTCCTGAACGTATTAATCCGGGTGATAAAGAACATACCATTACTAAAATTTTAAAAATAGTTTCTGGCTGCGATGCTGAGAGTTTGGATAACATTGCTAAAACGTATGAAATTATTGTAGAACCTGGAACTCACCGTGCATCAAGTATTAAAGTAGCAGAAGCTGCAAAAATCATTGAAAATACACAACGTGATGTGAACATTGCATTGATGAATGAACTATCTATTATTTTCAATAAAATGAACATTAATACTTACGATGTATTAGAAGCAGCCGGTACAAAATGGAATTTCTTAAAATTCTTCCCTGGATTAGTTGGTGGGCATTGTATTGGTGTAGATCCTTACTACTTAACTTATAAAGCTGAATCGTTAGGTTATCATGCCCGTGTGATCAATAGTGGGCGTTATGTAAATGATAGCATGGGATTTTATGTAGCAAAAAACTGCGTTAAAAAAATTATCGCTGCCGGCAAAAACATCAGCAAATCAAAAGTATTAATTATGGGTGCTACATTTAAAGAAGATGTAAGTGATATTCGTAATAGCAAAGTAGCTGATATCTATAAAGAATTAAAATCATTTGGCGTTAAAGTTGAAATTGTTGATCCACATGCTGATTCTGATGAATTAAAACACGAATATGGTTTTGGTTTAAACAAATTAGCTAAAGGTTATGATGGTGTTATTGTTGCCGTTAACCATAAAGAATATAAAACATTGGATGAAAAATATTTCAAATCCATTTTATCAACCAAGGGTGTTTTAGTTGATATAAAAGGAATGTACAAAAGCAAAATGAAGGGCTTAACTTATTGGAGCCTATAATACTAAATGTCAAATTATAAATTAACAGGCTTAAACCCAGTACAAGGAGAATTACTAGTTGAAGGAAAATTACTTCCTCTGATGGAAGAATTCTATACCATCCAGGGCGAAGGATATAATACCGGTAAAGCTGCTTATTTTATCCGTATTGGTGGTTGTGATGTTGGTTGCCATTGGTGCGACGTTAAAGAAAGCTGGGATGCAAGTTTACACCCATTAACTCCTACTGAAGAAATATTAGATCACGTTTTAGAAAGTAAAACGCCTGCGGTAGTTGTTACCGGAGGTGAACCCTTAATCTATAATTTAGTTTATTTGACCGAACTTTTAAAGCAGCACCATATTCAAACCTACATCGAAACTTCCGGAGCTTATCCATTAAGTGGTAATTGGAATTGGATCTGTTTGTCTCCTAAAAAAACCATGCTGCCAAAAGAAGAAAATTATAAAGCAGCAAATGAATTAAAGATCATCGTGTTTAATAAGCACGATTTTATTTGGGCAGAAGAACAAGCGCAAAAAGTTGGTAAAGATTGTTTCTTGTATTTACAACCTGAGTGGAGTAAACGAAATGAGATTACTCCCATGATAGTAGAATATGTTAAACAAAATCCACGCTGGATGATCTCTTTACAAACGCATAAATATATTGATATTCCTTAATGATGACCAATCAGGAACTTATCACTCATTTTTATACCTGTTTTCAAAACAAGGATTATAAAGGAATGCAAGCCTGTTATGCTGATAATGCTACATTTAGTGATGAAGTTTTTGTAAACCTAAATGCTAAAGAAGTAAGAGCCATGTGGGAAATGCTGATTAAAACCGGTAAAGATCTAAAACTGGAGTTTAATAAAGTTGAGGGAAATGAACAAAATGGTAAAGCTCACTGGGATGCCTATTATACTTTTTCTAAAACAGGTAATAAAGTCATTAATAGAATTGATGCACAGTT
>Ga0066415_1000188_pt1 | contig 10897 bp, 7 predicted proteins | sample LakWasMet21_HOW5_2_FD_59542 | JGI IMG/M metagenome (GOLD analysis project Ga0066415, IMG submission 59542) | Freshwater sediment methanotrophic microbial communities from Lake Washington under simulated oxygen tension - Sediment Metagenome 21_HOW5 | ecosystem: Environmental > Aquatic > Freshwater... | reverse complement strand
AAGCCCGCAAATACTACCGAATCACCGATGATGGCCGGGCCGCCTTGGAAGAAGTCAAACCCAAGCTGCGGGAACTGGTGGAAGAAGTGCTGGTCGATCCAGGATCTGCTGGCAGCCCAGAATCAATCGAGTAACGTCATGTGCAAGTAGTGATCGAAATTTTGAATGGAGATAGCTAATGAATCAGGCAATGAAAATCGGCGCTCGGGTCCTCCTGGTCAACGCTATGCTGCTAACGTCCGGCTGTACGTCCTTCGGGCCCTGGATCATGACCAACGAGCGCGTCAATTACAATGCGGCGCTGCAAATTACCAACGACGAGCAGCTTCTATTGAACCTGGTTAGACTGCGCTACCTGGACTCCACAGCCTTTGTGGAAGTGGGCAGCATCACGGCCCAATCCTCGTTTCAATCCGGTATTGAAGGCGGCAGGCAGGCGGCAAGCGTGGGGAATGCCGCCGGCTTTTTGGGCGTCATCGGTAGTCTCAATTATTCGACACAGCCCACTATGGTTTACACGCCATTGCAGGGCGAAGATTTCATTCGCCGTTTGATGGCTCCGCTCACCCTGGAGCGGTTGGTGCTGCTCTATCATTCCGGCTGGAGTCTCAAGCGTTTGCTTCCCCTCTGCCTACAGGAGATCAACGAGATCGAAAATGACACTCGAACCCAGCACCCACGGCCCGAACGAGTGGCGGAAATCCGGAAATTCGCGCGCGTAATAGAACTGCTGAACGATCTGGATGGCCGTGATGGCGTTGACCTTTTGGCTGAGCCCCAGTCTGAGGGAAAGGCATCCCAGTATGTTTTGCATATTTCGCCGGACGTTTTGGCAAGTCCCGAGGCTCAGGAGCTGGCGAAACTGTTGGGTGTTGAACCCGGCCAGTCCTATTATCGTTTGGCGTATCCCCTTGCCGAACCGGGAAAATCACCTAGCCTGGGTACGATATATGTAGAACCAAGATCGGTGCTCGGCATTATGCAGTTTCTCTCCCGACACGTTGACGTGCCGAAACAGGATCGGGAAAGCGGCAGGGTGGACGTGGAAAGTGGCGTTGATCAGATAGCAGAATCTATAGGCAACGACAAACCTTCAGGGCCTCGATTCGTCATCAAATCTCAATCGGAACGCCCGGATCAGCCCGCCGTTGCGGTCCGCTACCGGGATAGCTGGTTTTACATTGACGATCTTGACTTAAAAACCAAGGAAACGTTTTCATTGTTGACCCAGCTATTTGCCCTCCAGGCCAGCGCCATCTCGGTCGCGCCTCCCGTCTTGACGTTGCCGGTGGGGCGGTAATCGAGCCAAATCATCAAATAGGCATGCTTCGTGGTCGCTTCGCTATCCATAGTCAAAATCCTAGCGTACGATTTTTTCCGAATTCTGCGACTACCCCGTTATGGTCTACAGCGCCTCATTCAACTGGGAACTGTACAAGGGCTAAATATTTAACGTAGAAGAGTAACAAATTGCCGACTTAGCGCTAAAGCCTTATTTAAAAGCTAGGTTAGATACCATAATAGCCCAAGAAATTACTCAAGCTTTCAAGTGACTTCGGATCAGCGTGTAGAGCACCGGAATCACGATTAAGGTCAGCAGCATCGCTGAAAATACGCCGCCTACCATCGGCGCGGCCAGGCGCTTCATCACATCGGCGCCGACCCCGCTCGACCACATGACTGGAAACAAACCGAGGATATTCGCCAAAGCGGTCATCGACACCGGGCGAATCCGTTCCATCGCGCCCTCGGCCACCGCGTCCAATAAGTCCGGCAGAGTTTTCAAACTTCCCGCTTCGGATCGACGCTTACAGGCTTCATCCAGATAAGCCAGCATCACCGCGCTGGTTTCCGCCGCGACGCCGGCCAATGCAATCAGCCCAACCCAGACCGCAATACTCATGTTATAGCCGAGCAAGGCCAGATACCAGATCCCGCCGACCAGCGCAAACGGCACGCCGAGCATCACCAGCAGGGTTTCACCGACCGACTGGAAGGTAAAATAAAACAACACGAAAATGATTCCCAAGGTCAGCGGCACAAATATCTTCAACCGCTCCTGCACCCGCTGCATGAATTCGTACTGACCGGACCAGGCCAGCGTATAACCGGCCGGCAACTGTACCTTTTCGCTGACTGCGCGTTTCAGATCCTCGACATAACGGCCCACGTCGCGCCCCCCCATGTCGATATAGACATAACCCGACAGCATGCCGTCTTCATCGCGAATCATCGCCGGCCCCGAGACCAGTCTGAGGTCGGCCAATTGCGCAAGCGGCACCTGTGCACCCCCCTGCGTCGCGACCGGGATTCGCCCGAGCTTGTCGATATCGTCTCTCGTTTCGCGCAGATAGCGGATGTCGACCGGATAGCGTTCGCGGCCTTCGATCGTGGTCGTGAAACTCTCGCCGCCGATTGCCGACTCGATAATCCGGCCGACGTCCATCACGGTCAGGCCATAGCGGGCGATCTCCTCGCGCTTGATGTCAAAGTCCAAAAAATAGCCGCCGGAGACCCGCTCGGCATAGGCGCTGCGCGTACCTGGCACGTTCTTCGCAACCATCTCGATGCTTTTGCCGATCGATTCGATAGTTTTCAGGTCCGGGCCGAAGATCTTGACCCCGACCGGCGTCCGCACCCCCGTCGTGAGCATATCGACGCGCGCCTTGATCGGCATCGTCCAGGCATTGGTCACGCCCGGAAACTGCAAGGCCTGATCCATCTTTTCAATCAATTTTTCATAGGTGATGTCCACCCGCCATTTTTCCTTCGGCTTTAGTTGCACGACCACTTCCATCATCGAAAACGGCGCGGGATCGGTCGAGGTTTCGGCGCGCCCGGCCTTGCCGAAAACCCGCTCGACTTCCGGAAACGACTTCAATTTGCGGTCCATCTGTTGCAAGAGCCTTCCAGCCTCGGTCACCGAAATGCCGGGGAACGTCGTCGGCATATACAGGATCGTGCCTTCATACAGCGGCGGCATGAATTCCGATCCCAGCTTCAGGTAGGCCGGAATAATGGATAAGGTCGTGCCAATCGCCAACACAACCACCGCAAGCCGATGCCGAAGCGCCCATCCGAGCACCGGCCGGTACAGGCGCTGCAACAGCCGGGTCACCGGATGCCGTTGTTCCGGGATGATGCGGCCCCGAATCAGATACGTCATCATCGCCGGGATCAGCGTAATCGCGAGCAGCGCGCTAACAGCGATGGACAGGTTCTTGGTGTACGCCAACGGCTTGAACAGACGGCCTTCCTGGGCTTCCAACGTAAACACCGGCATGAACGCGATCGCGATCACCAAGAGCGAGGCGAAGATCGGCGGCCCGACTTCCTTCGCCGAATCGATCAGGACTCGGTTCCGGTCGCCTTGGCGTCCGTTTTTTTCCCAGTCTTCGAGACGCCGGTGCGCGTTGTCCACCATCACGATCGAGGCATCGACCATGTCGCCGATCGCAACGATAATCCCGCCGATCGACATGATGTTCATCCCGACGCCCATCCAGTAGATCGGAATGAACGCGATCAATACGGCTAAAGGCAGCGTGATGATAGGAATCAGCGCGGACCTGAAATGCAGCAAAAACCCGATGATCAACACGCTGACCACAATTAATTCCTCGACCAGATTTTCCTGGCCGGTCGCGATCGATTCACGGATCAGGTCGCTGCGGTCATAGGTCGTGATGACCTTGACGCCTTTCGGCAAAGACGGCTCGATCTCTTTGAGCTTGGCCTTGATCCGCTCGATCACCTGCGGGGTGTCTTCCTTGAAACGCATCACCACGATCCCGCCGACCGTTTCGCCCTGGCCGTCCAATTCCACCAGCCCCCGACGCATATCCGGCCCGAGCGTCACCGTCGCGACATCGCGCAATAAGATTGGGGTGCCTTTCGCGCTGACGCCGACCGCGATCTGCTCGATGTCCGCTGTCGATTTGATGTAACCATGCCCCCGGATCATGTATTCGATTCCGGAAAACTCGACGACCCGGCCGCCGACATCGAGGTTATTCATCCGGATCCGCTCGATGATCTCGGCCAGACCGAGCTTGTAACCCAAGACTTTCGCCGGATCGAGGTTGATCTGATACTGACGCACGAAACCGCCGATGCTGGCGACTTCGGCGACCCCATCCAGCGCACGCAGCCAGTAACGCAAATACCAGTCCTGAAAGGAGCGCAGTTCGGCCAGACTGTGCGTGCCGCTCTTATCTACCAACGCGTACTGAAACACCCACCCCACCGCCGTCGCGTCGGGGCCGAGTTGCGGTGCGACGCCTTCCGGCAGTTTGCCGGTCAACTGGTTCATGTATTCGAGCACCCGCGACCGTGCCCAATAGATGTCGGTGCCGTCCTTGAACAGCACATAGACATACGAATAGCCGAAATCGGAAAAACCGCGCACTACCGTCACGTTAGGGGCGGAGAGCAGCGCGGTCACGATCGGATAGGTAATCTGGTCTTCGACCAGGTCGGGCGAACGGCCCATCCAGGGCGTATAGATGATCACCTGGGTATCGGAAATGTCCGGCAGAGCATCGATCGGGGTATTTTTAAATGCCCACAGCCCACCCATCGCCAGCGCGAAAACCAGCAGAAACACGATGAAGCGGTTTTTGGCGCTGAATTCGATGATGGCTTCGACCATGCGGTCCTCTCCGTTATTTCAATTGCTCGATCCGTTGCCGAGCCGCCAGGCCGAACGGTGAATCCGGTTCCTTTTCACCGATGCGTTCCAGCGTCTCCAAGCTTTTGGCATTCAATAACGCGATCGCCTGCAGGCGCACGGAAGGGTAACGCCCCCTAAGCGCCGCCAGTTCCCGAAGATAGGCATTAGACTCGTTCAACAACCGAAGCAGGACCCTTTCAGGATCGCCGGTAAAAAGATCGCGGACCAGATTATCGTAATGTTCTTGTTCCCTCAGGACGTCGCGTGGGTCGGCTCTTGGCGGTTCGGTGGGATCGTGGCAGCAGGAACTCATGGAATTACTCCTCAGGTGATTGTGATGGCTCAGGTTGCATTCAGACGAATAGTCAAGCCTGCTATACTTTGTGAAAAAACTCAGTGTTTCATTCCTTCCATGCCACCGACCGCCGACTTTAACTGGCTCTCGGAGTCGAGCAGGAAGTTCGCCGAAGTCACGATGTGCTCGCCTTCCTGCAAGCCCTCGACGATTTCGACCCAATCGCCGCCGCGCAATCCGATCTTGACGTTGCGCCATTCCAGCTGGCCGTCGCCATGATGGATGAAGATGATCTGCCGCTCGCCGGACTCTAGCACCGCATCCTTCGACACCGCCAGCCGCTTCCCGAGCGGCACCGCCAGTTCGACGTTCGCGTACATACCGGGCTTCAGTAGTTCCTTCGGATTATCCAGTTCGAAGCGGACTTTGGCTGTGCGCGTTTCGGGATCTACGGTCGGATAAACGAAGGCGATCCGTCCGGTAAACACCGTCTGGGGCGCGTAGGAGAGGCTGACCTGCGCAGTTTGCCCGGCCTGGATCATCGGCAGTTCGTATTCGTAGATGTCGGCGATCACCCAGATTTTTGACAGATCGGCGATGGTGTACAGCACGTCGCCCGGCATCACGCGCATGCCGGCCACCGCCGTTTTCTCGATCACAGTGCCGCTTAAAGGGGAATGAAAGGGCAATGTCTTCAAAACCTTGCCGGTGCGTTCCAAATCCCGAATGTGATAATCGGCGATATCCCACAACTGCAAGCGGCGGCGCGAGACCTCGAGAATGCTGCGCGCCCCTTCCGCGACCTCGGGAAATTCACTGGTTCCCAACGTCTTCGCGGCGCGCACCGCCAACAGATATTCTTCCTGGGTGGCGACCAGCTCAGGACTGTACAGCGTAAACAGCAGCTGGCCTTTTTTGACTTTCTGGCCGGTCGTATTCACATAGAGCCGATCGATCCAACCTTCCAGTTTGATGTTGACGCGCGCCAACCGACGCTCGTCCGTTTCGACCCGGCCGACCGTGCGGATCGTTTTGTTGACGTCGTGCCGTTTCGCTTCCTCGAACTTGACGCCGATCGATTGCAGGCGCTCCGGGCTGACCGTCATCGTATTCATAGCGTTGCCTGCCGTATGCCCCGCATGCGCCGAATGCTCTTGGGCTTCGACATAAGCACTGGAAGCGAACAATAGCCCTATCAGTACGCCACTGCGCATGAAAAAACGGATACTCTTCATGGCTGTTCTCCAATGATCGCTTCGAGCCTCGCCAGTGCCTTCTCGTGTTCGACCATTTCCCCATGGCGTTCGATCTCGTTCTCCTGCAAGGTCAACAAACTGTTCAGCAAGGTCAGAAAGTCGACCTTGCCGACCGCATAGCCGGCTTGTGCCGAAGCCAAGGTCAGGCGCGCCTGCGGAATGATCGCTTCGCCGAGCAGCTTGACCAATTGCTCGGCGCGTTCCGACTGCGCGACATTGTCTTTGATCCGAAACAGCAGTTCCTGCCGAATCGCCTGCAGATCGTCGACGGCGGCTTCCCGTCCCGCTTGCGCCTCACGCACGGCTTGACGTTGTTTGGTCTGGAAATACAACGGCACCTCGACGCTCAGCATCACCTGATAGCCGTTTTTACCGCTCGGCTCTTCGCGCAATCCTGAGGCGCCGACCTCGAAGTTCGGATAATAGTCGCGCTGCGCCAATTCGACGGCTTTACTCCCGCGCTCGACGCCTTTCGCGCGCTGTAAAAGCAACGGAGCCGATTGGTCCAGCAGCGCATTCAACCCGTCCAGCTTATGCTTCAATGGCGTCATTTGAATCGCTTCGGGTGTCCCCAATGGATCGGCCGGCGGCAGGTTCAGCAGCCGGTTAATCTCCGCGTGCAGGGATTGTTTCTTTTGTTCCAGCGTGGCTAAACGGCCCAGCAGCCGGGAGATTTCCGCCTGCGCCCGAAACACGTCCTGCTGCGCGCCTTGACCGACGCCATAGCGGGCTTCGGCGGTCGCTTCGAATTGGACCAGAAGGCGCTTGGTATTCTCCAAGACCGCTTCGGATTCGTGGATGAAATGCAGGTCGTAATAGGCCTGCTTGAGCGCCGCAATCACCTGCAACGCGATCGCCAGATAATCCTGTTCGCTGATGTCCGCCTCGCTCGCCGCGACTTCGCCGCGCAGGCGGAGTTTCCCCGGAAACGGCAACGCCTGGCTGAAACCGTACATGGTTTCGCGCATCTCCAATTCTTTATACCCCAAGTTGATTTTGGGATCAGGCAAGGTTTGCGCCTGCGGGATTCGAGCTTTGGCCGCTTCCCAGCGCCGTTCGGCCGCCTGGATGTCGGGATTGTATTTCGCGGCCTGCTGGATCAGATTCAACAAGGATAAACGAGGCTCTTCGGCTTGAACCACTGGCAACACCAGACAAGCCGCCAATAGCGTAACTTTCCATAAACCGTCTTTCCGATGCCGCTTGCTCATCACCTGAAGTGCCCCATTTGAAGGTATCCCCTTATCGCCAGCGTTGCCATATTTTTCTGAGTTCCAATACCGTCAACGGGATAAATCCCAAACCCATCCAGGCAACACATTGCTCCCACGTCAACGGTTCGATTGAAAATAAAGCCCGCAATGCCGCCACATGGTGAATCAGCAACTGAAGCGAAAAACTGACCGCAACGATCAAAAATAACCCCAGGTTCGACAAGAGGCCCAGCTCAAAGAGGGTCTTCGAGTTGCTGCGCGCCCCGAACGCCCGCAAGAGCTCCGCGATCACCAGTGCCGTAAAGGTGGCATCGCGCGCGGGTTCCTCGCCCGCGCCGAGATAAAACTCATACGCAAAGGCGGCTAAAGCGGTCAGCGCGGTCAGAAAGCCGGTCAACACAGTCAAGCGGATAAATGCCGCATCAAGCAATTGCGCCTGGGCCGCACGCGGCGGCCGATTCAATACGTCCGGCGCAATCGGATCGACTGCCAGCGCCAATGCCGGCAAGCCGTCCGTGACCAAGTTGATCCACAGTAATTGCAACGGCAATAACGGCAAAGGCCAGCCCACCATCGCCGCCGTCAGCATCACCGTCAACTCGGCGGCATTGCCGGCGAGCAGGTAAGCCAAGGTTTTGCTGATATTATCATAAATGCCGCGCCCTTCCTCGACCGCCGCGACAATCGAGGAAAAGTTGTCATCGGTAATGATCAGGTCCGCCGCTTCCTTGGTCACTTCCGTGCCGGTTTTCCCCATCGCAATCCCAATCGCCGCCTCTTTCAGCGCCGGTGCATCGTTGACCCCATCGCCGGTCATGGCGACGACCTTATTTCCTGCTTTCCAGGCCCGCACAATGCGCAGCTTGTCTTCGGCGGTCACGCGCGCATAAACCGCCGTCGTCGGGACGATGGCGGCCAAGTCAGCATCCGACAACTGCACCAACTCCGTGCCGGTGATGACCTTGTCATCCTCGGCGAGAATGCCGAGTTCGCGCGCGATGGCCGCCGCCGTCTCGGGATGATCGCCGGTAATCATCACGGTCTTGATACCGGCATCTCGGCAACGCGCAACCGAACTTTTGGCTTCGGCCCTTGGCGGATCCTGCAAGCCGAACAGCCCGAGAAAGATCATTTCCCGTTCGATCTCGTCCGCTGTTCCGTTAACATCCTGCAAGCTGCGCTTCGCGACAGCCAATACGCGTAAGGCATCCTGGGCCATCCTGGCCGCCGATTGGGTGATGAAGTGGCGATCAAGATCGGTAAGCGGTCTTACGTCGTCGTTATTGTTGATGTAGGCGCAACGCGCCAAGATGACTTCCGGTGCCCCTTTACTAAACGCGGAAACCGTATGATCTTGTCGACGCACGACCGTCATCCGTTTGCGCTCCGAGTCAAAAGGAAACACCGCGAGCCGAGGATCGGTGATTTCGATCCTGTGGCGGTGAATACCGTCCTTCGCGGCGGCGACCAGCAGCGCGCCTTCAGTCGGGTCTCCGACGATACCTTTATCGACAATCTCGGCTTCGTTGCAGGCGGTCGCCGCGAACAGCAGTGCATTAAGTTGGAAGTGATCCGCTGACGATGTTTTCTGCTCCGCAATGAACTCCCCCTGAACATGATAACCTTCGCCCGTCACGCGATACAAAGTCCGACCCGCCAACACTTGACGCACGGTCATTTCGCCCACCGTCAAAGTACCGGTTTTGTCAGTGCAAATGACTTGTGCGCAGCCGAGGGTTTCGACCGCTTGCAGGCGGCGTACCAAGGCATTACGGCGACTCATGCGTTGCACCCCCAAAGCCAGCGAGACGGTCACCACGGCGGGCAGTCCTTCGGGAATAGCCGCGACGGCAAGACTGATCGCGGACAGGAACAATTCGAAAGGAGACACCGCACGTAGCAGACCTAAGAGAAACACCAGCGCCACGATGCCTAGACACGCCCAGAGCAGATAACGCGCGGTTTGATCGAGCCGCCGCTGTAGTGGAGTTGCTCCGCTTGAAGCCGTCTCCAGCAATTGGGCGATATGGCCCAATTCGGTTTGCATGCTGGTGGCCACCACCAGCGCCCTTGCCGAACCGCTCGCGATACTGGTACCGAGGAATACCATATTGCGGCGATCCGCCAGCGGCGTTGCCAGCGGTAAATCACCTATCGATTTATCGACCGGCTGAGATTCGCCGGTTAGAGAGGCTTCATTCGCACGCAACACGGATGCTTCGATGAGACGCGCATCTGCCGCCACCAGATCGCCGGCTTCCAGCAGCAACACATCGCCGGCCACAACGTCAGAAGCTGCACATTCAAACGCATGGCCGCCCCGTATAACCCTGGCTCTCGGCGCAGCCAGCCGAGCCAAGGCGGCCGCCGCCTTTTCGGCGCGAAATTCCTGGATGAAGCCGATGAAAGCGTTGAGTACGACGATGGCCACAATGGCGAATCCGTCGGTCTTTTCGCCGAGATAAATCGATATGGCCGCCGCGCCGATCAAGACCCAGATGACGAGACTAGTGAACTGACCTAACAAGATCGACAGCGCCGACAGGCGCCGGCCTTTGCGCAGTTCGTTTTTGCCGTCGTGCAGCAAACGCCGTTTGGCTTCGTCTAAAGTCAACCCGGCGGCAAGATCGGAGTTAAACTCTTCCGCGAGCCTAGCCAGTTCAGCGTAATGCCACGGTCGGCCTACGAAAGTTTGCGGGGAATGGGAAGGAATGGTCAGCCAGCGCCGAAAAATATCGACAATGATCAGCGAGCCCGACAAGGCTGCGAAGGTTGTCAACGCCCAGAGGATGCCTGAGAAGGACTCAGGCATCCTCATGCCGGTTCACAGCGAAGGGAAGGCACATCAGAAAGAACATTCACGCACCAAAAATGAAAACTTTACGCACCATATGAGTGCATAAAGACACCCTTTCCGCCAATAACCACGGCAGGGCTTTGCTGATTCATTCAATTCTTTTAGAAATTATAGGTTAGTCAATCATAGCTACGAGGAGTTTAAAGTATTCTAGAAGAGTGTTCCCGTTTGGTGCGCTCTGATACCCTGATGAGCGCACCGGTTGTTATCTTTGCGTTATTACTGTGCCGCCATGGCCCGATGCGCTTCGGCCATTCCGCGATTCGCAGCGACAGCATTTTCATAGGCATTGATTAACATCTTGCAATGTTCTTCAAACATAGGACCTTGTCTTCCCCACTTGTAACTATTCGCATGGTAGTCCGCGAGCAGCTTTTTGTGCTCGTCGACTTTCGCCTGCATTTCATCGGCTACCTCATCATAATGTTTGGCCAAGGCTTCATGATCGGCCTTGGTCGACGCACTTTGCACCGCTTGGCTCATGTCCATCGGGTGCGTCTTCATTTCGCTACAGGCCACTAAGATTCCTACCAATAAGACTGGAACCATGAACAGCTTATTTTTCATCACCATACTCCAAGGCATTTAAAAAAAATTCGTATA
>Ga0066415_1000187_pt1 | contig 10898 bp, 9 predicted proteins | sample LakWasMet21_HOW5_2_FD_59542 | JGI IMG/M metagenome (GOLD analysis project Ga0066415, IMG submission 59542) | Freshwater sediment methanotrophic microbial communities from Lake Washington under simulated oxygen tension - Sediment Metagenome 21_HOW5 | ecosystem: Environmental > Aquatic > Freshwater... | reverse complement strand
GATCGTGCGGGTCTGATTCATGATCGCGCGTTCGATCGTTTGCCGTATCCACCAGGTCGCGTAGGTCGAAAAACGGAAGCCGCGGTCCGGATCGAATTTTTCGACCGCGCGGATCAAGCCGAGATTGCCTTCCTCGATCAAATCGAGCAGCGGCAGCCCTCGGTTCAGATAGCGGCGGGAAATCTTCACGACCAGGCGCAGATTGCTTTCGATCATGATCTTGCGGGCTTCGGGATCACCGCGCAGGGCTTTGCTGCCGTAAAACTTTTCCTGATCGGCCGATAAGAGCTTCGAGCGGCCGAGATCGTTCAGATAGACGCGCGTCGCGTCGAAATTGTCATCGCGGGCTTTCAGTGTCTGGACTTCGCTTTCGATGTCGAGGTCATCGAGCGGCTCGTCCGCCGCCTCGAAATCTTCTTCTAAAAAAAGATCCGCATCGTCTTCTTCTTCGAACGGCAGGCCGATTTCATCATCAGCGGGTTCTACTATCTCTTCTTTCATCTTATTCCCCCTGACGCTACGCTTCAACATTCAACGGTATCTTCATAATTTGGGTAGTAATGTAAGCGGATTGACCGACTTACCCTCTTTGCGGATTTCAAAATGCAGCATGCCTTTGTGAGAAGCGCTGGCGCCAACCGTCGCGATCCCTTGACCTTTTTCGACCCTGTCACCCTCCCGGGCCAATAAGTCACTGGCATTCGCATAAGCGGTCAAATACTGGCTATTGTGCTTTATGATAAGCAGATTACCGTATCCGATCAATCCTTGGCCGCTATAGACGACCTTGCCGGCCTCGGCTGCCCGTACCGTCTGTCCTCTTTTACCCGCAATTTTGATGCCTTTCTTGCCGGTCTGGGTATAGTTCTTCAAAATGCCGCCGGCCAACGGCCAGGCGAAATTTAGCTTGCCGTTGGCCGTTTTCGCGCGGGATGCACTGGTTTTTGTTACGGGCGCCGGGATTTTACGGGCAGGTTTTGCCTGCTCGAACTCCGGCATTATACTTTTTTTGGCTGTTAGATTTGAAGCATTTGTTTTTTGCCGCGCCGGCGTTTCGATGCGCTCGGCCGGTCTGACGGAATGCCGCTTGGCTGCCGGCGCGGGCCGACCCCGTGGCGGCGGACGCGAGGTGCGCGGAGAAGGCGGCATTTCCTGCCGGGGCTCGATCGGCGTAACCGGGTCTCTCGTCGCCGGTGGCGGAGAGGGCGCATCCGTAAAGGCATCGTCGAGATGCTGATGGCCGGCCAGTACCGGCGCCAAATCGGCGCGTTCGGTACAGGCGAGCATCAGCGTAGCAAATGCCGCAAGCAACACGCGAACGGCGGGGCGAAGGTCATGATGCATGGCGCTCATCTTCCCAGCAGCGTTTTTTTGGCCAGATTGATTTTCGCGGCCAAATAATCGGAACCGCCCCGGTCCGGATGAATTTTTTGCATCAGCCGGCGGTGCGCCTGGATGATTTCTGGGTCGGATGCGCCGATTTTCAAGCCCAAGACTTCGTAAGCCTCGGCGGCGGTCATCTTGCCGGATGCATGCGGGTGTTCCTGGTGCCGCGCTTGTCCTTGTTTCGAGCGTTGCCAGGCCATCCAGATCTGTTGGAGATAGGGCGCGTTTTGCAGCAAGGACGGCAATAATCTGAGCAGAAAAGCGACTACCAGGCCGAGCAAGGCAAACAACCCGCCGAGCCAGCCGGTCATCCCCATCAATAGTAGCATCACGAGTCCGCCGGTCAGCAGTAGATAGCGAAGAAAGCGCGCCTTCACCGCGGCGGGGGCTTTTCGCAGTTTGCGTAACGCGACAAAGGCAAGCAAAATCAGCAATAGAACGAACACAATGCGAATCAATGTGGACTCCGGGTATCCTCAGGTTTGGCGCATGCATAAAAACACGCCGGACGGCGTGAGCGCGGGCGATGATAACAGCGATGCCGCCGTTAGCGTAGTCCCGCGGTAAATAATACCTTAGAATATCGCGAATATTGACTCCGATCGAACGACGCCTCCGCCATGCAACATGCTCAAAAGCCGATCCTCGGTTTTGCCGCCGCCAGCGGCACCGGCAAGACCACGCTCCTGACACACTTGATTCCGTTGCTGAAACAGCACGGTTTGCGGGTCGGCCTGATCAAACACAGCCATCACAGCTTCGACATCGACCAGCCCGGCAAGGACAGTTACCGCCTGCGCATGGCCGGCGCCTCGCCGGTGATGCTGGTCTCCCAATTCCGCTATGCGATCATCAACGAGTTCGAATCGCCCGAGGAACCGAGCCTGGATCGGCAACTCAAGATTCTGGACCAGTCCGGCCTGGACCTGATCCTGGTCGAAGGTTTCAAGGCCGAAAAGTTTTCGAAGATCGAATTGCACCGGCCGTCGCTGCAAAGGCCGCTGCTGTTTCCGGAGGATCCGAATATCATCGCGATTGCGAGCGATGAAGCGGTCGCCGCGCCGGCGCATCTGGTCAAACTCGACCTGAATCGGGCCGATCTGATTGCCCGCTTTATCCTGGACCATTACCGGGAGTTCAAATGACCGACCCGTGCAGTCTTCACAGCGAGACGATGCTTGCGCTGGATGCCGCGCGGGAGAGGATCGCGGCCGCGCTACAGCCGGTTGCCGGCGCCGAGAAAGTGACCCTGAAACACGCGCTCGGGCGGGTGCTGGCCGTGCCGGTGCGGTCGCGGCTCGACATGCCGCATGACCGCAATGCGGCGGTCGATGGCTATGCCTTCAACAGCCGTGACATCGACACGGCACACGCATTCAGCCTGTGCCTGGCGGGCGTTTCCTGGGCCGGCAAACCGTTTTCGGGCCGGCTGAAGGCAGGCGAATGCATCCGTATCTTTACCGGCGCGGTGGTGCCGATCGAGGCCGATTCGGTCGTGATGCAGGAATACGTGAGCGTAGACGGAGATCAGATCGTGCTGCCGGCCGACGTGCCGGCGCGCCGTTTCGTGCGCGAGGTTGGCGAAGACGTCGAACGCGGCGAGATTTTGTGCGGCGCCGGCAAGAAACTGACCGCGATCGAACTCGGCCTGCTCGCCGCGGCCGGCATTTACGATGTCGCGGTCCACAGGCCGGTCAGGATCGCATTTTTTTCGACCGGCGACGAACTGACAGGCATCGGCCAGCCTTTGACGCCGGGCAAGATACATGACAGCAATCGCTACCTGCTCGGCGGCTTGTTGACGGACCCTTGCCACCGCGCCGTCGACCTGGGCGTCATCGGCGACGATAGACGGCAACTCGAAGACGCGTTGAGTCAGGCGGCCCTGAATCATGACGTGATCATCACGACCGGCGGCGCCTCGGTCGGGGAGGCCGATTTGATCACGCAAGTTCTCGGCCGTCTCGGCGACGTGCATATCTGGAAGATCGCGATGAAACCCGGCAAACCGCTTGCCTTCGGCAAAATCGGCAAGGCCTTTTTCTTCGGTCTGCCCGGCAATCCGGTGTCGGTCGCGGTGACTTTTCAGCAGATCGTCGAGCCGGCGCTCAGGCGGCTCGCCGGCCAGGAACCGGTCAGTCCGTTGCGTTTCAAGGCCACCTTGACGGCGCCGCTCAAAAAGGAGCCCGGACGCCTCGAATTTCAGCGCGGCATCCTGACGCAAAACGCGGGTGGCGAGTTCTACGTCGCCTCCGTGCGTGGCCAGGGATCGCACATGCTGGGCGCGATGTCGCAAAGTAACTGCTACATCATCCTGCCCGCCGACTGCGGCGGCGTGAGCGCAAACGAGCAAGTCTGGGTCGAGCCTTTCCGAACGGCGCTATGATACGCGGCGCGGCCAGTCTTTTCCACAATTCCTGTGGATAACTTTGTGGAAAAGCCCTCGATAACCGCCCCTGAGCCCGATCAAATCTGCCTCGTCATCAAATTGTAAAAATTTTATACAAAATAAAATATTTATTTAATATCAATGGTTTGTATGATTAAATCAGATTTTGACAGAGCCCTGTGCGTGCATAAACCGGAACGAATTGCAAGCTTTCGACTGTGTGCATAACAGAGACAAAAGCAACCAATCCAGTCTCATTGGATGCAATTTTACACACAATCACATCGACGGATCAGCATATGCTTGTTTTCATTCTACTCAGCCTTGCCCTCGGCTATCTTGTTCAAACCGCGAATCCGCTGACAAGCCTGTTGGTGTCACCGGTTTGCCTTTACCTGGGCATCGGCGGCGCCCTGCTCGCGATTGCCGGTTTGCGGGTTAAAAAAGACCGCTTCAAAATCGGGTACGACCTGTTTGCGTCGAGCCTGTTGTTGGTCTGGTTTGCCTATTGGAAAACGCTGTTCAACGAGGACGCGCCGATGTTTTTTTTCTTTCCGGTGTATTTCGCGGCGATGACGGCCTTCATCTCGCTCGCGTTCATCGGTCCCTGCGAACGTATCGACGATGAATCCCTGCGCTACATGCGCCTGCTTGCCGAGCAAAAAGGCCTGCAACCCTGGCTGATCATGTTGTGCGCGCTCGGGAGCCTGCAACTGCTGGATCATTATCTGGTTTTTCCGGTTCTGATGACGCTGTTGCTGCTGCGCTTTGCGCTGGATTGTTGCATTGAACGGAATAGCCGGAGGAATGTTTAAGGGAGGCGCGTTCATCGATGGAAAAAGCTTATAAAATTTATGGAAAATTGGGTAATTTAATAATAAAATAATATTTGTCCCGAGATTCCTAACCGGGGGGCAAGGCCTTTGAGAAGAAAATGATACGCCTCCGTACTCCCGTCATGTCGGGCTGGTTAACAATGCTGTGTAAACCGGATCGTTTTCGTGCCATCAACACTCCCGATCTGGATGCCGGCGCCATGCTCGAAAAAGGCCTCGATCGTCTGCCGGCGCATTGCAAACGGTTGCGGCTGAGTTAATCAGCTATTCTAGAGAAATAAATAGTTGACGATCAATTCAGCCCCGACCCTCATCAAGGATAGCCTTGAAACTCAGTTGACGAGAGAGGCTGGGCGATACCCGCTGTCTATAGCGGGTATCGGCTCATTAAAAGGAAAATAGGATGTGCGGAATAGGAGGTGAAAATGCCAATGCGATATTCGACCAGATTAAGGGGGTCCAGATTATGGTCTGTGGCGCCCGTTGTCATGCCGGATTGGTTTGCGTGTAAAGCGTGGCGGTTTGTCGACGTCAGGCAATAAAGGACCGGGCGGCGGAGGTCACCGGCACGAAAGCGGAAAATGCCGGAAAATCCTAAGCGGAACGGCGGTCCGTTACCAATGAATGATCACTATCACAAGCATAGGGAGACTAAAATGACCGGATATGCCGCACGGGTCAAGGCTGTTCAAACCATTACCAATCGTCGGCCCATCGCCGTCAAACCACCGGCACCGCTGAGCAGTCTTTGGGCGAGCGATGTGTTTACCTTGAGCAAGATGAAGGAAAGTCTGCCCAAGGAAATCTATAGATCGCTGAAAAAAACCATCGAAACCAATGCAACACTCGATGTATCCGTGGCCGATGTCGTGGCATTGACGATGAAAGACTGGGCCATGTCCAAGGGCGCATTGTACTACGCGCATGTATTTTATCCGCTAACGCATGCGACGGCGGAAAAGCACGATGGTTTTATCTCGGTGCAAAACGATGGCTCTGTGATCTCTGAATTTAGCGGCAAAGTGCTGGTGCAGGGCGAACCGGACGGCTCATCCTTTCCGAACGGCGGCATGCGTTCCACTTTCGAAGCGCGCGGCTATACCGCATGGGATGTCACCAGTCCTGCCTTTATCATGACCACCGACAACGGCGCCACGCTGTGCATTCCGACGGTTTTTGTGTCCTGGACGGGGAAGGCCCTGGATATGAAAACGCCGTTGCTGCGCGCGAACGCCGCGATGAATAAGGCGGCCCAAAGAGTCTTGTCCATTCTCGGTCATACCGACATCGCTCCGGTGAATTCCAGTTGCGGCGCCGAGCAGGAATATTTTTTGGTCGACGCCAATTTTGTCAATAGCCGTCCGGACTTGTTGCTGACCGGCCGAACCCTGTTTGGCGCCGCGGCGGCGAAAGGCCAGCAATTTGACGACCATTATTTCGGGGCGATACCCGAACGCATCCAGGTCTATATGCAGGATGTAGAAGAACAGTTATACCGCTTGGGCATCCCGGCCAAAACCCGGCATAACGAAGTCGCGCCGGGCCAATTCGAGTTTGCCCCCTTTTTCGAATCGGCGAACGTCGCGACAGACCATCAGCAGTTGCTGATGACGGTCTTGAAAAATACCGCCAAAAAACACGGACTGGTCTGCCTGTTGCATGAAAAACCGTTTAAAGGCATCAATGGATCGGGCAAGCATGTCAATTGGTCTGTCGGGAATGCGACCCAGGGAAATTTACTGGATCCCGGTACGACACCGCATTCAAACTCACAGTTTTTATTGTTTTGCGGCGCCGTCATACGCGGCGTTCACAAGTACGGCCCGCTGTTACGGGCCGCGGTCGCAACGGCGAGCAATGATCACCGCCTGGGCGCCAATGAGGCGCCGCCGGCGATCATGTCGGTTTATCTCGGCACGCAACTCGATACTATCTTCGCGCAAATCAGGAATGGCGAGATCACCGGTTCGGATGACGCCGGTGTGATGGACCTTGGCATCCAGACCCTGCCGGTTTTTAAAAAAGACGCCGGTGATAGAAACCGTACCTCTCCCTTTGCATTTACCGGTAATCGGTTTGAATTCCGCGCCGTCGGTTCCGGGCAATCTGTGGCAGGCCCTTTGACTGTTCTGGATACCGTGCTGGCGGATTCGCTCAACTGGATTGCCGATGACCTGGAAACTCAACTGGCGCAAGGCGTTGATCTGAATACCGCCATACTCAAGACACTCAAGGAAATAATCGACAAGCAGGGCGCGGTGATATTCAACGGCAACAGCTATTCCGCCGAATGGCATAGAATGGCGGTTGAAGAACGCGGTTTGCCTAATCTTAAAACCGCGGCCGATGCGTTACCCGTGTTAAAAGAAGCGTATATCGAGGAATTGTTCGACAGGGTCGGCGTCCTCTCGCCCGATGAACTTGCCAGCCGCTTCGAGATTTTTGCCGAACAATTCATACTGTCTATCGATGTGGAGGCAAAATTAGCGGTCAGCACGGCAAAAACCGGGATTTATCCGGCCGCGGTCAGATACTTGGCCGAGCTTTCCGCTGCGATAAGCAGCCTTAAAAGCAACGGTGTCGAACTGGGTAACGCCCCCTTGCTTCGGATAGCGGAGTGGGTGACGGCCATGATGGATGCGGTCGATAAGCTCGCGGCGTCTCTCACGCAACACGATTTTTCAACCGTCGAAGCACATATGCAGTTTTGTGCTGGCACCATACGCCCGCTTATGGATGAAGTCCGTCACGCTGTGGATGCGCTGGAAGGTGAAATCGCCAATGAATTGTGGCCTTACCCAACTTATCAGGAGATGTTGTTTATCAAATGAGCGCCTAAGCAATGACACTTATTTCCGCCGCCGAAGGACAGCGCGCCTTTCGAAATTGCATGGGTTTTGAAAAACCGAAAGGGCGCGTGGCGCGTGGCCCGCCGGAAGTGATCCTTTCTAGGTGGATTTGCTTCTTTTCTTGCCGGTTTTTCGAGCGACCGACGATTTCGCGGATTTTGTGTTCGTGCGCGTGGCGCGCTTGGCGACTCGCGTCACACCGCCGCGTTTATTTTTGGCCACCGTGACGCTGTGCTTGGCGCCGCGCTTGCCGAGCGCCTTCTTGCTGGTCCGGGTATGCCCGGCAGCGAGGCGGTGATAGCCCGAGGCAGAGGACGCCCGCTTGTGCGCACGGTGATGCTGGGCTGCCGGGCGATGGTACGTCGGTTGCCGGTCATTGCTATCACCGGCAGCGGAGGCGACCTGAATGCCGCCGCGATTGCCGCAATCGAGCTGGTAAGGCGGTTCGCCGCCGCTGCTGGCGGTCATCGTGCTGATATTGCGATAGGAGCCGTCGCCGTAGCGGTTCGAGAACCCGGCATCCATCATGTTCATCATCAACTGGTAGCGTTCCGCGCTGGTCATGCCGCCCATCACCACGCCGATCAAACGCTTGCCGTTCTGCATCGCCGAGCTCATCAGGTTGAACCCCGAGCCGCAGGTAAAGCCGGTCTTCATCCCTTCCGCGCCGGGATAGCGGGCGGTGAACTTGTTAATGCCGCGCAGTTCCCGGCCTTTGAAGAAAAAGCCGTGGCTGGAAAAATAAGGATAATAGTTCGGAAAATTCTTCATGATTTTCCAGGCCAGAACCGCCAAATCGCGCGGGGTGGTGACTTGGAAATTGTTCGGCAAGCCGGTCGCGTTCATGAAACGGGAGCTGTACATGCCCAGTTGATGCGCCTTCGCGGTCATTTGCGTCGCGAAGCCTTCCTCGCTGCCGCCCAGATGTTCGCCCAGCACGACCGCCGCGTCGTTCGCCGAGCGGGTGATCACGGCCAGAATCGCTTCTTCGACGGTCAGGGTCTCGCCCGCTCTGAGTCCGAGCTTGCTTTGCGGCTGCCTTGATGCATGGTAGGACGCGGTCATCGTGTCGTGCAGACCGATCCGCCCTGTGCTTAACGCTTCGAAGGTCATGTACAAGGTCATCACCTTGGTCAGCGACGCCGGATACCAGGGGTGCGTCGCATCGATTTCATGCAATACATTGCCGTTTTCGGCGTCGATCATGATCGCGGCATAACGCGCATGGGCGGCGCCGGCTGTCAATAACGCGCCAAGCGCCAGCAAAATAACAAATAACGACTTGATTTTATTCATCGAACAAGAAATCTCAATAATACTTTGACCAATTGACAAGGACTGGGGCATAGGCTGTGCTGAACGCACTCCAGCGAATCGAGCGCTAGCGCCGAGCGAAAAAGCCGCGCGATTTGGGCGCCACGGCCATGCCGCAGCAACGAGAAAAAACCCTTATGATAGCAATTCAATCCGTAAATATTGCTTAAGCGCTAAGCCCTGTGTGATTATTTTAGCAAAGTCCGGAAAAGGGGATGAATCTATTTCAAACCGGGCTGACAGCGCTTCCCTTCGGGTCGGCGGCAAGCGATTCTCAGCGCCGCTTGCCGCTTTTGAGGTGGGCGCTCAAATCGGTCAGACAGTCATAAGGCGGCGCTCCCGAGCAGATGCCCCAGGAGCCGCCGAACAGGCCTTCGTTGCTGGGCTTCCAGTTTTCCGAAAAGGCCTCGAAGACCACGCCGGAGCTGTGTTTTTCGGCCAGTTTTTGCAAGGTCGAGTGAATCACCAGCGCCTGATTCTTGCGATTGGCGACGCCGCACTTCGCGCCGGTATGCACATTGATCTCGGTGGCGCCTTCGGGGGCATAGGGCCAGCCGAATTCGGTCACGATCACGTCCTTGCCCGGGTAGGCGCGGCGGACATCCTCGAGTCGCGCCAGATGAAAGCCGGCGGCTTTCTCGGCCGGCGTGCAGGGAAACAGGTCGGCATGCTTGTTTTCCCACCAGGGGAATATATTGATGCCGATCCAATCGACCGCATTCGCGAAAGGGGTTTGCTGGCAAGGCGTCGCGCGGTTGCACCATTCCCACCAGGTATCGATCGTGGCGACCGGCTGGGTGACTTTGGCTTCGCGCATCGCGTTGATGCAGCGGGTGATTTCGCCATCCAGCGCGTGGTCGTGGCGCGTGCGGACTTCCGAGCCGCAGCTGAGCTTGATGATCGTTTTCGGATAGGTCCTGGCCACTTCGATGCCTTTCGAGATCGAGGCCGAATTGACCGCGGTGTCCTTGTCGAGCCAAAGGATCGCGATCACCTTGATCCCTCTCGCCTCGGCCGCCGCGAAGGTGGCGTCGAGGCCGTTCAGTACGCCGTAAGTCATGATGCAGCGGAAAGGCGTTTTCTTGACCAGCACGTCGAGCAATTGCCCGATCTGGTCTTTGGAGGGATGCGGGCCGTAATCGGGATTCAGCTGGCCGACGTAAGGGCTGAAGGCGACGCATTGCAGCGGCGCGGGTTGGGGCGTTTTCTGCGCGGCTGGCTTTGCGCGCGCCGCGGTGTGTTGGCTGGCCATCAGCATCAGTGACAGCGCCAGAGTGAATAAAATCTGTTTCATGAGGTCCTATAATCGAATCGACGGGCGTTGGCCAGTAGGGTGCGCACCGCACACCTTTTCCGGTCGGGGCTGGGTTTGCGGTCTTGTCCTAAACGTTGGCGGTTATTAAACTGATCAGCGGGCGACCGGCATGGGTCGATGCGCGATGCAGGTCCACCCCACTTCGAAATCAATTTTTTTCGCGGCGGGGTAGGGCGCATGGGGGCGGCCGAGGCGTCTAATCCGCTTTACGCTTGAGCACCTGTTTCGCCTCGTGCCAGAAGGCATCGAGCTCATAAAGATCGCAGTCGGTCAGATTGCGGCCGGACGCGGCGACCTGCCGTTCGATGTAATTGAAGCGGCGCGAGAATTTTTGGGTGCTTTCCTTCAGCGCCATTTCGGCATTCACATCGAGATGCCGCGCGAGGTTCACGACCACCAGCAACAAATCGCCGATTTCCTCGCGGATATGATATTGATCGCCCGACAGCCAGGCTTCCCGGACTTCCTCAAGCTCCTCGATCACCTTGTCGAAGACCGGCGGCGCGTCGGGCCAGTCGAAACCGTGCTGCGCGGCGCGGTCCTGAATCTTTTCGCATTCGAGCAAGGCCGGCAGGCTGCCCGCGACGCCGGCCAGCACGCTGACCGGTTTTTCAGCGGTTTCTTTGGCACGGCGCTCTTCGGCCTTGGCCTGTTCCCAGGCCTGTTGGCGCTCGGCGTCGGTTGCGAAGACCGCATCGGCGAATACGTGCGGATGCCGGCGAATCAGTTTGTCGCTGATGCTCGCCGAAACCTGCTCGAAATCGAACAGGCCGCGTTCCTTCGCCAGTTGCGAATGAAAAACGACCTGC
>Ga0066415_1000182_pt1 | contig 11179 bp, 9 predicted proteins | sample LakWasMet21_HOW5_2_FD_59542 | JGI IMG/M metagenome (GOLD analysis project Ga0066415, IMG submission 59542) | Freshwater sediment methanotrophic microbial communities from Lake Washington under simulated oxygen tension - Sediment Metagenome 21_HOW5 | ecosystem: Environmental > Aquatic > Freshwater... | reverse complement strand
TTGCTAAGTTTTTCTCTAACTCTTTATATAAACGATCACGTAAGTGACGAGAAGTTACAAATTTACCATCTTTACCAAAGAAAGGAGAGTTATTGATGGTAAACATCATACTCATCGTTGGTTCATCAATTTTCATTGTAGGCATTGCTTCAGGAGCATCAAAATCAGCAACTGTATCACCAATTTCAAACCCTTCAATACCGGTAAATGCACAAATATCACCTGTTTGAACTTCAGTAACTTTAATTTTACCTAAACCTTCAAAAACGAATAATTCTTTAATACGTGATTTTTGAATACTGCCGTCACGCTTTACAACGCTCACAGGCATATTTTCTTTCATTTTACCACGGAAAACACGACCTACAGCGATACGTCCGATGAAAGAAGAATAATCTAAAGAAGTGATCTGAATTTGTAAAGTTCCTTCGCGCTCAGGAGCAGTAGGAATACTTTCTAAAATTGTATCTAATAAATAAGTAACGTCAGTTGTAGGTGTTTTATAATCAGGGCCCATCCAGCCTTGTTTACTAGAACCGTAAACTGTAGGAAAGTTCAATTGATCTTCAGTAGCATCTAAGTTAAAGAATAAATCAAATACATTATCATGCACTTCATCAGGACGACAATTTGGTTTATCTACTTTATTGATAACTACGATTGCTTTTTTACCAGCGGCTATAGCTTTTTGTGTTACGAAACGTGTTTGAGGCATTGGTCCTTCGAATGCATCTACTAATAAGATTACACCGTCAGCCATGTTTAAAGTGCGCTCTACTTCACCTCCAAAGTCCGCGTGACCCGGTGTATCAATGATGTTAATTTTTGTTCCTTTATAAGTAACAGATACGTTTTTCGCAAGAATAGTAATACCGCGTTCACGCTCTAAATCATTATTATCAAGAATCAATTCACCTGATGCTTGGTTTTCACGAAATAAATTACACTGATGTAAAATTTTATCTACTAAAGTTGTTTTCCCGTGATCGACATGGGCAATAATGGCAATGTTTCTAATTTCAGACATGTTTATTTTTTTGAGGCCGCAAATGTACGCACATTTAAGAGAGAAAGCAATTTAAATTGGCAATAATTAGATGAATTTGAGAAGTTTACGGGATAATTAACCATAAATTGACATACTTTACCAAATCTGCGTCTTGGCAAAAAATAAATCAAATGTAAAAAGCAATACTTTATGTTAATTTTGAAAGCATTTTACTAATCTTTTTAATTGAGGTCTTTAAACTATATTTCTGTTTTTGTAGTACTATTCTTAGTAGTTGTTTTTTCCTGTAAAGAACCAGGCGAAGGCAATGTGAAATTGAACACTCAACAAAAAGACACTTTAGTTTACCTGAACCATTCTGACACGGCTAAATATGTGGGCATTAATACCTGCCGACTTTGCCATCAGGATATCTATAATACCTTTATTGAAACCGGCATGGGCAAATCCTTTGATGTGGCCAGTAAACAAAAATCTTCGGGAGATTATCATACATCCGTAGTACAAGATAAAATAGGTGATTTTTATTATAAAGCGTTTTGGGATAAAGACAGTTTACGGTTTTTAGAATACCGAATGACAGGTAAAGACACCATTTACAAAAGACTTGAAACGGTTAATTACATTATTGGTTCGGGGCAACATACCAATTCACATATTCAATCTGTTAATGGATATTTAAATCAAATGCCCATGACTTTTTATACTCAAAAGAAGACATGGGATCTACCTCCAGGCTTTGAAAATGGGCATAATAGCCGGTTTATGAGAAAGATCGGTTTAGAATGTATGAGTTGTCATAATTCTTATCCTGATTTTGTATTGGGTTCCGAAAATAAATACAACGCTGTTGAAAAAGGCATTGGTTGCGAGCGTTGTCATGGTCCGGGAAGTATTCATGTAGCTGAAAGAGGAACGGGAAAAAAAATTGACACTTCAAAATACATTGATTATAGCATTGTGAATCCTGCTAAATTAAGTATTGATGCACAATTTGATATTTGTCAGCGTTGCCATTTACAAGGCAATGCAATCTTGAAGGAAGGAAAATCCTTTTATGATTTTAAACCCGGAATGAAATTGAGTGATTATATGACAGTGTTTTTACCGAAATATAAAAATGCTGACGATGAATTTATTATGGCTTCACATGCTGATCGCTTAAAACAAAGCCAGTGTTTTATTAAATCAATCGAATCTTCGACAAGCTCAGCTACCAAAACATCTAACAAATTAAAACCATACAAAGATGCGATGACTTGTGTTACTTGTCATAATCCGCATGTGAGTGTGCGAGAAACAAATAAGGAAGTGTTTAATGATGCCTGCAAAAAGTGTCATGGGGAAGAGATAAAAAAGACTGAAGAGAGAAAAGAGCTTGCAGAGGTGAATGTTTTTTGCAGTAAAGTTGGTATTACAAAAACATCAAATTGTGTAAGTTGCCATATGCCAAATTCGGGATCTATAGATATACCACATGTTACAGTGCATGATCATTACATTCGTAAACCATTAAACAAAAAAGAGAAACAAGGGATTAAGGAATTTATTGGTTTGTATGCTATTAATGAAAAAAATCCTTCGGCAATGATCAAAGCAAAAGCCTATTTAAATCAATATGAAAAATTTGAATTAAAGCCAAATTACTTAGACAGCGCTGCTTTTTATTTAAATGATAAAACCGATACCGAATTAAAAGCCAATATTGAACCTTTAGTGCAATTGAACTTTTCGAAAAACGATTTCAAAAAAATTATTGCTTACGTTAATAAATTAACGGATACTTATTTGCTAAACACTAAACTTACTAAGAAAACTTATTCAAATGAAAATGCCTGGACAAGTTATCGTATAGGAGAAGCATTTTATCAAGTCGGTGATTTACAACGAGCCACTAACTACTACAAAAACGCTGTATATCTTGCTCCCTATGGCTTGGATTTCAAAAATAAATATGGTTCAGTACTAGCCGCAAGTGGTTTAACGTTGTACGCCGAAAAAGAGTTTACAGATATATTGAAAGAACACCCTAAACATGTTTCGGCTTTAACTAATTTAGGGTTCATTAAATTACAACAAGGCAAAGTTGCCGAAGCTGAGCGTTTATATTTTAAAGCACTCTCATTAGATCCTGACTATGAGCCGCTATTATTAAATATCGCAGGATTTTATGCTTTTAAAAAGGATTTTAAACAATCTAAACTATATTTGGAAAAAATTTTAAAACGTAACCCAAATAATCAACAAGCAAAGCAAGCGTTAAATCAGATCAAACAGTTTATTTAAATGGCCACTATAAAATCAACCAGTTACAACATCTATGTAGGTGAAAAAAGTTTTGATGAGTTAAACAAGTTCATAAAAAAACAGTCTTATTCAAAATACGTTATCATTTGTGATGAAAATTCGTTAACACATTGCTTACCTAAACTGCTATTTAATTGTGAAGTTTTAAATCAAGCAGAGATCATAGAATTAGAAAGTGGAGAAGAAAATAAAACCCTAGAAACTTGCACACAGGTATGGGGTGCACTAACAGATATTGGAGTTGACAAAAAAAGTTTGATCATTAATTTAGGAGGTGGTGTTGTTTCTGATCTTGGTGGGTTTGTGGCTTCTGTATTTAAACGAGGCATCCATTTCATAAACATCCCTACAACCTTGTTATCTATGGTAGATGCAAGCGTTGGCGGAAAAACAGGAATAGATTTTAGTGGGATCAAAAATCTTATTGGCACTATTACTGAACCTAAAGCCATTTTTGCGAATCCTGTTTTTTTAGAAACATTGCCGTTACGACAAATTAAAAATGGTTATGCAGAGGTTATTAAAATAGCCTTAATCTCAGACGCAGCTTTTTGGCTAGTGCTAAAAAAGTTAAAAAACAGCATTCAATTCCGTAACGAAGAAATTATCACAAAAGCCATTGAATTAAAAAATGTGATTGTAAAAAAAGATCTGCATGAAGAGAATATTCGCAAATCATTAAACTTTGGGCACAGCATTGGGCATGCCTTGGAGAGTGCTTTGATAAAGCAAGAAAAAGATATTTTACATGGCGAAGCTGTTGCAGCGGGAACAATTATGGAAACGCAAATAGCTTATCAGCAAAAACGGATCACAAAAAAAGAATGCGATGAGATCTGTATTTACCTTCATTCTATTTATCCAAAAATTAAAATCACTAAAGAAACACAAGCGCTTATGATGGAATATATCAAACATGATAAGAAGAATGAAGGCGGTGCTTTATGTTTTGCCCTTCCAAAATCAATAGGAAAGTATGAATTGAGTTGTATTGTTATGCCACAAGACGTGAAAAACGTAATAGAATTATATTAAACGATATTCACTCCGATTACAGTAACATCGTCTACTTGCTCTAACCCATTTTTCCAACTATTAAAAGTTTGTTCAAGTGCGGTTAATTGATCTTTTTTTGTTTTGCCTATATTAGACAATAGTAATTGTTCGAGTTGTTTATACTTAAATTTTTTACCTTTTGGTCCACCAAATTGATCAGCATAGCCATCAGAGTATAAATAAAAGCTGTTGCCACTTGAAAGTTGTATGGAGTGAGTTACAGGTAAGTCAACAACATGTTCTTGAACAGAACCGACAGAACATTTTCCGCCATTTATAATTTGCAGCTTGCCATTTTGAACTAACTGCAATGATAAATTAGCTCCGGCAAATAATAATTGATTGGAATCAGAATTTATACACACAATGGCTACTTCCATGCTATCTTGTATTCCTTTGTTTTGATTTTGTTTAAGAGCAGCTTTCACATCAGTATTCATGTGATCTAATATTAATGCCGGGTCTGTTAGTCCTTTTCCGATAACTGCTTCGTTAATAGCGTTATAACCCAACATGGTTAGTAATGCCCCGGGAACCCCATGTCCTGTACAATCCATTAAAGCTATAAAAGATAAATTTTTAGTTTTATGTACCCAATAAAAATCCCCACTTACAATGTGCTTTGGTTTGTAGAAAACAAATCCATTTTTTAAAACATTGTTTGTTAGAATGCTATCAGGTAAGATAGCTTGTTGTATTCTTTGAGCGTAATTGATACTATCGATTAAGTCTTTATTTTGCTCAGCAATAATTTCATTTTTCTGCTTTAGTTTTTTGTTACTATTAGTTTTTATATAAATGACTAGTACGCCTAGAACAACAGAGATAATTGAAAAAATAATTATAAAATAAAACATTGATCTGTGATCTTTTGGATAACAAACCTGATACATATCTTCATTACCAAAAAAAGTATCGCTAAATGTCAAATGTTTTATATAATGATCATTTTGTTTTAATGAGTCAATATTGCAATAAGAATTGCCTGTTATTAACATACTAATAATAATGTATGTTATTTTTGATGATCGAAACATAATGCGCCTTAAATGCAGACAATTTAAAATTAAATGATAGCTGTTATTGCACTAAGATTTTTTGAGTAACTTTAGTTTTATCAGAAGCTACAGAAATAAAATATAAGCCTTTTGCATAATTAGCAGCATTAATAAGGATTACATTATCTCCTTCATTAATACGATGATTTTCTATAGAATGCATTAATTTTCCTAAAACATCTCTTACTTCAATAGTTACTTTTTCATCAATTTTTGAAAACAAATTAATAGAAGCATTTTCTATAACCGGATTAGGAACAATGTAAATGCCAAAATCCTCAGTATTTAGTTCATTAATTGAGCTACTGGATGTGATATTGATGTCATCTAAGTATATGTTGTTGCCATCACCATTAGTAAATTCAAATTTAAACGATGTATTTGCTCCTAAGTATATGTATGGAATAGTTACTAATTCAGTTCTCCAGTGCGAAGCGCTTGGCGTATAATTCCCTCCAATGATTGTGGTAGTAGTTGCTAATGCAGTCCCTTGCCTAGTATACACTGATGTCCAGGATTGACCACAATTTTTACTTACTAAAACTCTTAATTTATCTGTATTATCAGTTGCTTTTTGCACAAAAGCAATTTTAAAGGTTAAGGCAACATTAGAATTTGCGCCATTAAAGTTAATGGATGGACTGTATAAATTATCAATATCTCCAAAGTCTGCTATAAAATTATTGATTTTAGCGCTTTTTACACCGGTTGCGCCAACAGATGCAATTTGCCATGAAATTCCATCGCCACCGTCTTCGACATCCCAATTTGTACTAGGTAAGGCAATGCTTTCAAAACTTTCTGAAATTGTATAATTAGTTGAGGCGTTTTGGTTTACAGTTATATAAGTGGTTTTAGTCACACTATCTGCCCCCTGATTATTCATGGTTTTTAATTTTACTGCATACACTCCCGGAGTAGCATAATTGACTGATTGAACTGATGAAGTTGAGGTACTTGGTGAACCGCCTGCAAATGTCCACAGCCAAGAAGTTGGTATTGCATTATAAGAAACATCGGTAAATGTTACGGAAGCATTTTGACAAATGCTTTTATAATTTGATTTGAAATCTGCTGTAGGTTTACAAACAATGGTTCCTGTAAAACTTACATCATCCGTTCCTGTAGCCAGTAAATTAGAAGGTGCCCATAAATTATTTCTGTTTGCAATAAATGAAGTGATCGCATCTTCCATGCGTTGTTTTTGGCCTAATGAGAACATTCTTGAACAATAAGCATATTCCATGTAGTTTTGTACATTTTCTATTATTGGTGGATTACATACACTACCATTTAAATTGCAGGATGACCAACCTTTAGTTTCAGGAGTATCGGTTACGCCATCATCCCCACAAGCTACACCTGGATCATTGGTGCTTCCCCAAACATGTTCTAAATCCATATAATGACCAACTTCATGGGTTAAGGCTCTTGCTCTAAAATAATCTCCTGTTCCAATGCTGCCAACATAATTTGATAAAATCACAATGCCATCAATAGACGGCCAGCTATCAGCAGATGATGGGTAATAAGCATAGCCTGCAGCCCCTGATTGAATTGTTTTTACCACCCAAACATTTAAATACTTTGCAGGATCCCATTGGTCGAATTTCACCCCATCGTTACCCACGTTGGTAGTAGAACTTTCTACATGTAAAATGCCATTGGTGCAATTTCCGTTCGGATCAAGCTTTGCTAGCCTGAATTCGAAATTGATATTTGCTTTTAGGTTTTTAAAATCAGTTACAATTGCCGTAGTATCTGCATTTTTCAATTGATAATCTTCATTTAAAATCCTTACGGCATCAATAATCTGAGCGTCGCTAATATTTTCTGCGCCATATTGGTGCATAATATGAAAAACCACCGGGATAATGTACGGTGTTGTGCTGGTTTTAGAAACAGAGCCTTGCTTATTTAAGGCTTGTTGCTTTATGGTAATTTCATGTTGCTTTATTTCGGGATGTTTAGCATATAGCTCCTTATATGCCTGAGTTTGTCCACAATATTTTAAGTCTTGAGACTGAGAAAAAAAAACCGAACTTGAAAATAAAAAAACAGTTGCTATTTGTAGTTTAATAGATGTGAAATTCATTATGTTTTGTGATTTAGTAGTAACTTTGTAGTGTAATGTTTTCTCAAACCTAATGATTATTTGAGGTTAAGTCAAGCGTTTTTTATAGTTAAAAGATTAATATTTCAGAAATATTGTAAGCTTAAATAAAAATAGACCGATTATTTGATGATTTCCACAAAAATCGTTAATCTTACCAACTAAATTAAACATCACTCAATGAACACCATATCATCGCCAATAGATTATTTGCCAATAGTGTTAATGTTTATCGTAGCTCTTGGATTTGTTGTTACTACAATGCTTGCGTCGCATTGGCTAGGACCAAAACGTAAAACAAAAATTAAATTAGATTCGTTTGAATGTGGGGTAGAAACACAAGGAAATGCGCGTGTTCCTTTTGCAATTAAATACTTTTTAGTGGCTATTTTATTTGTGCTTTTCGATATAGAGGTTATTTTCATGTATCCTTGGGCGGTAAATTTTAAAGAATTAGGAATGTTAGGAGTGATAGAAGTATTCTCCTTTATAGCGTTATTATTAGTTGGATTTTATTACATGCTTTCGAAAAAAGCATTGAAGTGGGAAGAGTAAAATTTTAGATTTTAGAAATCATGGGAAAAGAAATTATAAAACGTACTAAGCTAGAGATTGCTAAAAGCCCGGAAGGACTTGAAGGCCCTGGCTTTTTTGCAACTAAACTTGAAGATGTAGTTGGTTTAGCGCGAAAAAATTCTTTATGGCCTTTGCCATTTGCAACATCTTGTTGTGGTATTGAATTCATGGCAACAATGGCATCGCATTATGATTTAGGCCGATTTGGTTCAGAGAGGTTAAGTTTTTCTCCACGCCAGGCAGATATGTTAATGGTAATGGGAACCATTGCTAAAAAAATGGGACCAACTTTACGTCAGGTTTACGAACAAATGGCTGAACCACGTTGGGTTTTATCTGTTGGAGCTTGTGCAAGTAGCGGTGGTATTTTTGATACTTATTCTGTTTTACAAGGAATTGATAAAATTATTCCGGTTGATGTTTACGTGCCTGGATGCCCTCCTCGTCCGGAACAAATTTTAGATGGAGTTCTTAAAATTCAGGAATTAGCTCAAAACGAATCTTTCAGAAGAAGAGAATCGGCAGAGTACAAAAAATTATTAAACTCATACGGAATAGAATAATTTAAAATTACTATGGAGCTTTTAGAAATTGTAAACACTAAATTAAAAGAACATTTTCACGGAGATATTGAATCTGCTGAACTTCTTTATGATTACCCGGTTTTTACTGTACAAAAAGACAGAATTCACGATGTCTTAAAATTCTTAAAAGAAGATGAAGAGTTAAATTTTCATTTCTTAACGGATTTAACAGGTATGCAAACAGCTGATGAAAAACAGTTAGGCGTTATTTATCATTTACATAACATGCCAAAAAATTACCGCATTCGTTTAAAAACGTTTATGGATATTAATAAACCTGAAGTAGCAACGGCAACAGATTTGTGGCCAGGTGCAAACTGGATGGAACGCGAAACCTACGATTTTTTTGGTGTGAGATTTAAAGGTCATCCAAACTTAAAACGTATTTTAAATGTAGATGAAATGGATATTTTTCCAATGAGAAAAGAATATCCTTTGGAAGATCAGGAACGTACGGATAAAGACAATAGCATGTTTGGAAGATAGAAATCTTAAATCTTGAATCAGAAAAAATGAGCAAACTAGAGAACAATATTAACCAGGAAGTTACTGAAGAGAAAGAATATTCTACTCTTAACCTTGGACCTACGCATCCCGCTACTCACGGTATTTTTCAAAATGTATTGAAAATGGACGGTGAAATTATTCACGAAGCCACACCAACAATTGGGTACATTCACCGTGCCTTTGAAAAATTAGCAGAACGCAGACCGTATGCACAAATCACTCCGTTGACTGATCGAATGAACTATTGTTCATCACCAATCAACAACATGGGTTGGTATATGACGGTAGAAAAATTAATTGGAGCAAAAATCCCTAAACGTGCAGAATATCACCGTGTTATTATCATGGAATTAGCACGTATTGCCGATCATATTATTTGCAACTCTGTAATTGGAGTAGATACAGGAGCCATGACAGGTTTCTTATATATTTTTCAATGGAGAGAAAAAATTTATGAGATCTTCGAAGAAATTTGCGGAGCTCGTTTAACAACAAATATTGGCCGTATTGGTGGTTTTGATCAGGAGTGGAACAAAAAAACCTGGGATTTAATTGATACATTCTTAAAAGATTTTCCTAAAGGTTTGCAAGAATTCTCTAATTTATTAGAGCGGAATAAAATTTTTATGGATCGTACTGTTAATTGCGGGCCAATTAGCGCGGAGATGGCATTGAGTTATAGCTTTGCCGGACCTAATTTACGTGCAGCTGGTGTGGACTATGATGTGCGTGTTATGAATCCATATTCATCTTACGAAGATTTTACATTTACGGTTCCGGTTGGTACAAGTGGAGATACTTATGATCGTTTTATGGTTCGTCAGCACGAAATGTGGCAATCATTAAGCATTATTGAGCAGGCAATTAAAAAAATGCCTGAAGGGCCAATGCATGCCGATTTACCTGATTTCTTCTTACCTCCAAAAGAACAAGTATACAACAACATGGAAGCCTTGATCTACCATTTCAAAATTGTAATGGGAGAAACTGATGTTCCAAAAGGTGAAGTATATCATTGTGTTGAAGGTGGAAACGGAGAGTTAGGATTTTATTTAATTAGTGATGGCGGTAGAACGCCATTCCGTTTACATTTCCGCAGACCATGCTTTATTTATTACCAAGCATATCCTGAAATGGTAAAAGGAATCATGTTATCAGATGCGATCTTAACGATGAGTAGTATGAATGTGATTGCAGGAGAATTAGACGCATAACAATAAATTATAATTTGAAATTTATAATAATTAAAGAATGAGTAGTCAAGTACACGGAGCACAAAAATTTGATCAAGCTAAGCGCGCTGAAATAGTTTTCAGTGAAGAAGCAATGAAAACTGTGCAAACAATCATTTCACATTACCCTGCAGACAAAATTAAATCAGCTTTATTGCCTGTGTTACATGTAGCACAAGCAGAATTTGGCGGATGGTTAAGTCCTGAAACAATGGATTATGTGGCATCTGTTTTAAAAATCAGACCAGTTGAAGTGTTTGAAGTAGCTTCATTTTACACCATGTATAATTTAAAACCGGTTGGTAAATGTGTATTAGAAGTTTGCCAAACAAGTTCTTGTTGGTTAAATGGTGCAGAAGACATTGTAAAATACATTGAGAAAAAATTAAGCATCAAAGTTGGTGAAACAACTAAGGATGGTATGTTTACTTTAAAAGTTGCTGAGTGTTTAGGTTCTTGCGGAACAGCGCCAATGTTGCAATGCGGAGCTAGCTACCACGAAAATTTAACTTACGATAAAGTGGATTCTCTTTTAGAAAGCTACAAAGCAGAAGGTAAACAAAGAAGTTATACAGATTTAGATTATAAAAATACATTATAGTTATTACTAGAAATGGGAAAGAAATTATTAATACATAACGATAAAGTACCAGGGATCAATACTCTGGAAGTTTATCGTGCGCATGGTGGTTATGCTTCTGTAGAGAAAGCTTTAAAAACAATGCAACCTGATCAGG